>Ga0247841_10007711_pt1 | contig 15842 bp, 13 predicted proteins | sample LaCruzMarch2015__2_FD_192410 | JGI IMG/M metagenome (GOLD analysis project Ga0247841, IMG submission 192410) | Freshwater microbial communities from meromictic Lake La Cruz, Castile-La Mancha, Spain - LaCruzMarch2015_18m | ecosystem: Environmental > Aquatic > Freshwater > Lake | place: Spain...
TGTTAAAAAGAAAGAATCTGTAAAAGAGAGAATAACAAATGCAATTAAAGGAATTAATCCAGAATATTGCGGAATAACCTTTACAACCCCATTAAGCAAAGAAGGAGATTCTGTTGCTGCTTTTGTCAAGAAAATTGACAAGAGCGTAAAAACAATTGCAGGAGGAGCTCATGCAACAATAATGCCAAAAGAAGCTTTGGCTAGCAGAAATTTTGATTTGGTTGTTATTGGTGAAGGAGAGAATACATTGAAGGAATTGCTTTCTGGAAAAGACATAAGAAAGATAGATGGAATTGGATTTAGAACTAAGAATGGTAAGGGAAAAATTGTGATAAACAAGCCAAGAGAATTAATAAAAAACCTTGATGATTTACCAATGCCAGATTATTCTGTTTTCGATATACATAGTTATCACACACCAAGACTAAACTGCAGAAAAAATCCAGTTGCTGCAATGGAAACGAGCAGAGGATGTCCTTTTGGCTGTATTTACTGCAATAAAAAGATATTCGGAAGATTCTTTAGATATAAATCTCCAAAGAGAGTAGTCGATGAAATGGAGCATATCCTTTCTTATGGATTTAAAGAGATTCATATATGGGATGATGGTTTTTCAACTGACTTGAAAAGAGCAAAAGATGTTTGCAGAGAAATTTTAAGAAGAAAACTTAAGATTACATGGAATATCTACAATGGAATAAGAGCAAATAGAATTGACAGAGAATTACTCGAGCTATTGAAAAAGAGCGGGTGTTATAGAATAAGCATTGGTGTTGAATCCGGAAATCAGAAAATCCTAGATAGAATACATAAAAGCACTACAATTGAAGAAATAAAAAAAGCATTCAAACTTGCAAACGAAGTTGGAATAGAGACAATTGCTTTTTGCATGATAGGATTGCCAGATGAAACAGAAGAGACAATGCAGCAGACAATAGATTTAATGTTAGAAATAAGACCAACAATTCCTAAGCTAAGCATTTTAATGCCTCTGCCAGGAACTCCGATATTTGATGAATGGGACAAAAAAGGAATTATCACTTCTAAATTTTGGCCGAATTATGTTTTCCATCTTCCCCAGAAAGTTTATAATCATCCCACATTAGACTGGGAGACTATAAATAAATATTATAAATTATTTTACAGAAAAACAATGCTTAATCCTGGATTTTTATTCAGAAGAGTAATAAGAGACATAAGAACAGGAGAATTATTTTGGGATGCTTATTATTTTATAAAAACTCTTAAATGGGGGTGGTAGAATGAAATTTGAGCAAAAGCTTAACAATACACTAAAAGTTTTAATTTTTTTATTTATTATCTTGCAGTTCATCTTTATTTTTGTTTACAACATCCATTATGATGAAAGAGAGCATCTGCATGCTGCTTATTTGATTCATAACAGTCAAATACCTTATGTTGATTTTTTTGAGCACCACATGCCTTTTCTTTGGTTCTCTATTTCAGGATTTATGCTTCTTCCAGCAATAATTTCAATATTCGCTTCAAGAATACTCATCTTCCTGTTTTCATTAGGAATTGTATTTTTAGTGTATAAGATATCATCTAAATATTACTCAAAAACCGCAGCACTTTTTGCCTGCTTTTTACTTTTGTCTTTCAGGCAATTTTTCATATCTTCATTTTTAGTAAGACCAGATACTATTTCTGCATTTTTCCTTTTGCTAAGCCTCTTTTTTATTCTTAAAACAGATGTTAAATCTAAAAAAGTTGAATTTAATTATTTCCTTATTGGATTATTTATGTGCACTTCTGTCCTTTTCCAGATAAAAGCAGTATTTTTAATTTTACCATTGCTTTTGGTTCTGCTGTTTAAGAAAAAATTAACTCTTAAGAATTTCGGATTGTTTGTAATTGGTGGGATTATTCCTCTTATTTTGCTCTGCGCTGCCCTTGGTTTTTCAATTGCCAAACTAAAAGTGTTTTGTTTCTTAACAACATACTTTAATCTGCATATTTCTGGTGGAAATCCAATTCTTTATAATCTTTTAACTTATATTGAAGTTAACTCATTTTTCATAATTGCTTTGCTTTTTGCTATTTTTGATTTTAAATATTTAAAAAAGAATAAGACATTTGCATTTTTGGTAATATTCTCCTTGCTTTTTTTGGTATTCTTTGCTAAAACTGGCTTAATCGGTCCGCAGTATTTCCTTTATGTTTTGCCGTTTTTTGTTATTTTTTCTGCTCCCAAGTTAACAAGTCTATTTTTTAATCAGAAAACAAGAAAACTTTTTATGATTCTTTTTGTTGTTTTGGGAATGCTCCTTCCCTTGGCTGCTGTGACTTTTGAATTTTACAGGGCAGATTTGAAAACAGATTTGAAGGAATTAAGATTCTTCTTGAATAATAATGATGTTTCAAAACCGTCTTTAGATGATGGTTGGCTGATTTTCCATAAAAATGCAGATTATCTATGGTTTTCACAGCAGGATTATGCCGGATTGCTTATTAGTAATGGGATTATAACTGAGTTTAATCTGACAAAATTGATTCTTGAGAAGCCAGAATTCATCAAGACAGCGTTTTTAAGATTAGATGACAATGAAAAGCAGTTTATTGAGCAAAATTATATTCTCACTGATTTTAATGATTTATACATGCTAAAGAAATAGCACATAGACAAAAAATTAATTATCCTTCTTTAGAATTCTTAAGTTTATTACAAATAATAACATCTTCATAAAAAACTTCGGGGCTTCTTTTGCCAAATTTAGTTTTGACTCACCATAAATTCTATCTTTGAACGCTACAGGCACTTCTGCTACTTTATACTTTTTATAATAAGTTTTTAATATCATCTCAAGCAAGATTATATTTGTTTTCTCTTTTGTCTTTATACTTCTCCAAACATCTCTTCTTATAACTCTGAAATTCGCGCTAAAATCATGAATCGGAACACCCGTTAAAATTCGAACCACCTTATTTCCGGTATTGCTTACAAATCCCTTTATTCTTGTTTTTAATACCTTTTTTTCATAATATCCTTGTTCCATATGCCGACTGCCAATGACAAGATCATAACCTTGTTTAATTTTATCAATAAGTTTCAGCATATCTTTAACACTAAAGCTTAAATCAGAATCACTAGATAATATTAAATCATTTCTTGCAGCATTATATCCATCTCTTAATGCAGCGCCAATTCCCTCTTTATTTTTTCTCACAATAACTCTTATATTCTTATATTTCTTATTTAATGCTCTAGCTGCATTGGCTGTTCCATCCGGAGAGCTGTCATCAACAATAATCTCTAATTTTATTTTCTTTTTGAACTCTTTTTCAATCTGTTCAATCAATATTTTTATATTTTTTAATTCATTATATGTCGGAAGCACTATTGATAGACTAGAAGATTTCATTTTACTTCTTGAAAACCCAGATTTTGTTTGATAAGAAGTTTAATATTGAGACTATGCATGTTGCTAAGAAAATAATTACCATGTAATAATATCTCCAGCTTGAAAAAATATATTTTTCAGTGAAAAGATAGATTAAAATCCAGTTCAAAAAAGTCATTATTCCGAAAATAATCACAAATTTAATTAGGGTTTTGTGATTTCTTTTATTTCCCTTAAAAGTTATAAGTGAATGATAGATAAAAACAAATAAAATTGCAGGAACTAAGCTTATAGAATAAGAAATCATGTGCTGTATGTGAAAAAATTCTGTTAAAATAAAAGTCAGGAGAAGGATTATTGCCAATCCAAGCCCACCGCCAATTACAAATATAAAATACTTTTTAATGTCTTCAATCACCATTTTTCAAGTCTTTCTAAGAATAGGCAAATACCTTATTATTTAAATATTTCTTTAAAAGAAGAAACTATATGATCTAAATCTTTTTTTTCAAGATACTGGTGGCAACCAATGTAAAATGCATTTTTTCCAAGATACTCTGCATTTGGCAATCTGCCTTCATATTCTTCTTTGAGATGACTATATGCTGGCTGTTGAGTAGGAATACACCCGAACAAAGGTCTTGTTTCTATCCCTTTCTTTTCAAGTTTTTCTCTTAATGTTCTTCTTGGCATGACTTCTGGATTTTTTATCATAAGAGGATATGCTAGATAACTTACATCTTCAGAATATTTTGGCAGCTGAAGAATATTTTCATGTTCTTTTAAACCTTCATTTAGATATTTTACATTTTCCTGTCTTTTTTTTATTATTTCATCTGCCCTTTGCAATTGAACTACTGCCAAAGCAGCTTGAAAGTCCATGCATTTAAAATTGTAGCCGATTATATCATGGGTGAATCTTGGATCAAAATCTTCATTTGGATTTTCATTTGTTCTTGCGCATAAACCTTCTGGTCTTTTGCAGACATTACAATCACACATTCTACCGTTTGTTTTTAGTTTTTTAACAAGCCGTGCAACTTCTTTGTCATTAGTATTTATTGCCCCCATTTCACCTGCCTGGATATTATGTGCAATGTAAAATGAAAAATCAGAAAGTAAAGACATAGAACCTGTTTTTTTGCCATTGTATTTAGTTCCATGAGCTTGAGCAGAATCTTCGAAAACTAGACATTCATTTTCTTCTGCTATTTTATTTATTTTATCCATATCGCAAGCATATCCCATCAAATGAACTGGCAAAATTAATTTTGCAGAATCTTTGTCTAATTGTCTTTTGACACTTTCTGGAGTTATGCCAAAAGTTTTCAGGTCAACATCAACAAAAACAGGATTTAAATTTGTTAAAGATATTGCATTGACTGTAGAAATATAAGTTAAAGGAGAAGTAATAACATTGCTGCCGTTAGGAATATTTTTATAATGCTTAACCGCTTCTAATCCAGCTATTAATGCTGCAGTTCCAGAACTTAATGCTATGCTGTATTTTGTTCCAACAAATTCTGCCCACTTTTCTTCAAATTCTCTAGTTTTTCTTCCTTCAGAAATTCTTCCAGAGTCTAAAACTTGATTTATAGCTTCCTTTTCAGCTTTCTCTATCTTAAAATCTCCAACTCTTATCATATTGCTTCTCTCCAGTAATTTAATAAATCTTCAAGTGTCTTTTCAATTTCAATTTTTGGCTGCCATCCGCATAAATTTTTTATTTTTGAATAATCCCCAATTAATATAGGAATATCAGATTTTCTCATTCTTGCTTCATCTCTTTCTATTTTTATATCTTTTTTGCTTAGTTTTAAAAATATCCCAAGTATTTCTTTAACAGAATATGCTTTTCCAGAGCAAACATTATATGCTTCTTTAGTTTTTCCTTTTTCAGCTAAAAGTCTATATGCTTTAACAACATCCCCCACATCTGTAAAATCTCTCTGGGCGTCCATGTTTCCAATGCTTATTATTGGCTCTTTTTTTTCAGATTCAATTTCTGCTATTTGTTTAGCAATATCAGAACAAACAGTTCCAGTTATCTGCCCGGGTCCAGTATGATTAAAACTTCTTGTGTATACAATATCTAAATTATGATTTAATTTTTCAGCTTCTAACTTTAATACGGCATAAGCCCCGGTTGGGTTTAAAGGATGAGTTTCTTTAATTGGCAGTTCTTTTGGAATCCCATATTCATAAGCAGTTCCGATTAATAAAATTCTTGGATTTATTTTGCTTTCAACTATACTATCTAAAAGATTTTTTGTTCCTTCAAAATTAATTTCTCTAATAAGATTTGGTTCTGCTTTTATCAAACCAGCAAGATGAAAAACATAATCTGGTCTTCTTGTAGATATAATATCATTTAACTTTGCTTTGTCTCTTATGTCACACAATGAATATCCTGTTTTTTTCGAAGTAATCTTTAACTCTTCGATGTCGGTGTCGTAAAAAACATCAATTCCGCTTACTTCATAATTGTTTTTTATAAGTTCCTTTGCAAGATGCTGTCCTGCAAAACCATAAATTCCAGTTATAAATGCTTTTTTCATTTTAAGTTTAGTTTTAGTTGTTTATTTTGCCAATCTATCTATATCTGCTTGAACCATCATTTCTACAAGTTTATTGAACTTGACTTTTGGTTCCCAACCAAGAACTCTTTTTGCTTTGCTGTAATCAGCAAGTAAAATATCAACTTCTGCAGGACGCATATATTTCTCATCTTGTTTTATATAGTTCTGCCAATTTTTTATTCCAGCATAATCAAATGCAGTTTCTACAAACTCTCTAACAGAATGTGTTTCTCCTGTTCCGACTACAAAATCATCTGCTTTATCTTGCTGAAGCATAAGCCACATTGCTTCTACAAAATCTCCAGCATAGCCCCAATCTCTTTTTGCATCCATATTGCCAAGCAGAATTTTTTTATCTCCACCAAATTTAATTCTTGCAACACCTTCACTTATTTTTCTTGTGACAAATTCTAAGCCTCTTCTTGGGCTTTCATGATTAAATAATATTCCGCATGAAACAAACATATCATAACTTTCTCTATAATTTACTGCACTGTGATAAGCGTAAACTTTTGAAATTCCATATGGAGAACGCGGATGGAATCTTGTCCTTTCATTCTGCGGAACTTCTTCTGCTTTTCCAAACATCTCGCTGCTCGCAGCCTGATAAACTTTTATTTTTGGGTTTACTATTCTTGCCGCTTCAAAAACCCTAGTTGAGCCTAATCCAGTTATTTCACCAGTTGCTATTGGTTCATCCCAAGAAGCCTTAACAAAAGACATTGCAGCAAGATTATAAATTTCTTCTGGCTCTGTTTTTTTAATAGCATTCATAAGAGAAGAAAGGTCCATCAAATCCCCTTCTATAAGTTCTACTTTATCAGTTAAATGGTCTATTCTCTCTTTGTTTGGAGTGGAGTTTCTTCTTACTAAACCGCTTACTTCATAACCCTTATCTAATAAAAGTTCAGCTAAATAGCTGCCATCTTGCCCAGTTATTCCAGTAACTAATGCTTTTTTCATTTTTCCCAGTCTATACTTTTGAGGAAAACTTTTATGTTTATAAAGATTTCGATTGTTACTACTACAATGCTACTACAACCGGGATATAAAATCAAGGTATTCAGTTTATCTTAATCTAAATACTTAAAAACAAAAATTTCTTGTAGGATATATGAAGCCAGAAATGATACTAACAATAGATGTTGAGAAGGATAAAAGGGGAAAATTTTATTTTAAAGAGTTTGAAGAGCATCTGAATGAGTTAAAAGGCAATAAAATAATACTCTTTGTCGTTCCTGAATTGTTAATTGCTAATAAACAAGGGTTCAGAAAGCTCATTAAGAAATATGAAATTGGTTTGCATGGTTATAAGCATGAGAGATGGAATGTTTTAAGCTTAAACGAAAAAAAGAAAAGACTTGCTTCGGCTGTGCTGAGTTACAAAAAGGTTTTTGGCAAGAAGCCAAAATGGTTTAGGGCACCACAATTTTCTTCTGATTTTGAGTTGATTGAACTGCTTGAAAAAAATGGCTTTGCATTTGACTCTTCTATTGTTCAATGCCCGGTTTCACAGGCAATATTCTTCCCAAAAAGATTTTTTCTTTACATTAAGCAATGCAAATTTGCTAATTTAATAAAGAAAAAAAGAATGAAAATAAAAGAAATTCCGGTTTCTTCATATTTCTTGCCAGTTAGCATGTTTTCACTAAGGATTTTGCCTTTCTTTAAGTTTTATTTTGTGGCAAAATTCTCCCTGCTTTTCAGGAAAGACAAGAAGCTTGTTTTTCTTGCGCATTCTTATGAGTTTGATGCCAAAAGAACAAAGAAATTGAAGAGGTTTTTGGAGTTATTTAAAAAATGAAAATACTTTACACATGCACATATTCTGCAGGAATTTCAGGAGTTTGGAACAGGGTTTACAATCTTGCTTTGGAGATGGTTAAAAAGGGGCATGAAGTTTATGTTTTTTCTTCGAATTTAGAAGCAGGAACACTGAAAAAAGTTAAAGATTATGAAAATGTAGATGGAATAAATATATTCCGGTTTAATGTTAAACAAATTGGAAGCAAGAATGCTTTTGATTTTTCTATTTCTGCTGAAAAGATGAGAGAAAGACTAAAAGAGATAATGCCAGATGTTGTTGATTGCCAAACTTACAGGCATTCTGAAGGAAACATAATTTCCAAGGAATGCGGCAAGCTTGGAATTCCTTGCTTTCTTACAACACATGCTCCATTTGTTGATTTTTTTTTCAGAGGTTTTCTATTGGGCTCTTTTGCTTTCTTTTATGATGTATTTGTAGGAAGAAAAATTCTTAAGAGATTCAAAAAAATTATTGCAATAACTAAATGGGAATATCCTTATCTTTCAAGATTAGGAGTTTCTAAAGAAAAGATTGTTTATTCGCCAAATGGAATTCCTTCTGAGTTTTTTTCTATTAAAAGAAGAGATGGAAGGAAAAATGAAGTATTGTTCTTTGGGAGAGTTTCAGCTGTGAAGAATATAGAAACTCTTGTTAAAGCTGCTAAAATTTTAAATGAAAAAGGAATTAAATTGGAATTGAGAATTGTTGGTCCAGTTGATTCTGATTACGGCAAAGAAATCAAGAAAAGGGTTGAAAAAGATAGGATAAAAAATATTAAATTTCATCCTGCAGTTTACAATTTAAAAGAAAAAATAAAAGTTTATGATAATTGCAAGATTTTTGTTCTGCCTTCAAAAAGAGAAGGAATGCCACAGGCTTTGATTGAAGCCATGTCAAGAGGAAAGGTAGTTGTTGCCTCAGACATTCCTGCTTGCAAGGAGCTTGTTTCTAATTGCAAAAATGGTTTTACTTTTCCATTAGGAAATGCTTCTGCTCTTGCTTTGAAAATTGAATCTTGCTTAAAGGCATATGACAAGCTTGGAAATGTAAGAAAAAGCGCAGTTAAATTTGCTTCTGGATTTAAATGGAGAGATATTGTTGATGAATTGGAAAGAGTTTATAGGAATAGACAGTAATTCTAGGGTTTATTATCATAAACTTTAAATATCTCCATTGTGAAAATTAAAAGAAGGGAAAATGAAAATAGCTATTTTTGGACTGGGATATGTTGGATGTGTAAGCGCAGCATGTTTTGCTAAACTTGGAAATAAAGTTACTGGAGTAGACTTAATTAAAACTAAAGTAGACTCAATAAACAAAGGCGAAGCCCCAATAAAAGAAAAAGAATTAGAGGAAATGGTTCGTGAGCAAGTGCGTGCTGGAAGACTTTCTGCAACATCAGATGTAAAAAAAGCAGTTATCTCTTCTGAAATATCTTTTATATGTGTAGGAACTCCTCCAAAAAGAAATGGAGATATAGATTTAGATGCTTTAAAGAGAGTTTGTGAAGGCATAGGCAATGCAATGAAAGAAAAAGAGGATTACACCATTGTAATAAGAAGTACAATGTTCCCAGGTTCATTTAACATTCTTAAAGAAGTTATTGAAAAGTCTTCTGGAAAGAAATATGGAAAAGATTTTGGTATGGCTACAAACCCAGAATTTTTAAGAGAAGGAACTGCCATAAAGGATTTTTTTAATCCTCCGTTTGTCATTATAGGTGCCGAAAATAAAAAAATATACGATTCTGTTATAAAAAGTTATGATGGAATTGAAGCAAAAAAAATATCCACAGATATTGGTGTTGCCCAGATGATAAAATACGCAAGTAATTCATTTCATGCACTTAAGATAAGCTTTGCCAATGAATTATCTGCAGTATGCAAAAAGCTTGATATAAACAGCAAAGAGCTAATGGAGATATTCTGCTCTGATACCCAATTAAATATTTCTCCTTATTATTTAAAACCGGGATTTGCATATGGGGGGAGCTGTTTGCCAAAAGACCTTGCTGCATTGAAAAATAATTCAGAAAAATTAGGATTAAAATGTCCCATCATAGACTCAATCTCAAGAAGCAATACCGAGCAGATTAATAGGGCAATTGAGCTTATAGAAAGCAAGAAAAAAAAGAGTATTGGAATATTAGGGTTAACATTTAAGGCAGATACAGATGACATAAGAGGAAATCCAATAATTTTAGTAATAAATTCCTTATTAAATAAAGGATATAACATAAAAATATTTGATAAATTAGTAAATGGAGCAAATTTAGAGAATATATCAAATAGTTACAGAAAAGAAGTTTTTGACTTGATTAATAAAGAGGATTTAAAAGAAAAAGTCTATGAGATATCTAATTTATTTTCAAAAGAAGCAGAAGTTTTGAAGCAGGATATTATAGTTGTATCTAACAGAGATAAATCCTTGAAAGAGTATACAAAAAGTCTTTCTAAAAAACAGATTTTAATAGATTTGCAGAGTATTTTTAGCAAGGAAGATACGCCAGCAGAATATAATTCCCTATAAACTATAAAATGATAAGTGTTGGAGTCCCTACCTATAATGAAGAAAAAGTTATTGGCAATTGCATTAGTTCTATCCTTAAACAGATTTCAAAAAAAGACGAGGTAATTGTTGTTGCTTCTGGATGCACTGACAGAACAGCAGAGTTTGTAAAAAATATTTCAAAAAAAGACAAAAGAGTAAAATTGCTTGTAGAGAAAGAAAGAAAAGGAAAGGCATCTGCGCTTAATTTAATTTTAAAAAAAGCAAAAGGAGAGATAATTGTCCAAACAGATGGAGATGTTACTTTAGAAGACGGGGCAGTAAAAAATTTGATTAAACATTTTTCAGATAGAAAAATAGGTGCGGTTTCAGGAAATCCTGTTCCCATTATTCCAAAAAATAATTTATTTTATGAATGGACTATTATGAGTTATAAAAAAGCAAGTAGTTTGAGAATTAAAGAAACTAGAGAAGGAGATTTTTGGCATCTTTCTGGATATTTATGTGCTTTTAGAAAAAAATCTTTAGATGAAGTTCCATTTGCAAAAGGAGCTGTTGATGCTTGGATGGGAAAACTAATCCTTGAAAAAGGGTATAAACTTATTTATGAGCCAGATGCTAAAGTTTTTGTTAAAACTCCTACAACAATAAGAGATTTTGTGAATCAAAAAGCGCGAGTTAGAGCAGGATATTTTTTCCTTGCAAGGGGGAAGGGCAAGTCTCCTAGGAAGATGAAATCAGAATTTTCTTACTTTTTTCCAGAGCTGTCTAAAATTCCATTAAAAAGATGGCCGGCATTTTTTATTTCTGCATTTATTTATACTTATTCATGGCTAAGAGGATGGTATCTTTACAAGTCAAATAAATCTCTTAATCAAATATGGAAGCATATTGAAACAACAAAGAAATAATTAAAATGACAGACGCAATAATTCTTGCAGGTGGAAGCGGAAAAAGGCTTGGGTTAGATGTGCCTAAAGCACTTATAGACTTGAATGGCGAGAAGCTGATAGACAAGCAGATTCAGGATTTACAAGATTTTGGCATTGAGAATATAGTAATTGCAGAAGGATACAAAGCAAAAGAAATTCAAGATTATCTTGGAGAAAAGTATGAAAGTATCTTTCATTCTGCTGAGCAAGAACCCTTAGGAACAGCGGGTGCCTTAAATCTGGCTAAAAAATATATTTCTGATGATTTTATTGCATTGAATGTTGACGATTTAACTGAAATAGACTACTTTGATTTTATGAAAAATGGTCCAGACACTATTGCAATAACACAGATGAAAAGCCCGTATGGGATTGTTCATACTCGATTTGGGCATGTAAAGAGATTTGAAGAAAAGCCAATTTTGAAAAACATTTGGGTTAGCTGCGGTATTTATTATCTTTCAAAAAACATAAAACTGCCTGAGAAAGGCAGTTTGGAAAAAGATGTTTTTCCGTTTATGAAACTTAATTCTTACAAATACATTGGAAGCTGGCATACTTTTAACACACAAAAAGATATAGAGGAATATATTGAAGAGCTGAAGGAATAATTAAATAATTATTAGTTAAATATCTATTTCTCCTTTAATGTTGCATCCTGTTTCTGGAGTTATGAGATAATCAATTTTGTATTTGATTGTTAGCTCTGTTATTGTTTTACAATCTTTTTCTTTTATTGCTGCGTCTAATAGTTCAAAATCATTTATTCTTTCACTGCTTGCTACTTGAGGATACCAGCCGTCTGGAGTAAATGTATTAAAATAAATAGCTCCGTAAGAATAAAATGCAAGATTCATAGATGGATATGGGATATTGTTTGTGATATAAACCATAGAAGTTGCATTGAGCTTACTTATGTTTTCTAAAACATCTATTATTTTTTCATCTGTTGCAGTGTGTGCTCTGAAAGTTGGCACAAATTTGATTGTTATGAAAACAGAAGCTATGATTGAAATAAGAATAAGGATAAGAATAAGCTTTTTCAATTTTCCAAATGATTTGAGTTCTGTTTTTAAAAATAAAAATGCAGAAACGAATAAGAAAAAAAGAATGTATGCATCTGGATATGGCTTGTTGAATGCAGGAACAAATGCAGCAATTCTAAAAAAGAATAAAATGCTCCAGATTAATAATGGAAGATATAATATGAAATCCCCATCTTTCTTGCCTATTTCTTTATTGTTCTTCTTGTAAAAAAATAGGAAAAACCAGAAAACAATCGGCATGGCAAAGCTTAGAGCTATGTCAAATATGCTTACATTCTGGAAAAAGATTAATCTGTATAAGCCAGTATATCCTCTGGTGTCAAAGCTGCTGCCAGAAGATGCTTTTAGAAATGGAAGTGTCCAAAATGCTGTTATTAAAAATATAACGAGGATTGATGTTATGAGCTGAAATTTTTCTTTTTTGTCCTTTTTTATCCAAAATCCTAGGAGTATAAAGCATAAGGAAAAGAAATATGCTGGATGTGAAAGTATAACTAAAGAAAGGAGAAGAATTAATAGGACATGGAATTTAACATCTAGCTTTTTGTTTAGATAAAAAATAAGCAAGGTGAATGCTGGAATTGCTAATGCCAATGAAAGAAGTTCTGGAAATCTTCCAACCTTGATAAAATTGCCAATTGAAATGGGGTTTGCAAAAACAATGCTGAAAAGGAATAAAGATTCATACCATTTGAATTTGCTTATTTTTCCAAGCAGGAAGATAAAGAAAAATGCTAATATGAAAATTATTAGCTCTGAAAAATATGCTGCTGCATGAATATTACTTGTTAGATTGTATAATGGAAGGGCGAGGTAAAACCAAGCTGGAGGATACATCAAAAAAAGTTTAAATCCGGTATACCAGTTTGGAACATTCTGATGAAATCCATAATCTTTCAAAAATTGCAACTCTCCAAGATGACTGCTTAAATCATTGTTTCTGTCTAAAGGAAAAGTTGTTATTAATTGCGATTGATTAATTATTCTATACAAAAACAGAGCTAGTAGAATTATAGAACAGATTATTAGGATATTTTTCCTTGCTTTTTCCATAGTTTTATAAACCTTTTTTTCTTTTTAAACTTAACTTGATATTTGATAGTAAAATGGATGAAAAATCAAAGACAAAGAGCAAAGAGGCGAATAAAACTCTTGAAGGAAGGAAAGACAGGATAAAAAGAAAATTTTCTAAATGGTTTTCAGACCCGTATAACAAAGGATTTTTCTGGATTTTAATTTTAGCAGCTGTTTTAAGAATTATTGTTTTTCAGATAACAAAGAACCAGGGTTTATGGTGGGATGAAGCAGGCTATCTCGCTTATGCAAAGCAAGTAGCATTTGGCTGGGATTGGACTATAATGTGGAATCCGCATAAGCCAGTTTTATTCAGCTGGCTAATGGCACCGATATATAAATTTGGAATAGGAGAAATTGGAGTTAGAATATTTATTTTATTAATGTCTATTGCAGCAGTATGGCTTGTTTATTTAACTGCCAAAGAATTTTTTGATAAAAAGATAGCTTTATTCTCATCATTTCTTATGTCTGTTTTCTGGGTTCATTTATTCTTTACCGGAAGACTTTTAGTGGAACTTCCATCAACAACTTTATTCTTGGCTTCTCTTTACTTTTTTGCAAGAGGCTATATTAAAAAAGAAAATCCGAAATTTATATGGTGGTTTGGAATATCTTTCGCTCTTGCATTTTTGATGAGAGTAAGCTATGGAATTTTAATAATCCCATTTATTCTTTATTTTTTTATGGAAGAAAAGATGAAGGTTTTCAAAAATAAAAATCTGTGGATTACTCTCTTGCTTATTGTTTTAATTATCTCTCCAATGATAATCTGGCTTTTTGCAAATTATCAGGAAAATCCAATAGGAACTTTTTTAGGTATAGGAAAGAATGTTGCTCCAGAATTAGGAAGATTGACAACAGGAATGCATGTTAAAGGAATCTGGCCGTCTTTTGCTGACTTATTATATGTCTTACAACCTATTTTGCTTATTATCTTTATTATCGGAGCGCTTTTATATTTCGCAGATATTCTTTTAGGTTTTGATCTTATATTTAAAAAAGATAACCCTGAAATAAGAAAAAGATTGTTTATCCTTATTTTGATTTTAATCCAGCTTATAGCATTTGGATGGTTTAGAGCATATATAGAGCAGAGAGATAAAATGCCGATAATAATATTCTTATTTGCAATTGCCGGTTTTGGATTATTTAAAATAAGGGATTATATCGCTAAGGAGAAGCAAAATATCCTGAAATTTCTTAATATTATAATTCTGCTTTTAGTTTTATTTATAGGATATGGACAGATGCATTTTGTATTAAACTCTGGAGAATCAGGCACTATGTCTGTAAAAACCAGTGCATCAAGTTCATACAATCTTCTTAAAGAAATTGGCTTGTGGATGAATGGATATTCAGCAAAAGGAGCAGTTATAATTTCTGCTGCACTTCCTGAAATGCAGTATTATACTGAAAGAGAAGTTCATCCGTTCGATGCTTGGGACTATGGAGTACCGAAAACAGAGAATGAGTCGAAAGCAGACATGCAGAGTATAAAAACTGAATTTATTGAGGTACATGATCCAAATTCCATACCTGAAATTGCTCCAGGTTGGGCATTTAGCTACATTCCTGAAAATAATGAAACATTTATCCCAGTAATGGCTTGGTTTTCAGATGCAGCGAAAACAAAAGCAGTTGCAGTAATCTATCAAGTGCAACATTAAACTATAAACCTTCAAAAATTTTCAAAGAATCTTTTCTTTTTTATACCAATTAACTGTATTTTTTATTCCTTGTTCTAAAGTATAAATTGGTTTGTATCCTAAATTCTTTTTTGCTTTGTCGCTGCTGGAATACCAATAGTTTGTTGTCATCCAGGTAGCTGTTTCTTTTGAAAATGGAGGATGGGCTCCTAGGATTTTGCAGACAACTTCTGTTCCAAATCCAAATGCACGGACTAAATCTTTTGGAAATGGAATAGTGACAAGATTTATTTTCATTTCTTTTGATATTGCTTTTATTATTCTGTTGATTGTGTAGCTTTCTCCATTGTTTATATGATAAATCTCTCCAATCTTGCCTTTTTTTTCAGCTAAAATTGCTGCATTAACAAGATTCTTTACATAACAGAATTCCATTTTTCCTTTTCCTTTTAATGGAAAAAATCTGCATTTGATTGCTTTGAAAAATCTTAGCATTTCAAAATCTCTTTCTCCGAAAACCATTGGCGGGCGCAGGATGATTATTGGAACTTTGTATTTTTTATAATGGTAAAAAAGAATTTTTTCAGCCTGCAATTTGCTTTCTCCATAAATATCAACTGGCTTGGCAGGAGTTTTTTCATTTACAGGATTATTATCTCTTGATGGCCCGATAGCAGATATACTGCTCATATGAATAAATTTTTTAATTTTCTTACCTTTGCATGCTTCCAAAATGTTTTCTGTTCCTTGAGCATTAATTTCAAAATATTTATAGTCTGGAATTGCCATCGGCCTTGCAATTGCTCCAAAATGAAAGATAATGTCTATAACTTTTATTGTTTCTTTCAAAGATTTTCTATCAAGAAGGTTTCTATAAAATATCTC
>Ga0247841_10007714_pt1 | contig 15838 bp, 11 predicted proteins | sample LaCruzMarch2015__2_FD_192410 | JGI IMG/M metagenome (GOLD analysis project Ga0247841, IMG submission 192410) | Freshwater microbial communities from meromictic Lake La Cruz, Castile-La Mancha, Spain - LaCruzMarch2015_18m | ecosystem: Environmental > Aquatic > Freshwater > Lake | place: Spain...
AAGATTATTGTCTGATTCATCGATTTTCTCTATATCTCTTAAAAAATAAATCAAATCCGAATTATCGTAATTTATTTTTATATACTGATCTGTTTTCTCAATAATCTTACCATCGATAATCTCTCCCGACTTAAGAACAACTGTTGCAGCGAAACTCAGATTAAAACACAAAACAAAAAAGAATAAAAAAAGAAGCATTTTGTTATTATTCTTCTTACGCATTTTGCCCTCCTTTTAGTGCTTATTATATACCTACATATTAAAAAATACACCAAATATCAAATTTAATTAATGCCTAAAGATTCATTTAATATTACACTGGCTATATTTTCAGCCAATAGCTTGTTCCCCCAAACAGTGCAATGCCCGAAATCTCCAGCAAATATATCAATAAAATATTCCGTACAGCTCGATTTTTTAAATGCTTTTTTGAAAACCATTTCATTGTCCACAAATATAATCCCGCTATGATCATCAAAATATTCCTTTAAATATTCAATACTTTGCACGGGATATTGTACACATACTAATCTTATCTTTTTTTTATCTAATATCTTTTTTAAAGCTCTATAATTATCCCTTGTCACAGGGTTTAAGTATCTTAGTCTTAATGTATTTGCTTGGTCATAATATTGCTGCCCCAGAGATTCCCGTCCTTCTTCACTATATAATAACCCTAAAACTCCGTATAACCTATCGCAAGCAGGCTTAAGCGCTATTCCCCTGAGTAATATTTTCTCGGCTTTTTGATATTCTTTTTTATTTATATAAATCCATGCCAGGCACAAATAAGCCCTATCGTTAACAGGATTCAATTCAATGGCTTTTTTAAGCGGTTCCTCGGCCACAACGTATTCTCTGCGATCAAAATAAGACTGACCTAAACCAAAATACGCTCCGTCATTTAAAGGATTTATCTCTATGGCTTTTATAAATGATTCCTCGGCACGAACAAAATCAAATACCTTCTTATAACATCTTCCTAACCCTATATAAGCCCCATAGTTTCTTTTATTTAACTCTATGGCTTTTAAAAAATAATCTTTGGCCAACAGAAACCATCCCTCCATTCTATAGCACCATCCTAAACCTGCATATGCGTCATCATTAGAAGGATTTAATTTTATGGCCGTCTTAAATAGCTCTTCACTACGTACTAGATTATCCCGGAATCTATAACACCAAGCCAACTCAGTATAAGCTTTATCGTTGTATGGATTCAACTCTATTACTCTATTGTATAAAGCCTCAACCTGATCAAGTTTATCTCCAATTCCGCCATGCCAAACTAATCCATTATATGCACCATCTGTCCTAAGATTCAACTCTTTAGCCTTTTTAAATAATTCTTCAGATAATTTAAGAGAACGTTGATTGTCTTGTTTAAAAACCGGCTTAATCTTGTTTCTGCTTGAAAAATCGACCCTCCCTCGAATGACATTAGTAATATAAGTTAAATAACCTCTTTTTAATTGAAAAACACCGGGCCATTCTGAACCAGACACAATCTTTATGCCAGAGGTCGCTTCATAAGGTATTTGGCGATCATCATCGTTTATCCCCATCATCACTATTACCATATCCGGCTTATACTTCTTCAGGTTTTCATTAAGCTGCGTTACAATCGAAGAAGATATTATTCCTAAGGCACCTTTATTTATTACCCTGAATTTTTTGCTTTTCCCGGATGTATTTAAAATTCTCTCCAGCTGTTTAGGATAAGAATTCTCTCCACCTAACGCAGAATTGGAACTTTCTCCTCCCAAAATTGTGACAGTTTCCCCTAAACACAATATGGTATATTCTCCACGCCTGAATAAATCCGTCAGACTGGAAAAAATTGATATTCTTAAATCTCTCTTCTGCAATATCAGTTGGAGAGATGCTATACAAAAAAATATGACTATTAATTTAAATAATCTTTTAGGCGTAAACCACATCTTTTATAAAATAATCCTTGGGCTATTTTTAACTAATAAATCAGATCATAAATATAATTAAAAGGCTTGATCTTAGAACGCTTTTTTAACTAACCTTAATATCCCCTCTTTAAGAAGATTCCGGTTTGAAATACCCTGCTTTATATTATTACAATTAGCCAAATACCATATATAGCCATTTATCAGAGACTGCGCATTTGACGCTTTCGGCAACCAACCAAGAATATTTTTTGCTTTCTCTATGGATAAGGATAACTCTAAATTTATTATATCATATACTCCGCTATATAAAGGGCAAATCTTGGATTTTTCCAATAATTTCAGGATAAATTTAGTAGGCATTTGAGGTAGATGCATTATTTTAGAACCTGTACCCGCGAAATCAAGCAAGCTAAGTAAATCCTGCTTAATATTTCCAAACTCTTCTGCGGCTAAATTAAATACACCATTAACCTTCCCCCCGGATAAAATCATAGCGAGCCGGATTGCTTCTAGCGTATCTGCAACATCAAGAAGTTGACATCTGTTTTCTCCGTTACCAATGAAAGGTATATTCTTACCTTCTTTTATCCAATCAAAAAGAATGCCGAAAATGCCAAGCCTACCTGATCCAATAAAGGGCCGCGGCCTAAATACCGTAACCAACATATCTCCTTTATCACGGCTATTCTGACACAACTTCTCTGCGGCTATCTTGCTTTCAGCAAGAGGACCGAAACCCGCAAGTGGATAATCTTCGGTAATCGGCACTTTATGAGGAATTCCGTAAACAGCTGCCGCAGATATATATATAAATCTCTCTACCCTATTTTCTTCCGAGGCTTTTAGAATGTTTGAAGTCCCTTGTACATTTACTGAATACAAGTCTTTAGGGTGACAAGAAGACGGACCTGAACAGGCATGTATGACGATTTGCACGCCTTCTGTTGCTTTACAAAGCAGCTTATAATCCCTGATGTCTGCCTGTATAAATTCAATTTCTTCCCCCAAATCATCCTTAGATATTTCAAGCTTATCTAAAATCCTTATTCTTGCCACTTTATCCTTTAAATAATTCATCAGGGAGAACCCCAAAAATCCTCCGCCTCCGGTAATTAAAACTCTCTTATTCTTCATTTAACACCTATAAAGTATGGCGCAATAAATTTCCATAAGGTATTGGGCATTTTAAACAATTGATTCCCAATTCTTTGCTTGAATGAAAATCATTTCGCAATTGCTGTAAAATTTTACTATTTTTGACTTGATCCGGCCCATCTTCGGCCAAATTACCAATATGATCATTAGAAGAGGCCGAATAATAAGGACTACAGCAAGGTATCATCTCCCCATTAACCAACACAACAAAAGCAGACCAGAGCCACCAGCAAGGATTTTTCTCCAAGCTTTTCCCCTTATAAAAACTTCTTAAATATTTTCCATTTTTTGGCAAAAGCTTTTTATCACGTACGCCAAGAGGCTTCAATTCCAGACTATCAACATTTAATTCCCTGGCAATTTTCCTGATTGCATCAACTTCACCTTCATTATAACTAGTAACTAAAAATTGCATGTTCAAGATAGGCCATTTAGATTTCAGTTTTTTTTTGGTTTTTACTACTATACTTAAATTATCCAATACCGTATGAAGATCTCCATTTTTTTTATACGACCGGTACGTCCGTTCAGTTGCTCCGTCCAATGTCACAGTAAGTAAATCTAAACCGCTTAATATTAATGTTTCAGCATCATTTTTTTTAAAATGCTGGAAATTTGTACTCAAATAAGTAGCTACCCTATTTTCATGAGCATATTTTATCATAAAATAAATATTTTCATTAAAAAGTGATTCTCCGGAAAAATGCAGTGCAGCTAAATACAAATATTGCTTATTTTTATCTATTATTTTTTTAAAAGTTTCTAAATGCATTGTCGAACCAGAAGTTGACACGTTACTCAAACAATACCTGCACCCGGAATCACATTTACTCGCTGTCTGTATTTTAATAAAATACGGACTACCAGCCACTATACTTTTGCAGAACCTTCTCTCTGTCTCAACAATCAACGAGTTGATTATTTTTTTGAATGTAGCATACTTAAAAAATAATCGTATCCCGCGTAAAAATCTTAAAATAATAATTTTTAACTCAATATCCATTACCAGCCAATCGTTATTTTAATATTTAAACCATAGGTTTAATATATAAAATAATCTCTATTCCGCCTAACTTCTTCCGATTAAACAAAGAAAGCCTCTTATTAAACCATTCATCGACGCAACCTAAGTTATAAGAATGGCCCCATGAAGATAATACCAGCCAGATCCTATTGTTTTTTTTAACTAACGCATCGGTATCCTGAATCATAAAATTTTTAATATCCATATAAAGATAAAAATCGTGACTTTCGATCTGATGAACTATTAACCATTCTCTGCCTATACTTTCAAGAAATGACTTCCTGACAAATAAACCTGTTTTATGGGCACCTTTATTGACAAAATATTTTTGCTCATACTGATGCATATAATATTCTATTGGCAAAGTAGAAGAATAACCCGTATAAAAAACTAAGTCTCCTTTTTTATAATTCGCTCTTAAATAATCAGCTGCTTTTTTAAATTCTTTATGCTCAAAGGTACCCTTTCTTTCATATTCCGGAGTTTCCATACGATTTGAATAATAATAAAATAAAGATACCATTGAAAATAAAATAATAAAAATAATGCCAAGAAATTTAATCTTTCTGGAAACAAGAGTGAGAGAAAAAGCTAAAATAATATATAAAAATATGAATGAAGAAACCATATATCTTTCAGCATAGAAAACCTTAAATTGAGAGATAATAAACAATAAAAACATTGGAATAAAAATAAAAGATAACAGTAGAAAAAGTTTTACTCTTTCTTTTCTAAACAAATAAGAAATTCCTCTGTACGATAAAACCGCTACTAAAATCAGACCTATGATTCTTATGTTACTCGCGGCATAATATCCAGAAATAAAGTTTTCTAAACTATAAAACAGATTAATAAAAGTAACGGAATCAATAAATGGGGATATTTGCTTAGCAAGGCCTGCAAAATGAAGCGTAAGAATAAAGTGTGAAAATAATATGCATATCCACGGTACTAACAAAACAAGCTGAATTATATAAACCCAAAGTATTTTTTTAGAAATTTGCTTTTTAAAAAAGATCAAGAACACCAGAAATTGAGCAACAGGTAAAAATATTGCGGTATATTTAAAATAAATGGACAAAGTATTAAGAATAATATTTAAAACTAAGTAGTAATTTGAGCTATGCTTAATAGCTTTAATAAAAAAATAGGTCGAAAGTACCGATAAAAAGATAACCAAAGAATAGGGCCTAATTTCCTGGGAGTAATGGATAGAAAATGGGGATAGGCTTAATAAAAATGCCGATAAAAAACCGGTTTGCTCATCAAAAAGTTCTTTTGCCAGTAAATAAATTCCAAAAACCGAAAAAACTCCAAACAATACGGAAGATAACCTGAGAGTAAATTCACTGCTTCCAAAAATCATCCAATAATTCAAAAAATTTCCATACAGCCAATCTATGGGAAGTAATAGGGTATCGATAAAATTGTGCCTTACCATGCCTGATATCTCATCGTAAGAAAAATCGTATTTAGATAAATTAATAATCCTAAGGAAAAAGGAAAATAATCCCAGGAATACAAAAATAAAATACTTTTTTAAATTATTTTTCATAAGAAGGAGGCTGAAACCATCTTTCACCTAAATGAGATAACATTTCTCTTAAACCAGCCATAATTAAAAAACCTATATTTTTAAAAGATTTTAATCTAAATATGTTTTTCTTTAGGTAAACCAGTCTTAGATAAAATCTTAAATATGCATTAATTGTATATTTTCTCAATAAACCATAATCCGTAAACTGTGCCCCATCTCGCGCATAATTATCGGTAATTTCAGTACCAGGAAAAAAACAAATCTCATTAAAATTAGCGAATTCAATACCTGATTTAATCGCAAAATCTATTGTTTCCTTCATTAATTCCTCTTTATCTCCCGGCATACCAAGAATAAAGAGTCCCAATACCTCAATGCCGGCATCTTTAGCGCACTTTATCGCCTCTTCCGCCTGCGCTAAAGTTATTCCTTTATTGATCGAGTCTAGCATATCTTGCGAACTACTCTCGAGACCAAATGACAACTGATAACAACCAGCCCTATGCATTAACTTAAAAATATCGCTATCAACAAAATCAACTCTCGTTTGAGCCCTCCAATACAGATTTATCTTCTCAGAAATCATATAATCACAAACATCACGTACAATATTTTTATTAGCAGTAAATACCTGGTCTCTGAAGAATATTTCTCCAATCCCATATTTAAATTTTACTTCGTATATTTCTTTAATAATACTATCGACGGATCTAAATCTATGCTGCCCCAATGTATACAAATTAGTATGACAGAATTTGCATTTACTATGCGGACACCCCCTGCTTAATGTCATTGCGGTTATGGGATTTCCCCTATTAAAAACAAAATATTTATAAGCATTATTTTGGATCAGGTCCCTTGCAGGTATCGGCAGATTGTTTAAATCTAACAATGTTCTTTTGCCTATTACAATATTATTAGCGTTTTTATAGGCAATATTTTCGCTATACTGTCCTTTTAGAATATTCAAAATCGGGTCTTCAAGCTCTCCTAAGGCAACAAAATCTGCACTATTATCCTTTAACACTAAAGAAGGATCATGTGTTAATAATGGTCCCGAAAATATAATTCTTGTTTCGGGAAACGCGGATCTAATAAGCATTGAAAGGTATCTATCATCTTCTAATGTAAAATAAGTTGAGGGTATAAGAATAAATTGAGGGGGATCAAGTTTTATTTCTTTAATTGTTCTTTGATGCGTCCAGTGATTTATATTTGATTCAATAATCCTAACATCAAAACCTCGTTCCCTGACATATGCCGCTGCATACATTAAATCTAAGGGTGGAAAAGGTAAATATCCGGGAAAGGTCGCCCCCGTCCAATCTCGCATGAAGTGCTTATGCCCTAATAGGCTTCTACCATGCCCTAAAGGATCTATAAAAGCAATCTTTTGGTTAACCATTATAAATACTCATTAGAAAATATGTTTGAGTCTGATCTTATCCATAATAAAATATTTAAAACCCTTAAACATATTTACGAGATCCTGTAAATTTTTAATTTGGACTAATCTTGATAAAACATAACTAATCCTAAAATAAAAAGACCTGTTAGCTATGTTAAGATATTTAGTAAATTTAATACGCGATATATTAATGCTTTTCCCGCTAATATAAAAATCCAATAAATCTCTATAGCTAAGCTTTCCTTCAGAAATATTCTGCTCTACGATAGGAGTACCCGGTATATAGAAGAACTCATTATACAAAACAAAATCCGGGTTAATTCTATTTATAAAATTAGTTAACTGCTTTATTGAATGGCCGTCTTCTTTAAGATAGCCTAATATTACATAAGCTATAGTCCTTATTTTGTTTTCTCTAGTCCAACCGAAAGCCTTGACAGTATGACCTGTGCTGATTTCTTTATTAAATCCATCCAGGACATCCTGTCTTGATGATTCCACGCCATAGGAAATCATATAACAACCGCTTCTTTTCATTAACTTAAGCAGATCCGGGGTCACTAAATCTACCCTTGTTTTACACGACCAGGGAATCTTGATATTTTTATCGATAAGCTGGTTACATAATAGCTTAAGCCGTTCATGATTGTAAGTAAAGTTGGGATCAACAAAATGAATTTCTCTGGCGTTATACTTAATAATCAATTCGTTTATTTCAAAGATAATACCGGGGACCGATCTTTCTCTGGGTAAAGAAGAAAGACCGCAAAAGCTGCACTTATACTTACACCCCCTGCTTGTTTCTAAAATAGCTACCGGGGGATAAAGTCCAAATGGCGGATGCATTCTATATTTTTTGTTAGGTAATAAATGCCTGGCCGGAAGAGGCAAGCTATTAAGATCAATAAATTCCCTTTTGTTAGTCCTGGTTACTTCGCTTCCTTTTCTAAAAGATATGCCGGATATCTTGCCTAAACCATCAAGGCTACTCCCATTATTCTTAAAAAGATTGCACAAGTCCAGCATTGTCGCTTCACCTTCACCATGGACAATAACATCCAACGCGCTGCAATATGCAAAAATATCTTCCGGAGGAAATGCCGCGCAACGGCCACCAAGGATTACTACGGCTTCACTGTTTACTTTTTTAATCAAATGCGCTATCTCTATTCCGCATTTTAGATTAAAGACATTGCAACTCAGTCCAAAAAAATCAAAATCCCTAGTTCTTAAGTATCCCTCCAATTGCTTAAGACTCATTTTCGAAACCACCATATCAATAATTTCAACTTTATAATTTGCATTTTCCAATACTGCAGCAATATAAGCTAAACCAAGAGGAGGCAAAGGATAAACACCGCTTATATTATAACGGATCCTTACGGAAGGAGGGGCTATCAGGCAAATTTTCATAAAAATATTTTTTCTCTAATGATTTTTATTTGCTGTCTTATTAAAAGAAAAGCGCCGTATAGAAGATCCTTAAAAGGCGTTAAAACAATATGCCGTAAAATTATTTTCGGCCGGCAATAAAACTTAAACATAGCTTTTCTCTGTAAAGCAATCAACTGCTTGGTCGTCATCATATCCGATACGTGAATCATGTCGTGCCCATCAGAAGACCAATCAAGCCAACTCATGAATTTCTCCGAATCCTCTATATTAAACTTTATTTTATAATTATCAAATAAAGCTGTTCCTGGATACGGGACAACAATATTAAATTTCGCTATGGTGCAATCAAGTTTTTTAGCAAACGATATGGTTTTTTTGCAATCCTCGTATGTCTCTTTCGGACAACCCAACATGAATAAACCCAGAGTATAAATACCAACTTTTTTTGTCAACCTCATCGCTTCTAAGGATTGCTCTAAGGTCGTATTCTTTTTTAAGGTATCCAGTGATTTCTGCGTGCCAACTTCAAAACCATACATTATTAAATAAAGCCCGGCTTTCTTCATACTAGTCAATAGTTCCTTGTTAACCTGATCTGTCCTGCATTCAATAATCCATTTAATCTTTTTATGCAGCCCTCTCTTTGTTAGCCGGTCGCAAAAATCCATACCTTGATCCAAGGTAAACGGGAAAAAAGCATCATTGAAAGCAAAAACTCCCACCCCATATTTCTTATGCATGTACTCTAATTCATCGACTATATTTACGTTATTTCGATACCTTGGTTTTTGATGGATCTTTTCCTGTGCGCAGAAAGTGCACCTATAAATACAGCCGCGCGAAGCTAAAATGGTAAGGATTCTGCCTTTTTTTAATCCTACCAAAGGAAAACTGCTGTATTTATCTAAATCCAAAAAATTCCAGGAAGGAAACAACATATCATTTAGATTTTCAATAGGCATCCTGTCCGGATTACAACGTATCGCTTCTTCCTCCTTATAGCTTATACCTTTTACAAAACTCAAACCTTTACCCTCGCGGACAGCCTTAGCCAGTTCAAGCATGGTGTATTCACCTTCACCGCGAACGATAATATCCGCTATCCCGTTTTTTAAGATATCTTCCGCAAAGATCGAAGGATGGATATTACCCAGAACAATTTTAGCCCTTAATCCTAACAGCCTTATCCTATTGGTTATATACGCTACATTCTTAATTGTGGGGGTCAAGCAGGAAAACCCCAAGATATCGGGATCTTCGGCCTTAATCCTGGAAATAAGGCCCTCATTGGTCAATCCTTGTGCATATTGGTCAATTATAATAACCTCCATACCCTCCTTCTCCAGATAAGAAGCTATATAGGCAAGCCCGAGCGGAGGCAAAGGTTTTAAAAATTTCTTTATATAACTGCTTTTCTCTACCAATAATGAAACTGGATTTACCAATAAAATTTTCATCATCAAGAATCATACCACTTTGGCTTGGTTAAACGTAAATACCCACATATTAAATTATCTTTTTTATATAATCCCATAATCTTATCTTTCAGTTGAGTTAATAAAACAGGGATAAGACTCATAAGAAACCACCGGTACACTCTTCTAGTGTGAGTGCTTCTTGAAAAAAGCTTTTTTATAACAAAAAATGGCTTTGCCAGATAGAATTTTCTTGAGACCTCTACGTTCAACATAGCTAGTTCTTTTCTGGAAAGAGTCTCTGAAGACCAAACCGGAGTACACCAATCATACTCCTTGAAATCATCCACCTCAAGCCAACCCTTGGCTTTTGCCTCTTCGTATAAAAGGGTTCCCGGCACTGGAGCTACCGGATGAAAAAGTAAACCATCAATACCTAATTCTTGCGCATATTTAGGCAATTCCAGCATTGACTCCCTTGTTTCATCATGCAGACAAGTAATCAAAGTCCCCTGCCTGCAAACCTGGGGATATTTATTCTTCAATATAGCAAATGCCTCTTTAATCACGGATTGGCTGTAATTTTTCTTATCTAAATTCTTAAGATCTTTATCATTTAACCTTTCCACACCGATTAAAGGATGATTCAATCCTGCTTTAACCATCTTTTTTAATAAACCTGCTTTTTCGTCGCGTATCAAAAAATCTGCCCTGAGATAAGCCCACCAATGTAAATTCTTCAGCTTTCTTTTTAATATACCGTCGCAGATTTCCTCTACCCATTTCGGATCCGTGTTCCAGGTAGGATCGGCGATATGAAGAAATCTTCTTCCATACTTATTGTACAATATATCTATTTCTTCCAATACCCTGCCCGGGCTTTTCTTTCTATACCTCTGGATAACCTTCAGCTGATTATCTCCCTTTCCATGCTCTCCCCAAAATGTCCAAAGGGAACAAAATGTGCAGTGCCCAATACAACCTCTTCCTGACTCTAAAGTAGCCGCTTTAGGCCAAAGATAACCAAAGGGAGAATAACTTCTAACCGGCATAAGATCCCAAGCAGGTAAAGGCAAATCATCCAAATTTTCAATAAGCGGCCGTAAAGGATTATTTTTTATCTGGCCGTTACTTTTATAACTTATACCTTTTACATTTTCTACGCCCTTTCCCTCCTTTAACGTTTTCACTAAGTCTACAATTGTATCTTCGCCTTCGAATCTAACGATATAATCAATAGGAAATCTCTCTAAGCTATATTCCTGCATCCAGGAAAAAAAGTGTCCGCCGCCAATAGTAATTACTTTAGGATTGAAATCTTTCGCTATTTTAAATAATTTTACCGCCTCATGGTGATAAAGAGCCTCTTCACCCGCTCCAATAATATCAGGCTCTTCTTCCTTAACCATGCTAGCTAATTTTTTCCAGCCAATTTTTAAAGGCGGGCAATCTATAATTTTAATTTCAATTTCAGGTAAATGCTTACGCAACGCAGAAGCCAGACAAGGCAAGCCCAGCGGCATAAGAAAATTATCCGACTCATTTACCGGTGACCAAATATACCTGGGCGGCCTGACTAAAAGTATTTTTTTCATCTCATCACCTCCTAATTGTTTTACTAAAATAATGACAAACCGGTTTTATAAAGGTTATTTAAGACCCCACTGTATTCATTTAGAACCTTGCTTAAATAATCCTGATCCACCTTAACCACTTTACTTGCTATATTAATACAATACCCGCATTCCTGGCATGAAACTAAATCACATTTTTCAGGCATATTCCTGATGAAGCCGCTTAAATCAGCATTATTAATACTGATCTCCACCTTAGATAGAACTTGAGAATACCTTAATACCTTAAAAAGATTGGCTGACATTAATGACTTGATTACAGCAAACTTTCTAAACCAATTCTTGTGATTATTGTAGCTTTTCCCTTGGAGTGACGGCAACAGATCGATTAGGTTGCCTTGATATTGCCTGCTTAGATATGCATCGATTATTTTAATGAGCATATTTGAGGATAATCTGCGGTCTACTAATTTTATACCGTTAACTCCCAGCCCTTCATAAAACGACAGATCTTCCGGCCTGATCCAAGATGCGCGAATGAAATTTACCAGATTTGAAATACGGGCAAAACGGCAGAGGATATTATAATAATCCAGGGAATATCCACCACAAACATGCCACCCCTGAGATGCATGAGAACTTAATATCGCATGATTGGCATAAGTCGGGCAATTGATTAAACATGCGTCATTGGCTATTAATTGAATCTTGCATTTTATCGACCTGCATATCAATTCTATCAATTTAAAATTTCTATTAACTGCGGATTCATGCAAAGTAATCTTATCCGCTCCTAAATCCTCCCAGAATTTTGCCCGGTTCAATGAATCTACATTGGCTATAGTAGATACAACTAAAGATAAAGTTGGGTAGTTCTTTTTTACCCACATCGCAATATACGGGTTTGATACCGTAACCGCATCTACCCCGGCGCCAACAAGCCAACCCAATAATTTCCTCAATTTCTTCTGGCCCGATCTGGTATACTCCAAATTATCCATACACGAGGCATTTATAAGGTAATTAAATTTATATCCCTTCTGGCGCAGCCTAAGAATATGTTCCTTGGCTTTACCTTTTGATATAAAGGATAAGGCTGACGCCACTCGCCCTCCTCCTACGGCATCCAGGTAAAGTTTTCCGTAAACCTCAGTAATTGCCCCTGGGCTACTGCCTAATAAGAAAAGCAGTAAATCTTCCTGCCAATTTGTAGGTACACTTAATTCCATTAACTTTAGCTCCCGGATATCCTTCTTGATTTTATTTTGGCCTTTCTAACGGCCATCAAACAAAATAACCATAATAACCAAAATCCGCCAAAAAAAATATTCTTGAAACTTATTGTCCCTTTGAAAATATGCCTTAAGACTATACGGGGCCGCGCATAGAAATCAAGCATGGCTTTTCTCTGCAGGTAACGCAATGTATCCTGGTCTATACCATCCGGATTATAAACAAAATCTCCCGGATATTCCAACCAGTCATTCCAGCTGGTAAAATAATTCAAATCAACATCTTTCAACTTATTTTTGAAATCGTCGAAAAAACGAGATCCGGGGTAAGGAGTCGCGATATTAAATTTAGTCATATCGCAATCCAACTCCTTGGCGAATTTTATGGTGTCCTTACAGGTCTGCGTTGTTTCTCCCGGCAAGCCCAACATGAATAAACCTTCAACCAGGATACCGGCGTTCTTTGTCTCCCTAACAGCGAATCTAGCCTGATTCAATGTAGTCCCCTTATTTAAGGACCTTAGAATATCCTCATTTCCAACCTCTACCCCATACATGATCAAATGGGCCCCCGCACCCTTCATTGCCTTTAACAGCCGCGGAGTTATTTTGTCTACCCTTGTTTCAGTTATCCATTTTATTTTTTTATCCAATTTCTTGCTGCTTATCAACTCGCAAAATTCCATTCCCAAATCCTCGGAAGATGGAAAATATGAATCGCAAAATCCAAAAAACCCAACGCCATACATCTTGTTAAAATATTCGATTTCATCAACCACCTTGTTTAAATTCCTGAATCTCACTTTATCGTAAATTTTATCCTGAGAACAATAATAACAACGGTATTTGCAGCCCCGGGAAGCCAGGATCGGAAGAGCCCTGCGCTTATTGATACCTACCATAGGAGAATCCAGATAATTATCCAAATCCAACAGATTCCAGGATGGATAAGGAAGTGAATCTAAGTCATCAATATGCTTCCTGTCAGGATTATGTACTACCCTGTCATTCATTTTGAAACTAATACCTTCAATATCAAAAAAATCCCGCCTTTCGATTAAACACTTACACAGCTCCAACATAGTCAATTCGCCTTCTCCCCTGACTACAACATCCGCCGTAGCTTCGTTTAATATGGATTCGGGAAAACAGGTCCCGTGAATATTGCCCAGAATAATCAGGCTCTTTTTGCTTTCTTTCCTAATAGCACTAACCAACCGGCGGATATCCGGGATAACCGGGGTCAATCCGGAAAAACCGATTATATCCGGATTTTCGTCACATATATGCCTAAGCAAAACTGCATCCGATGTCTTATCGGCAAATTGATCATATATGGAAACATTGATATTATTATGTTGGAGTAACCCCGCGATATAAGCTAAACCCAGAGGAGCTATGGGAGTACAAAACCTTCTATATGGCCAACTTTTATTAATTAATGATGAAGCAGGATTTATTAAAATAACTTTCATAACGGTAAAAAATTAAAAGTACCGAAAAAAATCACCGGAGACAAGCTTATCAATAAGCTCTTTATTTTCCCTAACTGCCTGCTCTGCTTTCTCTGTATCCATCACGACTACCTTGCTCGCTACCTCAGCGCACCACTTACACTCAGAACAAATACGCCGATTGCATCCTTTTTCCTGTAGCTTTTGCAAAAAACCATCAAGCTTAACGTTATCTATATAAATATTATCCCAAATACTGCTAAATATATTTTTTAACTTAACTAGATTAAAAATATTGACCAATCCGGGCCGAAAAAAATATTTAGCTAAATAAAACAGGTTTCTTTTCTTAAAATTCATGTTTTTATCCGGGGTAGGTAGAAGATCCAAAAGATTCCCTTTATATTCTCTTGCATCATAAGCATTAATTATCCGGCTTAAGGCCTGCGTCGACATGCCCCGATTAACAATCTTTAAGCTATCAATCCCCAACTCTTCATATAAATGAACATCTTCCGGCCTGATAAAATCACCGCGTAGAAAATTTGCAGGATTACTGATCTTACTATAAGTACACATTATCCGGTAAAAATCTATAGCAAACCCTCTTAAGAGATGATTATCCTGAGAGGCATGCGAAGTCAAAAACCCGTGAAAAATACTCACAGGACAATCATACAGGCATCCGTTATTTACTATTAGCTGCAATTTGCATTTTACCGCCTTGCGTATTTTTCTTATCAGATCGAGGTCGCGGTTAACTTTAGACTCATAAAGAGTAATCTTCTCGGCCCCTAAATCCTGCCAATATTTAGCTTTATCAGGAGTATCCACTTCCGTCATTACTGATATACTGATTTTAAAACGCGGATAATTTGATTTTATGAACATGAACAAATAAGGTAGCGAGACGGTAATAGAATCAACTGATATTTGATCAAGCCATCCGATAAACTTATGCAATTTTTTTGTTATATATAGTTCTTGATTATCCAGGCACGTGCTGTTTAAAAGATAGTTAAAAACAAGCCCCTTTTGATGGATTTTCTTTATTTCATTATTAATCGTTTCCCTGCTGACAGGAGGACAAATATTCGATGCTCTTCCTCCCCCAATTATATCTGTAGCTAATTTTCCATAAAAACCTTCAACGCAATCAAGATTCAAAGACTCAACCAGATCGGGTTGCCAGTTATGCGGAAGAGAAAATCTTATGCTTGTTTTATTCTCAGGCATTTTTCAGATGGCTTAATGGATAAAAGGTGCAAAAACAATACATTGAGAAACCCCTTTAACAGAAAAACCGTCTCATCAATACTTTTTATTTTCTTGATAAGGTTAAATAAATAACCGGACCTTGAATAGTACCTAACTATTCCATTCCTAACAAACATTCGAACTGATTTTTTGTCAGAAAACAACTCCTTGTCAGTCTTTGTGAGGATTCCACCTATGAAAATAAATCAATTACTGACAGTATACGGAATTGCTGGCCATTGTCAAGCCGTCGGAAATAAAATCCAACCCCAACACTGATTAAGTTTTTATGGCTTAGCTATAGGCACTCACGCATGGCTGAGGCATTTCTTCTTATTCAGCTATAATATATTTTGTTTGTTTAACCATAATATTTAAATATTACCTTCTATTTGCTTGAGCATCTCCTTAGCCTCATTGTCATAAGGATAGTTCTGGATTGATTTCTTAAGGAGTTCTTTGGCT
>Ga0247841_10007716_pt1 | contig 15837 bp, 11 predicted proteins | sample LaCruzMarch2015__2_FD_192410 | JGI IMG/M metagenome (GOLD analysis project Ga0247841, IMG submission 192410) | Freshwater microbial communities from meromictic Lake La Cruz, Castile-La Mancha, Spain - LaCruzMarch2015_18m | ecosystem: Environmental > Aquatic > Freshwater > Lake | place: Spain...
ATACATAGAGCCATTAAGCGTAAGATCCTTCATTAATTTTATATCTGAACCTATTTCAAAAGTTGTAATCAACTCAGGCACCAAATCCGGGTTTGCTAATTTAAAACCTCCTTTTTTCTTTCCTGATCTGGTCATATCATCAAGTATGGGAGCACGGAAACCCTTTGCCACTGAAAAATAAATACGATTATCATTTGTAAATTTATATTGTGCAAAAAAACGCGGACATAATGCATTCCATCTTTTTTCAGGCATGATTCTGTTTTCAAAATTTTTATAAAATTCCAAACTATATGAAGGATTTACAATTACAAACAGTCCATCATAAAACCTTGCAAAATCGAATCTTAAACCAAAATTAATTTGAATTTTATTATAATAAAAATTATATTCATCTTGTAAAAACAGAGCATAATTGTCCATTTTCCCAATATTTCTTATACTGTCGGAAGATGTAAAATAGGTATCACTTCCATCAACACTGCCTCGTTTGTAACTTAGACCAGCCTGAATTTCATGTTGCCTGAATTTAAAAAAAGAAATATTGCCATCTCCCCCCAAATCCTGTCTTACAGAGTTTGCTTCATAAAGTGAATATTCTCCTTCGTTCAAATATTCATATTGTCTGATATAATTTTCAGAAATTAAAAAAAGTTTAGATGACCATTTAATTAAATCATTACCGCCTGAATACGAACCTATATAATTTAATGTTCTGTGAGTTGAATAAGCTCCCAATTTTTCAAAAACCTTAACTCCATTTCCTCTTATATCGTCAAAAAATCCTGCTTGTATTTCTAAATTTTGATTTTTCTTAAAATTGTATCCCAACTTAGCTGTGGTATTAAATTCTTTAAGGTATGTGGGAATAAGAATTGTGTCTTCTTCAGTAATAAACCTGCTTAATTCTGTAATATAACCATCGCTTTTTCTACCAAATCCGTTTAGTTTCCAATAAAATTGATTTGTCGAATTTGTATCTTTTATAAAACCGCCAAGATTTATGTTTGCACTCATTGTATTATATGTGCTGTAATCTAAATTTACATAACCTTCAAATTTTTTTTGCGGCTTTTTTGAAATCAGTTCTATAACGCCACCCATAGCACCACTACCGAATTTTGCAGGTCCGGGGCCTTTGGTAATTTTAATATTTTCAATATTATTTTTGTTTATCATGTTCCAGTTTACAGAGCCTTCGTCAGATTTATTTAACGGTACACCATCAAGCAAAACAAGAGTCCGGGATTGGTCATTTGATGGCATACCTCTTAATGAAACAACAGCTTTGCTTGAAAAAATCCCAAGTGTATTGCTCATTGTTACTCCGGAAACATAATCAATAATTTCATTAATATTTTGTACAGGAGCTGTTTCAATATTTGTCATATTAATCACACTAATTCTCTGAGGTTGTAGCAGTAAATTCTTTTCTCTTGTAGCAATTATCTGAATTTCTTTAGTTGAAATACTTGTACCTTTGAGACTTATATTAAGAAATAGATTTTGCTTTTTTTTTAGTTCAATTTTTTTCTGAAAATTTTGGTAGCCAAGATAAGTTGCTTTAAGAATATAAGTTCCCGGGGCAATATCTTTAATAATAAAATTACCATTCTTGTCAGAAATTGTTCCTGTATTTTTTTCAGTTAAAAAAATATTTGTATTAGACAGGGGCAAATTTGTTACAGCATCAAAAACAGTTCCAGATATTGTTGCATTTTGGCTCAATCCAACTAATGAAAGAAATAAAAAGATTATAGTTAATTTATACATTTATAGTAATTAAAGCAATATAGCTATATAAAAAGGTTATTTTCTATTGTTGAATTTTTATTGCAATTTCCATGGCTCCGCTATCTACTGATTCCGCATTAATAACATGAATTAATCCTTTTTTACCGGCTTGTGTAATAAATGGAATTATTTTTCCGGTTGTAGCCCATTTGAATTTCTTTTTTCCCCATACATCATGATATGATAAAATAAGCAGACTGTCGTTTTGAGCTGCGTAAAAATCAGTTGCTGTTACTGGAGAGGTATCTACACTAATATCCCACAATGTGTATTTACGTACTGACCAATCAGCAATATATGGATAATATGTTTTTGCTTCTATGCTCCCATTATCCATTTCACCCGGTGAAGATAATACAGGAGATGGCGTTCCGCTACTAACAACATAATAACATAAAATATCAATATCACCCGAGAAAGCAGATGCAGAATCTGCCGAATATACTGTTCCTGTTGTTGGATTAAAAAAATGTCCAAACATTGTATTATTCTGGTAGCCTAATTTTATTGACGGAAAATAAAAAATACCTCCAAACTGGGAATTAGTGTCTTTATAAACAACCATTGTAATCTGAGAAGACAATCTTGCTTTGTCCATAACTGTAAAAGTCCATATAACTGTATCTTCTACATTCTGATACAAAAGCTTGTTCACATCAAGGCTTGATGAATTTAGCCCGGAATCTAACACTGTAATTACAGAACCATTATTTAAAACTTTTTTTATAGTAAAATTAGTTATGTTTTCAACACCGCTGTTTGCCTGAATACCAAAATACAGTTTTCTTCCAACCTGAACAATAGCTCCATTTTTTGTATAGCTTTCTCCGAATTTAAAAGTAATTGTTGGGGGTTGTATTTTTTCTTCTTTTTTACATGAGTATATAAAAAATGCTACTAACAAAATTGTAATAATTTTTTTCATCATTATAAATTAAATTCTCAAACAAATCATAATATCAATCACAGAACCTTATTCAATAACTGCTCTAATCAAATTATATTGATTATTAATAATTCTTAATAAATAAAGATAAAATATTAATAATAAAAAGATTAGATAATATTTTCAAAAAACAGTTTTAATTTAAATATTATTTATTTGTCCGATTTCGTTATGCTTAAATTAATATATCGCAAAAATATATTTTTATTTAATATCAAAAAATATTACCACAAATTTTTATTCTATTTTCCCCAATACCAATATTTATTTAATAAATTTTTATTTAGATTTGTATTCTGATAGCTATTAAAAATTATAATAATTGAGTATTATGAAAAAATGCATACTGTTTCTTTTTATAATTATTGCCACAAATTATATTTTGGTAGCACAAGACAAAAAGAATTTGGCATTAGAATATTTCAATAAAGGATTAAAAATGTTCAAACAAAAAAAATATAAAGAGGCGGACTCTATTTTTTCTATATCTGCTAAAATTCATCCATTTTCTGCAACATTTTATAATTTAGCAAGAACCAAATATTATTTAAAGGATATTTGTGGATATTGCAATAATCTGGATAGCGCAGCACAATATGGGGATATGGATGCACAAAAATTATTTTTTACAAATTGTAAAAGACGAGATTCTATAAATTATGATAACAATTTACATAAAGATTCTATTTTTTATTCTATAATTGAAACCGAAACCTGCTCAAATAAGAAACAACAGTATTTTTTTATTAAAAATCTGAATAATGGAGAATTAACAGGTTTTTACATTTTAAGTAATGATTCATTAAAGAATGAGGAAGAAGATTTTAACACAAAATTCCCTGATTTAAATAAAATTTCTTATGAAAGAGTAACTTATATAACGGATGGGATGCCTGTATTTCCGGGTGGAGAAAATGCTTTACTTAATTTTATTGCTAATAATTTGATATACCCCAAAGACGCATTAAGTAAGGGTATTCAGGGAAAAGTATTCGTCTATTTTGTAATAAATAAAGAAGGCGGCGTTGAACAAATAGAAATAAAACAAAGTATTCATCCTTTATTAGACGAAGAGGCAATAAGAGTTGTTAAACTGATGCCCAAATGGAAGCCGGGTATACAAAAAGGCAAACTGGTTAAGGTTGCTTTTACTGTTCCAATTAATTTCTCTTTACAAAAAGAATAAAAATATCCTCTGAAGTTTATTTTGTAATTATTCAAACCTCTATTTTATATCATTTGCTTTACATTTTTTTTTCAATGTCAATATTTATTTGATAAATTTCATGTAGGTTTGCATAAAATAATTTTATTAAAAAAATGAGTAATTTAGAATTAAGCGAACAAGAAGTAATAAGAAGAAATTCTCTAAACGAACTGATAAATTTAGGTATCAATCCTTATCCTGCCGAAAAATTTGAAGTAACGGTTTCTACAAATGAAATCTTAGAAAAATATAACGAAGAGGTTAAAAATTATCAGGACATAAGTATTGCAGGAAGAATAATGAGCAGACGTATAATGGGCAGTGCCTCGTTTGCAGAATTGCAGGATGAAAAAGGGAAAATACAGCTTTATTTCAACAGAGATGTAATTTGTCCGGGTGAAGATAAAACTATGTATAACACAGTGTTTAAAAGACTTCTTGATATCGGTGATATAATTGGAGTTAAAGGTTATGTGTTTATTACAAAAATGGGGGAAATTTCAATTCATGTATCTGAATTTAAGTTGTTATGTAAATCTCTCAGGCCATTACCGATTGTAAAAGAAAAAGACGGGGTTTTGTATGATGCATTTACTGATCCTGACCAACGTTACAGAAATCGTTCTGTTGATTTGATTGTAAATAGTCATGTTAAAGAAACATTTGTAAAAAGGTCGAAACTAATCAATTCAATGCGAAAAATTTTAAATGATAAACAATACATTGAGGTTGAAACACCTGTATTACAGCCTCTATATGGAGGAGCAGCAGCACGTCCTTTTAAAACCCATCATAACACACTTGATCAGACTTTATATTTAAGGATTGCCAATGAACTTTATTTAAAAAAATTAATTGTTGGTGGATTTGATGGGGTTTTTGAATTTGCAAAAGATTTTAGAAATGAAGGAATGGACAGATTTCATAATCCTGAATTTACACAACTTGAACTTTATGTTGCGTACAAAGATTATAACTGGATGATGGAATTAGTTGAAGAAATGGTTGAACGTATTTGTATTGATATTCATGGTACAACTGAAATAAAAATAGCTGAAAATATTATTAATTTTAAAAGACCATGGAAACGCTTTACGATGGCTGAAGCTATAAAAGAATTTACAGGGATTGATATATCTCAGATGAATGAATCTGAACTCTTCGAAACTGCAAAAAATCTGAATATTGATGTAAATCAGACAATGGGCAAAGGTAAACTGATTGATGAAATATTCGGAGAAAAATGCGAAAGTAAACTAATTCAGCCGACATTTATAACTGATTACCCGATTGAAATGTCTCCTTTAGCAAAAAAACACAGAAAAACTGAGGGTTTGGTTGAACGATTTGAAGCAATTTGTAACGGAAAAGAATTATGTAATGCATATTCAGAATTAAACGATCCGATTGACCAACGAGATAGGTTTGAACAACAATTGTTATTAGCTAAACGTGGAGATGAGGAAGCAATGCTGCTTGATGAAGATTTTTTAAGAGCAATAGAATACGGTATGCCTCCAACAGCAGGATTAGGAATTGGTATTGACAGACTGGCTATGATTATGACCAATTCTGCTTCAATTCAGGATGTAATATTTTTCCCGCAAATGAGAGTTGAAAAGAAAATGCAGAAAGATGATGACGAAATATTTTTAAACGCAGGTATTCCTTCTGAATGGATTCCAATTATTCAAAAATCAGGATATTTTACTTTAGAACAATTAAAAAATGTTAATCCTAATAAATTGCACCAAGACTTATGCGGATTAAATAAAAAACATAAATTAGGGTTTAAAAATCCAACACAGGAAGAAGTAAAAAAATGGTTACAAATCTAAAAAATTAATAAATATTAATTATTTTTATAGGGTTAGAAATTAACATAATTAAATGTATAATAATTCAACAATAGCAGTAATTGGAGAAGGAAGTTGGGCTACTGCAATAGTCAAACTTTTATTAAATAACGTTGAAAAAGTTAATTGGTACGTTCGTGATAAAGAAGCAATTGATTTTATTTTAAAAAATCACCACAATCCTAACTTTTCGAGTTCTATTGAATTAAATATCGAAAAAATTAATCTTTTTAATGATCCTTCTGAAGCAATTTTAAAGTCAGAAATAATATTTTTTGTAGTTCCTTCAGCTTTTTTAAAAAGTACATTAAATGGATCTTCGTTTGATATACTTAAAGACAAATTTGTAATTTCTGCAATTAAAGGTATTGTACCTGATGAACATTTAACAGTTTGTGAATACTTTAATAAAATATATAATGTTCCTTTGAATATGTTATGTGTAATTTCCGGACCAAGCCATGCTGAAGAAGTTGCACTCGAAAGGTTAACCTATCTTACTATTTCTTCTGAAAATTCAGAAAATGCACAATTAATTGCCAATATGCTTAAATGCAGATATATCAGAACTTCATTATCCGATGATGTAATTGGAACAGAATATTCTTCTATTTTAAAAAATATTATGGCAATTGCAGCAGGAATTTGTCATAGTCTTGGCTATGGAGATAACTTTAATGCGGTTTTAATTTCAAATGCCATACAAGAAATAAAGAGGTTTGTTGATGTTGTTCATCCAATTACCAGAGATATTAAAGATTCTGCATATCTTGGAGACCTTCTGGTAACAACCTATTCTCAATTTAGCAGAAACAGAACTTTTGGGACAATGATTGGCAAAGGGTATTCTGTTAAAACAGCTCAACTGGAAATGAATATGGTTGCAGAAGGATATTTTGCATCAAAAAGTATTTGGGAAATTAATAAAAATTATAATGTTGATATACCTATATGTAATGCGGTTTACAACATTCTTTATGAAAAAATTTCTCCTGCAATAGAAATTCTTATTTTATCAGAAAAAATCAGATAAAAAAATAATATTTTATGGAAAAACTTCAAATAAATATTGACAATGTTTTAGGATTTATCTCAGAAGAAGAGATTTATAAATATAAAAAAGAGATTGTAAATCATATAAAAGCAATACACGAGAAGACAGGGAAAGGTGCAGATTTTCTTGGTTGGGTTGACTTACCATCAAAGGTAAAGCATGAGGAAATTGAAAAAATTGAAAAAATTGCAAAATCATTAAAAGATAAGATAGAAATTCTCATAGTTATTGGTATTGGCGGTTCTTATCTTGGAGCAAAATCTGTTATTGATGCTTTATCTACCAACTTCAGGCATCTGCAAAAAAATTCCGAATATCCAATAGTTTTATACGCAGGTCAAAATATGAGTGAGGACTATTTGTTTGAACTTGTAGAAATGCTTGATGACAGGCAATTTGGTATAGTTGTTATTTCTAAATCAGGTACAACAACAGAACCTGCTATTTCATTCAGACTACTAAAAAAACATCTTGAAGATACTGTTGGAAAAGCAGAAGCAAAAAAAAGAATTGTTGCCATTACCGATGCAAAAAAGGGGGCACTCAGGCAGATGTCAGAGCAGGAAGGTTATACAACTTTTGATATTCCTGACAATGTTGGTGGTAGATATTCTGTTCTTACGCCTGTTGGATTATTCCCTATAGCAGCTGCCGGTTATGATATTCAAAAAATTCTCGAAGGTGCAAAACTAATGGAAAAATTAACAGGTATTAATTCTTCATTTGACGAAAACCCATCTGCTATATATGCTGCAACAAGAAATGCTCTTTATAAATCAGGGAAAAATATCGAAATATTGGTTAATTATCGGCCAAAACTTCATAATTTTTCAGAATGGTGGAAACAACTTTATGGCGAAAGCGAAGGAAAAGAAAACAAAGGTATTTATCCTGCAAGTGTAGATTTTACAAGTGATTTACATTCTATGGGACAATACATTCAGGAAGGTCCAAGGAATATTTTTGAAACAGTAATTTCTGTATTACAACCAAACAATAAAATCGCTATTCCTTTTGATGAAAGGAATCTTGACCAGCTAAACTTTCTTGCTTATAAGCAGATTAATGATGTTAACAAAATGGCTGAGCTTGGTACTTTGCTTGCCCATGTTGATGGAGGCGTTCCAAATATTATTGTAGAAATTCCAAAAATAAGTGAACAATACATAGGACAAATGATTTACTTTTTTGAAAAAGCCTGTGCTATCAGCGGTTATATTCTTGATGTTAATCCTTTTGACCAACCTGGGGTTGAAGCATATAAAAATAATATGTTCGCTTTACTTGGTAAACCCGGTTACGAAAAAGCTACAGAAGAAATCAGGGAAAGGATTATGTAAACAAGGTAATGTGGTAAAAAATATTTGAATTTTGGACGTAAAACAGAAGAGGAAATAGGCTTCTGCGGAGGAACAATCTATGAGAAATAAGTTTTGTGGACTGACAGTAAAAATAATGGGGTAATTAAAGCTATTCATTTATACTGAAATCCTAATATGTCTGAGAAGACCTGTATTTTCCATTTCTAAAGTAGAAATACCATTGAATAAAAACTTTTCGGATTAGTCCTCTATGAATTTAAAGATTATCCTTTAAATGTCCAAAAAAGATTACAAACCGTTTATGCACTTTAGTAAATTGTATTTACTACTTTTCTAATAATTTGTAATAATGCAAATAATTATTTGTACTATTGTGTTAAAATATGTTTTTAAACAGTTTTATTAAACATTATATTTATGATTTTATTACTATAAATAAATTTTATTTATTTATTTTTGTACAAAACCAATAAATTTTAAATAATGGAATACCATATTTTAAAATTAGATGTTCAAAATAGCATTGCTATTGTAACATTATCCCGTCCTCAGGCATTAAATGCACTTAATTCGATGTTTTTTTCAGAAATGGATGATTTGATACTTTCTATATCGTTAAGAAAAGATATAAAGGTAATGATCATTACAGGTGAGGGGAAAGCATTCGTTGCCGGAGCAGATATTGCTGAAATGGTTGATATGAGTCCAGAGCAGGGAAGTAATTTTTCCAGAATCGGACAAAACACATTCAGAAGTCTTGAGAAAATGGAAATCCCCGTTATTGCTGCAATTAATGGTTTTGCTCTAGGTGGTGGTTGTGAACTTGCAATGGCATGTGATTTCAGAATTGCTTCATCAGCAGCTAAATTCGGACAGCCTGAAGTCAACTTAGGATTAATCCCCGGTTATGCAGCAACTCAAAGATTGTCAAGATTGGTAGGATTATCAAATGCTTTGTTCTTATTACTTACTGCAGATATGATAAATGCAGAGGAAGCATTAAGAATAGGATTAGTTCAAAAAGTTGTTGAACCGGATAAACTTATAGAGGAAGCATTAGCTATTGCTAATAAAATTGTTTCAAAAGGACCTAAAGCAGTTCGTAAAATAAAAGCTGTTGTCAGGACAGGAATATTGACTGATTTTATGAGTGGTTGCGAACTTGAGTCCAAAGAATTCGGGTCTTTATTTGGAAACGAAGGAGCAGAAGGAATGCGTGCTTTTCTTGAAAAAAGAAAACCTAACTGGTAATAATTAAAAATTATATATATATGAATTATACAGAAAGACTCCAAAATGTAACTGTTCTTGGTGCTGCAGGAAAAATGGGCAGTGGTATTCTTTTGCTTACTGCAATTGAAATGGCTGATTTAAGTTTGAAACCCGAAAATAAGGGAAAACATTTTATTTTAAATGCCATGGATGTATCCAGTGAAGCATTAATCGGATTAATGAAATATTTAAGAACTCAGGTTCTTAAAGCCGCAGAGAAGAAAATAATTGCTCTCAGAAAAGTTTATGAAAACAGAACAGATTTGATTGATAACAGTGAAATTATTAATCAGTATGTTGAAGATGTAATGCTAATTGTCCGTCCTTCAACAAGGATTGAAGTATCCTTTGAATCTTATATTATATTTGAAGTTATAAAAGAAGACCCTGCTTTAAAAGTGAAAATTTTATCTTATATAAATGAAAATAACGGGAAATCTCCTTGGTTTTGTTCAAATACTTCATCAATTCCTATAAATGAATTGGATAGTAAAGCAAAATTAGGCGGAAGAATTCTTGGAGTTCATTTTTATAATCCTCCGGCAATTCAAAAATTGGTTGAACTAATTAAAACAGAACAAACTAACCCAGATTTAGTTGAATTTGTTCATGCTTTTGCCAAGAATCTTAAAAAAACAGTTGTTCCATCTAATGATTTTGCCGGATTTATTGGTAACGGTCACTTTATGAGGGATGCGTTACATGGAATTTCAGAAGTTGAAAAACTCACAACTAATATCTCATTTCCTGAAGCAGTTTACATGATAAATAAAGTTACTCAGGATTTCCTTATTCGTCCAATGGGTATTTTTCAATTAATTGATTATGTAGGCATTGATGTTTGTCAGTATATTATGAGTGTTATGAACCCTTATCTGGATGATGAAGAACTGTATAGTCCTCTTTTAGACAAAATGCTTAAAATTGGAGTTCGTGGAGGGCAGAATTCAGATGGTTCACAGAAAGATGGTTTTTTGAAATACGAAAAGAACAAACCTGTCGCAATATATGATATTAATAAAAATCAGTATGTTTTATTTGCAGAATTGCAAACATCCTGCGAAGAAAAACTTGGGAAATTACCTTCATCAGTTCAGACATGGAAAACAATTGTTGGAAGTAAATCAAAAGATGAATTATTAAGAAATTATTTTAATGATTTGAAAAAAACTGAAACTTTAGGAGCAGAAATAGCTCGTAATTATGCAATTAAATCTAAAACAATAGGGTTAAAGCTTGTTTCAGATAAAGTTGCATCAAACGAAAATGATGTAAATATTGTGCTGCTTACAGGTTTTTATCATGCTTATGGTCCAATCAATGATTACATTTAAAAATTTATAGGAGAAATTAATATGGCTAAAATGCGTAAAAAAGTATATATGGTTGCCGGTTATAATACCATCTCAATGGGAACCGGTAGAAAAGAGTTTAATCCAAAAAAAGAACGTCCCGGACTTGAAGAATATATTAAAGAAGCAGGTCAGGGAGTTTTAAAAAAGATTGGAGGAGCAAAAAATGTTGATGAAGCTGTAATCGGAAATTTTATTGCTTCACGTTTTAACAACCAGGCAAATCTTGCAGGTTTTATTCCTTATATTGATGAAGGATTAAGGTATATTCCATGCACAAGAGTTGAAGGTGCTTGCGGAACAGGTGCTTTGGCTCTTGTATCAGGTATAAAATCAGTTCTTGCCGAAACTGCTGATGTGGTTTTAGTAATTGGTGTTGAAGTGCAAAATACAGTTAAAGCAATTTACGGAGCGGATGTTCTTGCTGCTGCTGGCTGGTATAAAGAAAGAAAAACAGGTCATGCATATTTTTTCCCCGGTAAATTCAGCGACAGGGCAAAAGTTTATCTCGAAAAATTCGGGAAAGAAAAAACAAGAAAAGCAATGGCAAAATGGTTTGTAAATGCAATTGAAAATGCCCGTCTTTGTCCTACTGCTCAGGAATTTCATAATACAGCAAATAATCTTGAACAGCTTGGTATGATGGAACCAAATCCAAAAGGTTTTGTTGACAGCCTAAATATTTTTGATTGTTCTAAAGTTTCTGACGGAGCAAGTGCTATTGCTGTTGTTTCTGAAGAAGGATTGAAGAAAATAGGTATTCCAAAAAATGAAGCAGTAGAAATTATTGGTTTCGGACAAGCTGAAGAAGATATTACAAAACCACCAATTGACCCGACAAAATTATCTACCACAGCCGAAGTTGTAAAAAAAGCTTTTGCTTCTGCAAATATTATTAAAGAACAGGTTGGTACAGTTGAATGTCATGATTGTTTCAGTATTGCAGGAATTATGGCAACCGAAGCAATTGGTTTTGCAAATCATGGTGAAGGTACTGACTTTGTTTTGGGTGATAATACTTCAAGAAAAGGCTTGGTGCCATTTAATACTACAGGCGGTTTAATTGGCTGGGGACATCCTACAGGTGCAACAGGTGTTCATCAGGCTGTAACAATTCTGGAACAACTCACAGGAAAAGCAGGAGATGCCCAGATTCAGATTAAACCCGAAAGACCTTACGGCTTATCAATAAATATGGGAGGTGACGATAAAACTCTTGTTTCTATTGTTTATAAGAAGGCTGAATAAATTTATAAAATTATTTAAGACTTCTTAACTAAATATTTCTTTTTCAAATTCTTGTTCTGCTGTTTTTCTGTTTTGTTCAGATAGTTTTTTTAAATTTTCTATTTCAGATTTTATTTTATTTATGGTTTCAACAATTTCTGATTGCTTATGTATTGAAGGTAATGGAACTTCTAATTCTTCTAAATATGATTTTGGCACACGCTGTTGACCTGCTGAACCAGTAAAATGAGAAATTGCATTTTTTCTCAAACTTTCTGTTCTTAATAATTGGTATAAAAAATTTATATTAAAATCTTCTCTTTTTTCTCTTAAAACATGATATTCAGTCGAACCATATCCGACATTATTTATTAAGTTTTTTACAATTGCAGATTTTCCATTTTCCATACATGGAGTTATTCTTGCCCAAATTAAATCTCCTTCTTGAAATTTAGTATAACCTTTGCTTTTAGAAACTATTCCTTTTCTATATTCCTTGATTTCCCCAGTCTTATCAGAGATACATTCCATTGGGAGAAAAGTAATTTCTTCATCTGTTTTAGGCAATTTTGTTTGTGGATTTATATACACCAATTCTGAAAGTCTAAAATTATTATAAATAGAAGATTGTAAAATGCCTTTTTTCAAACCATCAATGTTATATTCAACACCCCATTTTGTAATATTCTTATAATTTATAAAATGGATACCTTTAATTTTGTTTTCTTCTTTTTTTCTTCTAATTCCTAACTCCTCAAACAAATAACTTTCAATTCCCTTTTCTAATTCATCTGCTTTATTTTGATGTTCTTCCGCTTTTTTAATTTTTTCATTATAATTTTTTATAATCCTATTTTGCTCGTCAATTGAGGGGAGAGGGATTTTTTGATTAAGAAATAAATCCTCTTGTAAATAATGCCTGTTGGTCGTTCCGTTACTTGCATTTTCGCTAAAACTTATGAATTCAGATGTAGTTGTAATTAATGATAAAAAGTGAGGATTAATTTTTGAATAATCTACATCAAATGTCCAAAAATTTCCGGTAATTATTGCCCCATCAACTTCTTCTGGAACAACGCCAAATGCACCATTTCTTGCATCAATTTTGGAAAGTAAAAATTGTCCTTTTTTAATTACAAATTGTTTCTTTGTACCAATATTTTCGCCTTTTTCAGTGTCTCTAAGAAATACACCTCCATTATTTATTTTGATAGTTACTCTCTTATATTGTAACACATCTTGAATATCTATAGATGTTTTATTTCGCTTTAAAAAGTCGCCAATACGTACCAAATCATATTTTTTGTTATAAGAAAATTTATTTCCTATAAAGTATTGTACACTCCAATTTTCAAGCAAAGTAAATTGTGTTGTATGAAGATATTGTTTTGCTATTTGCATTACTTATTAATTTTCTTTAATTTGTTTAAATGAGACCAGCTGAATTCTCCCGACAGTGTATAGATAATTTTATAATCCGGAAAAATCTCTACAGTGTATAGACAATTCCAAAGTTGTTGTTTGCTCCAGCCTTTGCCGAATTTTAAGGTTAGGTGTTCAGATAAATTGCAAATAATATTTTCTCCGTAGCCGGGTTTTTTATTTTTTAAAATATTTTGCTGTATAAGTTTCCCAATATTCCAATTTAATAAAACTAATTCGCTATTAATTGTAACTGCAATTTTATGTTTTGATTTTTCAATGAGTAAAGCAATCCTATTGAACAAATTATTAGTATCAATTGGGGTTAAATTTATGGTTTTCTTATTTTCCTGCATTACTATTAATTTTCTTTAATTTTTTATTAGCAATTTGTTTATCAGCAGATTTAACACGCCTTTTGAGTTTTTTAATATCTTCTTCGGCAGGTAATTGTTCGGGTTTAATACCGCTTTTGCCAAGTAATGCACGTACATCTGCATTATTTTTAATATGTTCGTTTGTAATATTATTTTCACCTTTTAAATTTTCTTTTTTTACATTAAAGTTAGTAATTTCGGTGGCGAAATCTTTGGCTTTAATTGTAATTGTAGGCAGGAAATCGGCTAAAGGACGGTTGTCGGGAATGCCAAGTTTTCTTTTCATTTGTGAAGTATTGTATCCGCCAAATAAAGCCCAGTCGCCTTTACTTCGGATATTTGCAAAGCCTTTATTATCAACACCACGTTCATAAATGTTCTTTGAAAGTTCGGTTTCGGTAGCAACAAGTTTTTCACGAGCTTGCAAACGTTCCATTAAAGCAATGCGTTCTTCAAGAAGTTCCTGTTTTCTGGTTTGCATAGCAAAATAACTCTGGGCAAAAGCAATTTGCTCTTTCTTAGGGTCGCCATTTTGAGCTATAAGGTAGCAAGCAAAGCGGGTTAGCATTATGTCGTCAATCTGCCTTTCAGACCCAGAACCGAGTTTAACCATTTTGTTGATGTCAACGAAATGGTCAAGCACTTGCTGTCCGGCTGTTTCAGAAGATTGCTTTGCTTTATCAACTGCATTTAAAAAATTTCTCCAATCAGAATAACCCAATAAAACTTGTAATTCACGTGCTAACCAATATTCAATCCCGTTTTGTTCATAAGCAGCTTCTTCAAAAGATTTATTTAACTTATTGATAATGTCTTTGTTCATATTATTTTGTTTTTTTATTGTAAAATACATGAGGCTCACCTGCTACCATTCTGAAAAGTTGGTCGTTTTCCATTATTTCATAAGAAATATTTTCAAATTTATTTTCCCAAAGTTTGTTTTTCCTTCTGTACTCGGTAAATTCTAATGCAAGTGGTATTAATTCATTTTCAATTGGTGCACCTGTTGTACTAATTCCTGCTTTTTCAACTTCGGCAATAGGTATTTGATAATCAAATTCTTTTTTTATCTGAACTTTAATTTCAGAAGCAATTTTTTCTTCAATTTGTTTAAGTTCTGTTCTTAATTCTTTCTTTTGTTCGTTGTTTGGAGCTTCTTTACCTCTTATTTCCAACTTTTCTTTAATTGGTTTAATTTGTGATTCGTATTTTAGTTTTATTTCTTTTTCAGTTTTATTTGCAATTTTAGTCCATTGTTTTGCTTCTTGTTCTGTAAATTTTTTAAAGAAAAGCAAACTTGGTTTTACAGTTGCTCCGCTTGCAATAAATACATCCTGAGGAATAGAAGTAATGAGAATAATTTTTGCAACACTTTCAACAAAATCCCTGATTTTTTGCAGATTAGTATTATTTAAAACACCTTCTGGCAAAACAATCGCCATTCTTCCACCGGGTTTAAGCAAATTCAGGCATCTCTCAATAAACAATACTTCGGTAAGTGTGCTCATTTCGCCGGTTTTATATAAACTAAGTAATGGCTTATTGATATTGTTATTTACTTGTTTTAATGCTTCATCATAAGCATCGCCATATCGTTTTTTATATTTATTTATTCTCTCCTCGTCAGTGTATTTGTCTGCCTCAGTGATTATTAAGCTTTTTTCAACTCTTGAACCAAAAGGTGGATTAGTAAGGATAATATCAAAACGATTTTCAAAAATTCCGTTAACGTTTAATAATCCATCATTATGATGAACACCTCCGTGTCCATCACCGTGCATTATCATATTCATCTTAGCAGTGCGGCTCATTCGGGGGTTTGCATCAGTACCGAAAATACAATCATAACTTAATGTACGCAATCTGCTTTTAGAATTATTTATATCTAACTCTGCATTTAATATAGTAAAAAAGTTATTTACTTTTTCGTCAATTTCGGCTTTCTTTTTATCCGAAAGTTTATCATAAGCGTCATTATAATATTTGGTTTTGATTTTTTCTTTTGTTA
>Ga0247841_10007717_pt1 | contig 15836 bp, 14 predicted proteins | sample LaCruzMarch2015__2_FD_192410 | JGI IMG/M metagenome (GOLD analysis project Ga0247841, IMG submission 192410) | Freshwater microbial communities from meromictic Lake La Cruz, Castile-La Mancha, Spain - LaCruzMarch2015_18m | ecosystem: Environmental > Aquatic > Freshwater > Lake | place: Spain...
GACAATCTCCGGTTTGTACTTGCGCACGAGCCGGGAGAGGACGGCACCGTGGGCCTCGTCAACAAAACGCGCCAGGTCCGGATGATCCACCACCAGCACGGTATCGGCGCCGCGCTCAAAGCAGGCCGGCGCCAACCGGGTCACCTGTCCGCCGATGAGGACGCACCAGACCTGTGAATGGCGCGTGCCGGCCAACCGACGGGCGGCACCCAGCAGTTCGAACGTCACCGCCTTGATCTCACCCAGGCGTTCTTCGGCGATCACCCAGACATTGCGATATTCGGCGCGCTCACTGTCGGTGGCGGTTTTCATGTTGTGTCACAGCAGCGATTTCAGGCGCAGTTCATGGACCAGGCGGGCGGCGCACTCGTCCGCCGTTCCGCGAATCTGGACGGTTGTCTTGTTGCGGGCCGGCGGCGGGTTGATCTTGACGACACGCGTCGGCGAGCCCTCCAGTCCGAGAGCCGCGGGGTCGGCGGCCACGGTGGCGGCTGTCCAGACGGGGAGGGTGGCCTTGCGCGAGGCGAGGCGGCTGCGGAGCGTGGGCACGCGCGGCGTGTTCAGGTCTTTGACGACCGTGATGACTGCGGGCAGCAGGACGCGGACAATGTCGTAGCCGTCCTCGTTCATGCGGTGCACGGTGACGGCATCCGGCTGGACGTCGGTCATCCGGGAAACGCAGGTGACCTGAGGCCAGCCGAGATGCGCGGCGATTCCCGGGCCGACCTGCGCGGTGTCGCCGTCGATGGCCTGCTTGCCGCAGAAGACCAGATCAACGCCCCCGATGCTGCGGATGGCGCAGGACAGGGCGTAGGATGTGGCCCAGGTGTCGGAACCGGCGAACGCACGGTCGGAAAGCAGCACGCCGCGGTCAGCGCCGCAGCTCAGCGCTTCGCGCACGGTGGCTGCGGCCTGCGGGGGACCCATACTGACCACCACCACTTCGCCGCCGAACCGTTCCTTCAGCAGGCAGCCCTGTTCCACGGCGTACGCGTCGAACGGGTTCATGATGGCTTCGACGCCTTCGCGCTTGAGGCGCTTGGTCTCGGGGTCGATCGCGACGTCGGCCGTGCCCGGGACCTGCTTGACGCAGACGACAATCTTCATTTCCACAGGTCCCGGATCAGCGGCAATTGGGTCTTGAAGCCAAGTATGGAGAGATAAAAACCGTAGCGCGGATAGTTGGCAATGAGAATGCGGAGGTTCCCCGGCGGGTCGTACGGAGTGCCTTCCGGGATCTCGTACCCCACGCACTCGGAGAGCAGGCTCAGCTTCTTCGACATCCAACACTCGATCACCACCGGCAGGCCAAAGGGGACCAGGGCCCCGAGTCCGTCGTGTTTCTCAATAATCGGCTGCGTGATCACAAACTCGGCGCCGGCGTCAACCTTCCGGCGCAGCTTTTCGACTTCGTGCTCGGCGGGCTCGTACGGATTGAACGCGACTCCAAGATGAAACGCCCCCGGGTACTCACGGCGGATGTACTTCAGCAGCTCCACGGAGGTGACGGACTCGACCTCGTATCCCACGTCGGAGCCCTTGAGCCGCGGCAGGCGCTCGCTGCCGTCTCCGGAAACGATCAGAAAGTAGGCGATCCCAAGTTGTTTGGCGGTGGCCAGGATGCCATCCAGATCCGCCTTGGTATGAAAGGTGTTGAGGTGGATCATGAGCTGTTCCGGCAGCACGGGCAAACCGAGTTCCTGGATCATCTCCGTGCCCTGGAAACTGAGCATGCCCATCGGATTGTCGGTGATGCAGGCCATGTGCCCTTCGTCCATCACGCGGCGGAACTTCTGTTCGAAGGTCTGCAGGTCCTCCTCCAGTTTCTCGGAGTTCTGCTTGGGAGTGAGGATCTCAATGTGGTAGACTTTGCGGTCGATGTGCTGCTGCATGCGGTTCTCCCGTAGACTGCACCGTAGCCGGTTACGTGCCCGGCGAAAAAACATTCCCGCAAGCTAGCCTGGATCGAGGCGTTTGCAAACATCGGCGGATTTCGTCCGGAACTGGCCGCGAGTTGAAATATCGTTCTTGGCATGCTATTAAGTACTAGCTAGTAGAAAATGACACAAGGAGACGCAGACATGCTGGCCAAGACATGGAGTTCGGCAATCCAGGGCGTCGAGACCTTCACGGTGGAGATCGAGGTTAACGCCAGCGGCATCGGCAACGATACCATCATCACGGTGGTCGGCCTGCCGGATGCTGCCGTGCGTGAAAGCCGGGAACGGGTCTGGTCCGCCATGCAGAGCGGCGGCTTCTTACCGCCCTATGGACGGACCACCATCAACCTCGCCCCAGCCGACGTCCGGAAGGAGGGCGCGGCCTTCGATCTGCCGATTGCGCTTGGCATGATTGCCGCCACCAACGGGTTTGAACGCGGTGCTCTTAACGGTACGCTCTGCGTAGGCGAGCTGGCCCTGGATGGATCGGTGCGGCCGATACACGGCGCGCTCCCGATCGCGCTGCATGCCGGACGCCAGGGGTTCGTGAATGTGCTGGTGCCGGCCGAGAACGCAGAGGAAGCCGCCGTGGCGCAGAACGTGCAGGTCTTCCCGATTCGGCACATCGGCGAGGCGGTCGGCTTCTTCCGGGGCGACAACCGGCCAGCGCAGACCCGGGTTGACATCCAGTCTCTATGTGACAGCACGCCGCGTTTCGGCCTGGATTTCGCGGACGTGAAAGGGCAGGAAGTGGCGAAACGGGCACTGGAAATCGCCGCGGCAAGCTAGAGATTGCAATCGTCTAGGCTTTGCTCTATGGTATCCCTTGGTTCGGGGATGATCGCACCAAGGATGCGCCAGATATGGGTAGAAAAACAGCCGCCATTTACTGCCGTACTAGCCGTGACGACACCGATGACCCACGCCTGAGCATCGCAACCCAGATTGAGGACGGGAAAACGCTCGCAGCGAAACTGGGACTCAAGGTTACCGATGAGCGCATCTACATAGACCAGAACCTGTCGGGGAAACTACCTCCTACCAGATGGCATGAAGTCAAGTTGACAAAGGCAAACCATCGCCCCGGACTTGAGGCAGCCATGGTTGCACTGGAGTCCGGCGAAGTCCAGGCTTTGATAATCCGACACCGTGACAGATTGTGCAGGTCGCTAAAACTCTCCATTAAGCTGTTCGAGTTCCTTAGTTGCATAAAGGCTGAAGTGTATGCGACCAATGACACTATAGCCGTGTCCCACGACGCCACGTCAAGTCTTCAACTCAACCTGCTGATGGCTATCGCCCAGTACCAGTTGGATAGCACGCAGGAGAATGTCCTGCGGGCGAAGAAGAAGCAGAAGCACGAAGGCCTGAAGATGAGTCCCTGCTTTACCCTTGGCTACCAGGACGGCAAGACGAAGGGCACCGTAACCACAGAGGGTAATGATGAAGCTGTTCAGACTGTGCGGGAACTCTACCGACGCTATCTGGCAGGAGAGACGGTAGGCGAACTCGTGCGCTGGCTTAACACTGAGAAGTCGCATCTCTATAACACCTACGGCAAGGCGTTCTATCACAGCAGCGTGCGGCGTATTCTGACAAACCCACACTATATCGGAATGGTGTATAACGAACAGCAGGAGCTTATCAAAAGCCAGGCATACGAGGCGATCATCGCCGCAGACCTTTTCTACCGGGTACAGAAGGCTATGAGAAGCAGACGGAACCCGAAGCATGGGCGAAAAGTTGCGCAGCACCTCCTTTCTGGTTTCTTGAAGTGTGGTAAGTGCGGCAGGCCCATGAACGTCTATTCACGCTACCACAAGACCGGTAAGTACCGTGTGGGATTCGAGTACAAGTGCCGCTATGTGGACTGCAGGTCCCCGAAGGCGTTCACGATGCGAGAGAACCACTGGGACACCTGGTTGGGGGCGATTGGCGGTGCCCCGTTCTTCGTCCTGACGGAAGACGCTATTCCTGCTGATGGCCAACTGACCGAATTGTACGCTAGGCTTGAAACGCTTAGTCGTAGCCGTGAGTCCCTGCGCAAGTCCATTGCCAATGGGGACAGAGAACTTGCCGACATCAGGCCTCTCCTTGCAGATTGCGATGACAGTATTGCCAAGCTGAGATCGAAGATCCAGGTTCTGGAGGCAGCTCAGCAACCGTTGAAGTCTCGTGATGTCCCGTGGGAAGGGAGCACGTTTCTACAGAGAAGGGAATGCGCTGGTGCAGTGATCGACAGCGTAATGGTATTTCCAGACTTCGCCCTCCTGTTCAAACACCGTGACATGACGCCTTGGGTTTTCCCGTTACAGCGGCGGCATATCGAAGGGTGTCCCAGCGCACGCCCGTTCAACGTACTCCTGCCCGCTGGTTCCCGTTTCGAGGTCCGATACTACTCCATGGATATTTCCCCGTGTCCCTCCATCCTGGAACGGGTGTTCCCACAGAGCACGGGGAAGAGACCCATGATGCTGGTGAACCACGTTCCTTTAGCGGATCCACAACGGGGCGTTCCACAGCCGAACTATAGACCGCTCGTGCCATTGTCCCTTGCCAAGTCAGTCAAGCGCATTTGCAGTAGGGAGTACCGTTTCGCCTTGAGGAAAGATGGCACTCTGGGTGAGGCGTTCCATGCAGATGGCATTCGCATTAAGTTCCGCACCGCATAGACTTCGCCCTCGTTGACCTCGACTCCCCGCCGGTGCTCCTATCCGAGCCGGGTGAGCGAGCATGCGCTGACCTCATTGCCCGATAGGATGGCACACGCCCTCGCTCCCTAGGCAACGGCGTAAGCAGCGAGGGCCGGGGTCACGTTGGCCACGCACGCGTGGCCAACGCTACCCACTCCCGCCGCCTTGACCGCTTTTCTTCCCCTCTGCTACCGCATCCTGACTCATTCCTCCAGTGCTTTCCGTCCCGGTTGCACGCCATCCGTGCCATCGGCCAGCCCCCTGCCACAATCCCGCCGGGAAGTGGCCCGACAAAACGTTGTATAATGATTGCCAGAAACAGTCGATGCCATCGCCACAAGGTGCCCCGGTTGAGCCATTGGGACTGTCCCGGAAGTTCAAAAAGAGGGTTTCTGGCAATCATCGAGTATACAGATGACAGAACAGAGGAGCACGGTCCAAAATGAGCAGGCCAACAAAGCCACAAGAACAGAAACTGACCCAGCGTTACCTGATCCGCCTCACGCCCCCACAGGAGAAGGTCATCAAGGCCCGCATACAGGCCCAAGGAAAGACCCGTGGAATGGCCACACTGATCAGGCAACTCGCTCTGGCTGCGGTGCCGGACGCACAGTAGGTAAAAACGTGACGCCCTCGTCCGGCAAAACGAGGGCGTCAACTGGCAGGAGAACCATCTGCGGTATCGTCAAGTCCCCTATTGTTACATACTCAAAGAAACGGTTCAAGTCCTGCCTTGCCATCCACAAAAGGAGAAAAACACATGGCAAGGTACGAAAGAAACGCAACGCTCGATGCGGTATTCGAGCAAGACTGCAGCGTCTACCTGAAATCCCTGGGTGTCCACTGCATTGACGGTCATGGGATCAACGCTCCGTATCGCCCCAGCGCAGACTCCGAATCGTTTCATACGAACGGTGTCTTCTTCACAGATTACTCGCACGGCGTTTGTGGAAATGTCTGGCAACTGGCCCTTTTGATGAACAACAACGACCGGGCCAAGGCTTTGGAGAGCCTCTGCCGCTCCGCTGGTGTAGTGATGGACTCAGTCCTCACGGGGCGGGCACAACGGTACGTTGACACGCAAGAAACGGCTGAAGCGGCACTCGACAAAGTGCGTGCGGCGTTTCCCATTTCTGAAGCACCAGAAGAAGTCAAGAAGTACGTAGCTGGACGTATGGTCACCGAGGCCACAGCGCCGTTCCTGTCCTACATCCCTCCAGGCAAACTGACCTCCGTACTTAGCGAAGAGGAAGCAGAGCTTACCGGCCTCGCTTACCGAGAAGACCTGATCATTCTGTGGTATCTGGTCGGAGGTCGCCCCGTTTACTACTGCACACGTGCAATAGCCACGAAGGAGTTTAAGAAAGCCCCAACCGACAAACTGCACCACCCCATTTGGAACTACGACGACCTGTACCAGTGCTCGTCAGTGGTGTGGGGCGAAGGCATGTTCGATGTGCTCAGTTTGAAGGCCCTTGGTTACGGTGTGGCGGGCGAGATCACCTGCAATGCCATCGGAGGGCACTTGCACGAACTGGTGAAAGCGCTCTGGTGGCGGGCCAAACATCATCCGGACTGGGATTTCACAATCTGTCTTGACAATGACCGAGAGACGAAGGACGGAAGGCGGCCAGGCAACGAAGCTGCCAACGTCTTGGCTCGCCATCTCTTTGGCGCAGGCCTGGATGTCAAATGGGTTCGCCATGAACCAGGAACGCAGAAGGTTGACATCAACCAACTCCATCAAGAGGGCAAGACGGACGACATCCACCGAATGCTGCAGAGTGGAAGACAGTTGAGCGAACTCTTCTGCCAAGAGCAGACGTTAAGCGCTATCAATTTTACCATCTGCATGAACGAAGGAGACTATTTCGGAGCGCAACGCTTTCTGAAAGTGTTAAGCGGGAAAGATGCCTTGTCGCTCAAACAAATAGCCGACACTTTCCTTCAGATCCGGTTGCCCTGGAATCACTACTACGAGGGCATTCTCGATCTGGCCATGTGGGAAGACTCGGTCTACGTCGTCCTCCCGGAAGCCTTGGATGGCAAGGATGGTACCAGGTGCGAGGTATTCAAGAAGGCGAATGCGTTGGATAATCTTCGACGGTTCCAGCGCAACCCGACCTTCCGGTTGCGGTGGGACATGATCGACATTCCATCCCGCCGTCCGTTTTTTAGGGTAAAGCGTGATTTTACCATGGAAGACGGGAGCATGTTCAACCTGTTCCGTCCGGGCACACTGCTGAGCACGGAAACTATAGCCGGGTTCCCTGAATTATTGCCGCAGCAATGGGAACTCCTGATCAGCAACCTAGCCCCGCCCGTAGAGGCCGAGTGGCTCCTCAACCATATGGCGACATACTTCCAGACGCTGAAGAAGCCCCGCACGATCCCCGTGTGCGTAGGCCCCCAAGGCAATGGAAAGAACACACTGTTCCAACTTTTCGGACGGGCCATTGGCGGCTACATCGCTGTCGGAAATGACATCCTTGAAACACAGTTCAACGACTGGCTCCTCCGCCCTGTCATCCTGCTCGATGAATTCGTGACGGACTCGACCGACAGCCGCAAACTGAAATCAAAGCTAAAGAGCTTAATCAATCACGAACAGAGCGTCCACCGCAAATACGAACGGGTCTTCCCGTGCGAGATCAACAATTACATCGCCATGTCATCGAACGAATACGTCGTGTGTAGCCCGGTCATCGTTGAGGACGGCGACCGCCGGTACTCGATTATCTTTAACCCGGCAAGCAAGAACCTGGCAAATGTGCCCGGCTTTGACTACGACCAACTGGTGCGTGAACTGCCCGACTTCATCAGGTACCTGATGTCACGGGCCATCGATGAGCACAAGGCCAATACGCCGCTCGACAACCACCAGAAAGAAATAATGATGGATATGACCGAAGACGAGCGAGTGGCCGTCGTAAAAGATTGGATCGTCGCACACAAGGGTGACGGTGAGGTCACCCAGAGCGAAACCTGCCGCCAAGTGAATGCTTCGCCGTTGCTGAAAAGGCCGATCAGTGCCCGCAAACTCCGGCCCATCATGGAGCGGCTTGGTCACATGGCCTATGAAAAGAACGGTCAGCTTTGGTACCGGGGATTCGTCGCCGCAGTCGTCGATCCGTGGTGCGACATGGCGGGGGCGTCGTCTGATGCCCAAGCGGGCGAAAAGGAAACGCCCGATGTGCCCACGCCGCCGGTTCCGGATGGCGAAACTGATGGGGAACCGACGACCGAGGAGCCACAAAACCCAGACGAACTCGATGGCACTGGCCTGTTCTAAGGGGGAAACGGGTGTAACGGGCGTACCGAAAACCCGTTACACCCGCACTTAAGTCACTGATATGCAATGCCTACGGTGGTAACGGGTGTATTTTCTCTCTAAAAGTTCTTCAGGGGAAAAGAGAAAGAAAGATGTATAGAGAGTTTCCGGAAAACACGCCCGTTTCACCCTTTACACCCGCTTGGGCGAAGCGCCGATGCCTACCGCCCGGCCCAGCGATAAGTTTCTCATCTCACCCGTTATGCCTTTTGCGCTTCGGCCAGATCAGATAGCGGCCCCCTCGGTTACATGAAAAATGATCCATGGCGCTTCGGCCTCGTTGGTTCTTCCCGAACTGTTGCCTTCCAGATGAGTTCCTCGATGTCCTCCCGCCTAAACCTTAGCGTTCTGAAGACCGTGACTTGGGGCAATATGCCGTTTTTCGTCAGTCGCCAGAGTAAGGTGCGGCTGATCTGCAGTGCCGCTGTAACGTCTTTCACGGTGAACAGCCTGGGCAACGCTCCTTCTGGCGGTTTCAGAAATTTCCTCGGCTCGTAGCAGACGCCCAGGATCGCCTGCTTGTCACTCTTGGTTAAGGTCTCGTCTGATTCCAGAACAGCGGCGATGGCTTTGAGCACATGAACGTTCATGGGACACCCCTTTTCTCACGCTCCTTACGTTGTTGCTTCTCTTCGACTCGTCCAACAGTTTGACCGCCTCCCTCAGACTCTGTGGCGTAAGGTGTGGCTTATCAGTCCCCTCCGCCGCCTGCCCTCACCAGCCGCTCCTGGAGCTAGCTGCAGGGAGTCTTGCCGTTGCTCCGCCACCCCTCGGACACCCGTCGGTCAAAAACGTCAGGAAAGGGTATCCGGGGCGTTCTGGCGGCGGCTTGCCTGCGGCAGGAGATGGCTTATGGTCAACCTGCGGCATGCTGGGAGATGCCAAGAAGAAATACGCCGAACCCTTGACACAGTAGTTCATGCAGAGAGTGTGGAGAGGGCCATGCTCGTCTGCGGCCCAGATCACCCGTAGTGAAGCAAGACGCTCAGGAAATCGGGAACAGGCAGCGGAATTCTCGCTGGAGGGAAGAATGAGCAAGCCTAAGCAACCAACCGAGAAAGAAGCCAAGGACTTCGGCAAGTACCTCATCGAACTCAGCGGAATGGTCTCAAGACTTGACGGCGACGTGACTTTCTGCGACAAACATATGCACGAAAACGAGGCCGTATGGCGAAGATTATATGTCCGCACGGCTTTTGCGTGTATCGAGGCTATTGCTTTCTTCCTGAAACAGCATGCGCTCAATAGAAAGCTCCTTGAGGTTCACGACAGCTTCAGAAAGGGGGGTAAGCTTAGCTTGCCCCTGTGTGACGTGGCTTTGCTCCTGGAGGAAACGTACAACCTAGATGACAAGGGGGAACCAAAGATTGAACGAGCTAAGTTGAGGACAGCGCCCAATCTTCTTTTCGCCCTGTCATCCTTCGCCCAGTGCACAGGATCGAAACATGTGGTGACGAGAGATACAGGCTATGGCGTTCTAGCACAGGCAGCAAGAATTCGAGATGGACTGACGCACCCCAAAGACTTGGGTGTGTTGAATGTCACGGACGAGCAATTGACTACCGTAAGAAATGCGTTTCACTGGGTCATCGACGAGTGCCGAAGAATCATATTGAAGACGCCCGGAGTGACAATATCGGAATTTAGACGGTCTTTCGTCAAGCCTACGACTAGTGAGAAAAAATGATGCTGGCGGGCGACAGGACGGGAAGTGACCTATGCGGGCAACAGACGACGAACTTAAAGCCCCTCGAAGTCGCTTTCCTGTCACCGTCATTCTCCCCGCCGTCATCCTCACCCGCCTTGAACAACGGCCCGTAGGGGAGTAACCTTGCGCAGTGGCGTGGGCATTTTGGGGGGACGAGGGGAGAAGGAGCCTGCATCAAGATGACTTCCACCAGAGAGCTATGGGACAGTCTTGACCGCCATGTGTGGGATCAGGCATTGAAGCGGTACTGGAAGCGAGTGGAGGACGAAAACCGCCGCCCCATTGAAGACAAGCTTAACACTCTCGATCCCGAATGGGTCAGGGCGATGAACCCCGATGAGTGGTATACCTTTCTCCGTGAAGACTATTTCCTATGGAAATTCACCGATTGCCGTTATTGCAGTAGGAACAGGGACCTCCTGAAGCGACAGGTGGAATCAGGCGGCGTGGCAGGGCTTCACCGCATCAAGACACAGCTCTTTTCCTTTGACACGAACGACATTCTCGAAGGACTGACGATAGCGACGGGCATATCCGGACTTGGGTGCGCAGGCGCATCCGGACTGTTGGCGGTGCTGTTCCCCGCTCACTTCGGGACTGTCGATCAGTTCGTGGTCAAGGCATTGTCACAAGTACCGGAGTTGCCAGAGGTGGAGCGCATTCGCAGGATGAAGCCTGAGTCCCTGACGATAAGGGATGGCGTGGTTCTGATCGGCGTCATGCGAACGAAGGCGCAGGCACTGAATGCCGCCTTCGGGTGCGACACGTGGACGCCAAGAATGGTGGACATGGCGCTGTGGGCATGCCGGGATGAAAAGAACAAGGGGCGGAGCGCCACAATGACTGCCGAGAATATGTTCCGCTGAGTCGCTAAGCTTACGCAACGTCGTGGGAAATCCAATGAGTGACGGAGCTGGCAGTCCTGCAAATCCCATTGACCGTATCCGCATTCTGATCAGCGAGATTGAGACCCTCCTCCAAGGGGTCGAGAGGGATGCTAAGGCTGGACAGGCCGACCTCGCTTCATTGCAGAAGCAGAAGGAGGCTCTAGCAGCCGAGATGACTGACCTTCAAAGCAAGAATGCTGACCTCCTCAGCAAGAATGCCGAGCTTCAAGACACAAATGACACGTATTCTGCCGTAACAACTCAAGAGGAGACCGACGATCCCGTTCGTAAGAAGTGCAGGATTGGGGTCTGCGAGTATCGAGACCGTTTGGAGCGTCGTGTTCAGGAAAATGAGAAGAGACTGTTGAGCGAGATTGCCAAGCAAGACGCTTTTCATTTCTTCCTCACGTATTTCGAGCCATTTGCCAAGGGAATGCCGGGTGGAGTCATCGGTTCTCACGAAGCAGTACTGAAAGACAAAGGATGTTTCTGGTGGGGCAAGTTCTTCCAGCGATGGAACGAGGAAACACGTAGTTGGGATTACCTTGAGCCATACGGCGAAAGCATTGATGTAAAGAAGAACCAACCTCTTGTCCACAGCATTCGCAAAAAGGTGGAGAACCGCCTCCTGATTGGACAGCCGGTGTACCTATACCTGTATAACCCCAACCCTCCAACACCGTGCCTCCATGTCGCCAACATTCAGCAGCTCTTTTGCGGAACAGGGAACGACATGCCGGTTGACACGGACTCCGAGATGCCTGCATGTGCGTTTGTGCCGGATTATCTTCTTCTAGATCCCACGGAGAGAAGAAACCGACGTAACTGCCAGGGCTGCAGGCTTGACGCAAGTGAGCGTTGCGGGATGAGGTTTCTGTGCAATTTCTGGTTCAAGGTCAATGCACCTGAACCACATATCGGTGACAAGAATGGCCCAATGAGACGGTTCACGGGTCCCGATCTGCAGAGAGAGCTGGAGAACTTGATCGATGGCGTGACGAATGAAGCCATCAATTTCGCCATCCCGGCTTTCTACCCACTTTTTGTGTTCCAGAAAGAACCGAGTGCCTATTTCGGGACAGCAGCCCCTAGGGTAACAACTGCACGACCGACCATCAATTGTGGTGCAGAGGAGAGCCATACGAGGATGGACAAACTCCGCAGCCTTGTGGATTCGATGTATCGCACATGTCCTTATTTCACTGGGATTAGGATCAACCGCCGACTCCATGAGCAGAGTTCGCAACTAGCCGTGTGTGACAGAGACCAGAAAGACCCGAACAAACTGACTCTGATAGTACCCCGTGCATACCGTCTCAATGAGGATGTTTCACCCGCCTTTGATATTCTGTTGGACGAAAGTGATCCAACCACCGGTAAGAAGCTATGGATCATGAAAGTCCTGGCAAAATGGTGCGAGGAATTTCGATGAATCTGCCAATGAGCGTTTACAATATCCACTGAATGGCGGTCCCATCCCCGCTGGCGGCGTTGCCGATGAACTGCGGGCGTGTATTGTGCCAGGATGTTCATGGCAGGCCAGCCAGCGAGGCCCTCGATGCGGCTGTTCTCCTACATCGTCACCCAAGACACCGGATTCGCTCCCAACCCGTTTTGGGGCTACTGCACGTTGGCGACATGCAAACCGGTGATCTGCAGGACTGCATCATCAGGCGATTGGATCGTCGGTCTGACGCCCAAGGAGAACGGGCACAAGGTCGTCTACTTCATGCAGGTCCAAGAGGTGCTCCCGATAGCGGAATACTTCCGGAATCAGCGGTTCAGCCGTAAGAAGCCGGACTACACCACGCAAGCTGTCATTGACAAGTGCGGAGACAATATCTACCAGCCCCTGTCCAACGGTGGGTTCCGGCAGCTTCGGTCTCAGCACTCAAACGGCACAGAGGAAAACTTGGCCAAGAAGGCGCATGATCTGAGCGGCGTGAACGTGCTGATTTCGCAACGCTTCGTCTACTTTGGCTCGGAGGCCCGACAGTTGACTGCGGAGTTTGACGGCATCAAAGCAGGCCATGGACACCGATGCCGGTTCCCGGACGCCCTTGTGGCGGGGTTTCTCAGGTTTGCAGCGCAGTTCAAGAGTGGCGTTCGGGCAGCACCGTCGAAGTGGCCGTCAGGCGACTTGTCATGGAGGCAGGGTTCGGCATGAAGGTCGTTCTGAGCCGAAAAGGCTTTGACTCTGAGTCAGGAGGCACGCCAAGCCCCATTTTTCCCGATATGCGGATGCTTTCCTTGCCGATCCCCAGCAAGCTTTCGACTGTGCGCTACGAGGACATCCTGTGGAAGGACACACCTGTCGTTGGCGAGATGGTGGAGAGCCTGACCAAGCGCCGAATCCCCCGGACCTACCGAGCGCATCTTGACCCCGATCTGAACCCTGACATTTCCGTGCAGGGCGAGTCCCGTCATCCAAACTGGCGTCCGCTGTTTGGCCAGGACAGTGCGGCCCAGAGTCACTTGCACAACCAGGGGGTTGGTCCGGACGACATCTTCCTGTTCTTTGGGTTGTTCCGGGAAGTCACTGGCGCTGGTCCCGCTCTCACGTTCTGTCAAGACGGCCAGGCCAAGCACGTCATATGGGGTTGGCTGCAGATTGGCGAGGTGGTGAAGGTGGCAGACTGCAAGAACGATGAACGGTACTCATGGGCGTGGTACCATCCCCATTTCCGCCAAGAGCCGGACGAACGGAACGTCCTCTACATAGCTCGAAGAACCCTGTCGCTCAACGGGGTCAAACATGGCAAATTCCGAGGCGCAGGTGTCTTTCCCAGGTACATGCCGGACCTGCGACTGACACTACCGAATTCAGAAAGCGTTAGCAGTTGGCAGCTTCCTGAGTGGTTCCATCCGGACACCGGGCGGGCACTGACATACCACCGCAATCCCCAGAGGTGGTCACGGCAGGGGAATAGCGTTCTGCTTGAGGCTGTCGCCAGGGGCCAGGAGTTCGTGTTTGACTTTGGGGACGATCCTACGCCCATCCGGTGGATCTGGCAGCTGCTTGAGTCGGGGATGAGCACCGGACGCCTTGGCTGACGGCTTCTTGCTGCCGCACAGCCCTGACGCCGGGCCGACCGTTGCGGTGTGCCGCCGCATCCACTGAATACCGCCTGCCAGTTGCGCTCTGAAGCTGCCGTCCTGTCACTGGCATCCTTCCTGCCGTCATGCTCAACTGCCTTGAATGATCCCCCAGAGAGGGTTAAGCTTACGCAAAGTCGTGGGCAGTTGCTGCAACATCCGAGGCAAGGAGGACGAACATGAAGAGCGCCACAGGAAAGACAGCGAGCAAGAAGCAGGCAACGAAGAGCGCACCGGCTTCGGCAAGACGGCTAGCTCAAGAGGCAAAACGCAAACTTGCTGGAATGAGCAAGTTCAATCCCGACGACGAAAGGCTAGTGCCCTTCCTGTCTTCAGAGGAAGAATACCGGAAAGTCATAGATAGACTCAAGATAAAGCCAGAGTACAAGAAAGCCCTGAAGGAGGCCCTGAAGGTCACGGTTACCATCGGCAAATACGTTGTGCAGATCGGCAAGAAAGTTATCGACGTCGTTATTTTTGCCCTACGCAAACATCCGAGGACTGTGGCGGTACTGGTGGTGGGGTCGATTCTGTCCCTGATTGCAGGCCACATTCCGTTGATTGGGCAACTCCTTGCTCCAATCCTTTTCACGGTGACCTTGATCGTCGCTACAATCGTGTTCGTGGATGAGGCCTTGAAAGGGTACATCCTAGACGTGTTCGCCCAGTTCGCCTTGACGCCTAAAGGAGCGTGAGTTCGATGAACTCGGAGGACGAAAAGCAGGTTGGGCAGAACCGGCTGAACGGAGAAATGAAAGCCGCACTGACCCTTGCTGCCAGGGAAACCCGATGCGTTAGGGATCCGAGTAGATTCCTTCTTAGGCTGGTGGAGGCAGAGGGAAGCTCGGCAAAGCTTCCTTCGGATCTTTCCAGAGCATCTGGCGCTGCCCTCAAAATGCTCCTCGCCGTCTTGATGATGACTGTTTCCAAGACGAAGAAGGATCTGCTCGGCACGAGAGCAAGGCAGAGGCTTGGAAGGTGGTTGTCGGATTCGTGGGGCTATGATGAGCAGTTCTTTGACGAAACGTACAGGAGCGAAATCGAGGGCAAGGGCTTTGGTCTCATCGATGTCGTCCGGGAACTTGATCGATGGGCAAAGGAGTACGCCAAGGGCTTAGGTTGTGACGCCCCCTTGATGCGGCAGAAGGCTTTGGGGGTTCTATCGACCTTTCTAGAGTCTGACGAGTTCGGGAAGAATGACTATTTCCATCGTAGATGCGAAATGTTACGGTGCTTATGTGACTACAAGAGAACTAGAAGAGGAGAGTTCGATCCCAAGATAGTCTACCGAATTTGTAACGGCGATTGTCGTCTAACAGTTGCCACACTGAGTCACACGGAGGGGAGCGTAGGTTTTCTCAAACCCAACTCGCACTGTTGGCACTTATCCCAATGGAGCATCAAGCAGATCGAGGGTACTGAGCAGGATGGCTGGCGGATTGTTCCCAAGGTGATAGGCTTGAGCTTGGTGGCCGAGGAGGTCGAGGAAAATAGGTCTCGCTTGGCGCTGGCAAGGGGCGGGTCGCCTCAGGAGGAATGGGTGCTTTTCAAGAAGAATAGCGGGAATGCTTTCGTAGTCTTCAACACCACGTGTGACGCCCCTTTGGGCTGCGTTGGCGAGAACCCTGTTGCGACCAACTTGAGGTTTGCTGGCAAGAAGAGCACGGGTGTAGATCCCGGCATGTGGCAGATCGAACCGGTCTATGACGCCTTAACAAGAGCCGCACTGCCTGGGATTGGGCTATGAACCTTGCGACGATGAAGGCGAAGAAGCGAGTCTCGGCATGTGGCCGGGCGAGCCGGTTAGATCTCTGATGCCGATGCGCCCCACGGCACCCCCCATTCCCTTAGCCGGGCGTCTCTATCCACTGAATGCCGATCCCCCGGCCCGCCCCCCCTGGTCGGCCCGCCGACACCATCTTCGTCCGCCCCGCTGGCCCGCCCAAATGCTTTATGTATTTTTGAACGGGTGCGCCAAAAGGACACGGTGCTGGATCGTCCTTGGCAAGTTTTCCGGTGTCATTTCTCTCTGACGGGCGCTCTTCGGAACGAGTTTGATTGGTAGTCTAATAGATAGCACGATACGTTTAAGGACCAATCTATTTTTTTAAGAATGGCCTCTCCCCCCGCCAAAGATCCGCTAATCCTGCCCGTGGACAAATGCTCCTGATGACCGGCAAG
>Ga0247841_10007718_pt1 | contig 15835 bp, 17 predicted proteins | sample LaCruzMarch2015__2_FD_192410 | JGI IMG/M metagenome (GOLD analysis project Ga0247841, IMG submission 192410) | Freshwater microbial communities from meromictic Lake La Cruz, Castile-La Mancha, Spain - LaCruzMarch2015_18m | ecosystem: Environmental > Aquatic > Freshwater > Lake | place: Spain...
GAGAAGGAGGGGAAACTGTCAGTGACTGTCAGGGGAGCCAAAGGCCAAAAGGGCATGAGCCCCGACGAGCTTGCACTTGATATAAAATCAAAGACAGACGGCCTGCCGTTCAAGAGCCTGCCGTTGGCTGCTGAGCTGTCGAAACGGCCGATCTTTGTAGGATAATAAGTAAGAGAATATTTTGTAATGAAAGTCTAGTAAATGAGAATCTAGTAAATGAAAACTGCTGCTGCACCGGGAAAGATAATACTTCTCGGGGAACATTCTGCGCTTTATGGCAACCCTGCCCTGGTAGTGACCACAGACTTGAGGGATTATGTAACTGTCAGCGCAAGAAAGGATAATAAAATCAATATTAAAGGCCCATGGATAAAGGAAGCTGGCTCTGAGCAAATTTACAAAAAGGGTGAGGTAATGGTCCACAAGGCCGTTGAGCTCTGCGGTGGGGGCGGGTTTGATATCGAGCTAAAGAGCAATGTACCCTTGGCATCGGGGATGGGCTCGTCGGCGGCGATCGCCTCAGCACTGGTAGCCGCGATATCCGCAGAGAAAAGACTTGGCTTTGAAAAGGATAAAATTGCCGAAATCGCCTGGGGGTGCGAGGATACCGTGCACGGGAAGAGTAGCGGGGTGGACCCGTACGCATCGACATACGGCGGCGTGCTGCTTTATCAAAAGGGGTCTATTAAGAAAATAAACCCCAAAGAATTACCTGAGATAGTAGTGGCGCACTCCGGTCTTGCCAAAGACACTGGAGGGCTGGTCTTCGAGCTTGATAATGTCTGGGAGAGCGACCCAGAAAGGCTCAAAGGCTTCCTCAGGGATTCCAAAGAGATTGTAACTCGAGGGGCTGAAGCTATCAAAGCCAGCGACTGGGAAGCGCTTGGAAGGCTCATGTATGAAAATCACAAGCTGCTTGCGAAGATAGGGGTCTCGTGCAGGGCGTTGGACACGCTCGTCGAAGCTGCGCGCACAGCCGGCGCATACGGGGCAAAGCTGTCAGGGGCTGGGAAGGGCGGTATAATGATTGCTCTTGTGGACAAAAAATCCAAAAAACGTGTCTCAGAAGGTTTAAGTAAAGCGGGCGGGAAAATAATAGGCGCCCGTATTTCAGAGGAGGGAGTCAGGCTAGAATGAAAGAAAGGAAGGCAGACCACATAAAGATTTCTCTTGAGAAGCCTATAGAGGTCGGCGGCAACGGCTTTGGTGACATAACGCTTGTGCATTGTGCTGCGCCAGAAGTTTCCCTAGAGGAGATAGACTTCTCAACATCTTTCATGGGCAAGAAGCTCAAATATCCCATATTGATAGAGGCGATCACCGGAGGGACTGACGAAGCGATGCTGATAAACGAGGCCTTTGCAGGAGTGGCTGGAGAGTTGGGGATTGGGATTTCTGTAGGGAGCCAACGGCCGGCTATAGAAGACCCGTCGCTTGCAAAGACTTATAATGTCATAAACAAGCCTGCGAAGGATACTTTAAAGATTGCGAATCTTGGCGCAGTGCAGCTGAATTATGATTATGGTGTAGAGGAATGTAGAAAGGCAGTTGACATGATAGGGGCTGATGCGCTCGCATTGCATTTCAACGCGCTCCAAGAGGTCATACAACCAGAGGGTAACACCAACTTTGCCTCGCTGCTGTCAAAAGCCGGCGAGGTGTGCAGGACACTCAGCGTGCCCGTGATAGGCAAGGAGGTCGGCTGCGGGATCTCAAAGGGAGTAACACAGAGGATGCTGGCTGTGGGCTTCAAGGGACTTGATATTGGGGGATATGGCGGCACGTCATGGAACCGGATTGAATCATACAGGGCGGCGGAGGCAAAAAGAGTTTTATCACAATCTTTTGACACTTGGGGTATACCTACTGCTTATTCACTGCTCCAGGTGAGGGGCCTGAGCTGCCCGAAGATAGCGAGCGGCGGCATTAGGAACGGCCTCGAGGCTGCGAAAGCCATAGCCATGGGCGCTGATATCGTCGGTATCGCACTACCGCTGCTAAAGGCCCTGGACAAGGGCGGGCAAGATGGAGTCATGGATTACTTGCACACATTCATAGAAGAGCTGCAGCTTGCAATGTTCCTTACAGGCTCGAAGAGCATTGCCTCACTGAAAAAAGCTGAGTATAAGATAAGCGGCGAAGCGCAAAACTGGACATAACTAGGGAATTGTTAACGACATGTTATAACCCCTAACAGTAATCAAAAAATCACGATCTTTGTTTAAAAACAAAAGAGGTTTTGATCTCAAAAAGAAAGAGACAAAAAATAATATATGGAAATACAAGCAGTAGGCGGCTACGAGGCAGTAGGCCGCAACATGACATTAGTGAGGGCTGACGGGGCTCAGCTGGCGCTGGATTGCGGCATAAAGCTAGACTCATACCTGTTATATTACGGGGACAGTGGAAAGGACTTTGATGATATACCGACTGATGAGTTGAAACGTATCGGAGCGATACCAAACCCGAATATTGACAAGCCTATAGACGCCTTTTTGATTTCGCATGGCCACCTGGACCATATAGGCGCGATACCGCGCTTCATAGACCAGCACCCGGCGCAGATATTCGCAACAGAATATGCATCCGGGCTGATAAGGAACCGGCTGGCAAAACAACAGCTTTCAAAGGTCTCGAGCGTGCATTTTGGCCAGACTATACATGTAACACCGAGGCTCTCAGCTGAGTTCGTGGAGGTAACCCATTCTATACCACAAGCTTCGATGATAGACATACACTCATCAGAGGGTGACGTGGTATATGCATGTGACTTCAAGTTTGACGACTTCTCAAAGCTTGCGAAAACGAATTACAAAAGGCTGAAGTCCATTGGCAACCAGGGGGTAAAATGCCTGGTGGTGGAATCGCTGAATGTTGGCGAGGACGGCAAGAGCGACTCGGAGAAGGTGGCAAGGGCCAAGGTCCGGGACGTCATGAGCTTTGCACATGAGAACAATGGGCTTATGATGGCGACTACGTTCTCGACACACCTGGAAAGGATCAAGGTACTTGTAGAAGAGGCGCATAAGCTCGGGAGAAAAGTCATCATAGCCGGCAACAGCTTTTTGCCGAACTGCACCATGGGGCAGAGGATGAAGCTATTGGACATACCCGGCGGCACGACAGTAAGCGGCAAGAAGCTCGACAACGTCTTCTCAAGGATAAAGAAGAGCAATCGCGGTGAGTATTTCATCCTGGCAACGGGGCATCAGGGCGAACCAGGGTCTGTCCTATCACGGATAGTCGATAATAAACTGAAGCTAAGGCTCCAGAACAGCGACTCCGTGATATTCTCGTCAAGGACTATACCTACAGATGTGAACATCGCGAACAAGAGCAAGCTCGTCGACAAGATGAAGAATCTGGGCGTGCATGTTTACGACGACGTGCATGTCACGGGGCACGCAAATAAGGAGGAGCACCGTAAGCTGATACGGATGCTGAACCCCGAGAACATAATACCTGCACACGGCGACATAAAGATGATTGCATCGTATTTCAGCCTTGCAGAGGAAGAAGGTTATAAGGCAAACACCGATGTGCACCTGATGAGGAATGGGGATACAATAATATTATGAGGTAAGGGTATGGCCGCACCAAAATTCACTCACACACACGAGGTCAAACCGGGCAGAGGAAAACCCCCAATAATGATAAGGTACATGATAGCAAAACCCGGGGAGCTTGGAACCTCAGAGTATGCAAGGTCTGTGCCCCATTGTGTAGTAGATGCCAGCCCCGAGGCTAAGATAAGCTCCATGGACATGAGGTATGGCCACAATCGCCAACGGATCGTGACCAGGGAGATTAAAGGCAGAATAATTAAGGAATTACTCACAAAACACCCTGGCCACATGGTGGTATATGACATGGGGTAATAAAAGAGGCGTAGGGCTTTTATTTTCTTTTATTTTAATAGTATCGATATCTAAATATTCCTTTCTTTGGCGCGGGGGTAGCATAGTGGCCATGCAACCGGCTGCAGACCGGTGGAGGTGAGTTCAATTCTCACTCCCCGCTTATCTTTTATTCTAGTAGAGTGTAAACCTATTTATATACCCCTCTTCTAAATACTCTGAAGCCTAGGTTGGGGGATTTGGGCCCGGTGGATTTTGTTTTTATTCCGCCTTTAATTTAATTACTGAGATGACGGGGTATGGGTTTGGTAAGGTAATCCTATTTGGTGAGCACTTTGTAGTATACGGCCTTCCGGCAATAGCTGCCGGTATAGACCAAAAGACCACTGCTGAGATAGAAAAAGCAACAGTCCCGGGAATACAGATAGTAGACAAAAGAAAGGCTATACCCGGCTACAAAGAGGGGAAATCGGAGCAGCTCAAGGATAGTGTAGAATACATACGAAAGGCCATTCCACAGGTCCCTTGGGACGTGCAGGGCGTCAAAGTAACGCTTAACGGGGACCTAGTGGCTGCATCGGGGATAGGCGCCTCGGCTGCTGCATGCGCTGCTATTGCGCGCGCCATAGACAAGTTCTTTGACCTCAACCTGAACGATGAAAGGATAAACGAGATAGCGTTTGAAGGGGAGAAAGGCTATCACGGCACGCCTTCAGGCATAGACAACACCTGCGCCACATACGGCACTCTGATCCTGTTTGAGAAGCATGATGAGGGGAATGTCATGGAAAAGCTCGAGCTTGAGCACACAGTCGAGATAGTCATGGCAAATACGGGAATACCTGTGAACACCAAGGCAGTCGTCGCAAACGTCAGGAAGCTTATTGAGAAAGAGCCCGATACCTACAAAAAGACTTTTGAGGATTACAGCAAGATATTTGAGCAGACAATACCGGCGCTGAAGGACGGCAACTGGAAGAAGGTCGGCCAGCTCATGGACGACAATCAGGAGCTCCTGCGCAAGATAGGCGTAAGCCACGAAAAACTGGAGGAGCTCATAAAGATTGCCAAGGAAGCTGGGGCATTTGGAGCAAAGCTGACCGGAGGCGGGGCTGGAGGGTATATGTTTGCGCTCACGCCGGGCAAAGAGCTGCAAGAGAAGGTTGCTGCGGCATTGCAGGAGAAGGTCGAGATAGTCCTTAAGACAACCATAGGTGGCAAGGCAAAATAATGCTGAATTGTTTAATACAAAGCTAATAGCATTGCATAATCTTGCGGTATTAAGTTATAACCCCTATATTGCTCAGAAGTAAACTATCACTGGCAAGTGCCAATTATCATTTCAACACCTGTGAATGTCTTGTCCAACTCAAATTCTACATTTGTGTAGTCAAAAGAAACGCTGTAAGAATAGCTAGAATCCTGTTCACATGACGCCCAGTCTGATTTAATGGTCCTCTTTTCGCCGACTGAGACAGAAGTATTTACACTTTGGGATACTCCCTCAACCGTTATATTGTTTATAAATATGTCATAACCAATGTTGTTCCTTACGACGAGGACGTCCTGCCCATCGGAGCTCATCACCCAGTCAAGAAGCCCGATCTCAGCATTTTCCCAAGAAAGCTTGCTCTGTCTGTCCGAAGTCTGGCCTCCAAAACTTATGAAATTGCCCATCAAGCCAGCAACTACTACAGCCACCACTATGACTACTGCAAGAATGACAAGGTACTCGGTGGAAGCTTGGGCTTTTCGTTCCATGTGCATATTATTACGGCGGGCGTTATAAAAACATTTGGATAGTGCAAAGACACTCAATCAGAACAGCGAGGTCAAGAAAAACCTGAAGATAAGGAAGAATATTGCGGAAACAGGAACGAATACGACTGCGTATACCAAGCCATACTTTTCCTTGCCTTTTGAGATTATGCCTATGAGGAAGCTGGAAACGAACGCAGTCACACACACCATGAAAAAAGCGGCTGCAAATAAGAAACCCGGGTCTATCGACCCGCCACTGACAAGCAGCCCGCCCTGCACACCCTGGACATTCGACACACTTGCCTCAATCTGGGATGACAGGTCGATCAGCCGCTCGTTGAATCTTGTGGCTATTGAAAGCAACAGGGGCGACCCGATTATCACGGCAAATATGACCATAAGCGTGTAGGTCTTGCTTGATGCTATTATCTCCCTGTGAAGCATCCGATTCTCCATAAGGTTCGCGGAGCTCTCTTCAAGGAGCTTTGCAAGCGAACCCCCGCTTTCGATACCCCTCACCATCAGCTCGGTACTCTGCTTCAGGCTATCAGATTTTATCCGGGAGTTCATGGAAAGCAAAGAGTCTGTAAAGGACTGGGTGCCCAGCGCGGTCGATGTTGCCTTGTCAAGCTCGTCCTTCAAAATGCCGAACTCCTTGCGCGAGGAGGCCTTGAGCGCCTGGAATGGCGTCATGCCCGACCGGAGATATGACGCGAGAAGCTGGTAGAAGTTGGGCAATACGGATTCCACATTCCTTGCCCTTCGCTCGCTGGCGATGAAAGGGCCCATATATGAGAGTGCCTGTATACTGACTGTTGTAAGCATGCAAATAAGGGCCAGCAGGTACAGGGTCTCGGGCAATGGCATAAAGATGCGCCACAAAAGCAGGACTACCAAAACTGCAATTATATTGATAATGAACAGCTTGCCAAGCCACGATTCTGATGAGTCGGAGGAACCGCTATAGTTAAGCAATTCAGAGATCTTGGCTCTGTAGCTGCGCCCATACACTCTACCAAGGTTAAAGAATACACTGGTCATGTTATATCTCTCAAATCGTATTGGAATTTGTATTGGAATTAGTATTGGAAGTCATATTGGAATTCGTATTGGAAGTCATATTGGAATTCGTATTGGAAGTCATATCGGTCATATGTGCACCATTGGCCGCCGGCTCTTGACAAGGCCTACAATGGTTACTTGTATGGAGATGCTGACCATAAGGAACCCGATGAACATCCATTCGCTTATACCGGTGGATATGAATGCATTCAGGATTATCATAAGTGTAGTTATTATAGTAGGCACGGCAACCGCCGCAAGCATGTACATGAGGGTGAGGACATTGAGCTCATGTGAGTATTTTTGTATGTCGGATTTCTGCTCAGAAACCAGATTCTCTATCAGGCTGCGGAGGACCCCTTCAACATCAGCGCCAGATTTGGAGGTGTTAACTATCTGCCAAAGGACACTTTGGAAATGTTCAGAAGGAGTAGATATTGCAAGCTCTTCCATAGCTTCCTCGATGGGGGCTCCAGTGTTCACCCTGTCAACCACGTGCTTCAAGTCCTTTGACACAAACCCATACGACCCGCGCGAGACGAGCGTTATTGCTTTGAATATTGAAAGGCCCGAACTTATAGAAAGCAGCATGTCCTTGAGCGCATATACCAAGTTCTTGTCTACTTGCTCTGCCTCCTTGCCAGCGATTATCTTTGGGTACCTAAGGAGGACTATGAATACCATAGCAAAAGGAACCAGCCCAGCAAGCAGGCTCATGTATATGGATGACCTGAGCTCCTGGGTGAAGACAAATAGCAAGAGGGTCATCAGGGCAAAAACTATCACCCCAAAAAAAGCTGCAGAGGCAAAAGACGCAAAGCGGTACTCATCGGGATGTATTTCTAGCTCGGACCTGATCAAGTCCATCTCCAGGCTGGGAGAAACCCAGCGGGAAAACCTGCCAAGTCCCCTATACCTATGGCCTATCCGCTTGGCGGTTTCCAGGGAGAAAATCATTAGGGGTACTCTCATTTTCAAGCTGCAGAGCGTTTGCCCTTCTTTATCTTTTCAAGGACTTTGCTTTTGTCTTTGTAGTACTGCCCGACTATATCACCAGTAGCATTGACATCTTCTATCAGGTTATCGCGCATCCATTCAAGCACATCCCTCTTCTCTTTGAGGTCTTTCTTTATCTCGTCATTTGTCATGCCCGTGTAAAGGTTGAGCTTCTCAAAGAGCCGTTTGCTGTCGTTGATCCTTTCAAATGAGTCCGACCGGGCATCCCAGCGGTAGAGATAATTCAACTCGATCGTATTGCCTTCGCCTTGCAGGACCTCGGCGATTTCCAGCGTACGCCTGACGCCCCTCCTCCTATCCCTGAACTGCACTACTATCAAGTCAATAGCTTCGATGTCCTCAGCAGGCAGCTCGAACGGCGGCTTGGTCATCCTTCTGACAAGGTGGCGGGAAGTGTCCGCATGGATGGTCGAATAAACCGAGTGCCCAGTATGCATCGCCTCAAAGAGTACTTCAGCCTCGTCTTTTTTCCTGACTTCGCCCATGACAACACGGTCAGGCCTCATCCTTAAGGAATTGATTATCAGGTCCAGTACGGTTATTTCGCCCTTACCTTCGGAGTTCTTGTTCCTTGTTGTCATTGGGATCCAATTCCAATGCAGATATTTCGGAAGGTTCAGCTCCCGGGTCCCTTCTATGGAGATTATCCTCTGGTTAGCGGGTATGAGAGAACAGATGGCGTTGAGCATGCTCGTCTTTCCAGATGCAGTTCCGCCGGTGACTAATATGTTAAGCTCATATTGCATGCAAAGCCACAAGAGCGCAGCCATATCCAAAGAGATAGTATTGACGTCCTTCTTTAGCAGGCTTATCAGGGTCCAGGGAACCCGCGCAAACTTCCTGATAGTTATTGTGTTGCCGTCCGTCGACACCGGGAAAAGGGTCGCATTGGCCCTGTCGCCGCTAAGCAAGTAAGCATCCATGAGCGGCTCCAGATTAGTGATATTCGTTCCGGCCTTCCGTGCTATCTGTGATGAAAGGTTGTATATGTCCCTTTCGGTGGGCATTGCCATATTTGTCTTCACCCAGCCGTGCTTGATGTGATAAGCGCTTATCGGGGTATGGCTGCTGTTTATACATATCTCCTCCAAGTAATCATCGTTTATTAGGATCTCCAGCTCACCAAGCCCAAAACAGTTGTGGAGCAGCGTTCCTGAAAGACAGTTTAGGGATGCTTGATCGTTTTTGAGATCGCTCCCGAACTCCTTTTCCACAAGGCGCTGGGCCTCTTTGCTGAACGTCTCCCTCAAACTAGTCATCCTTCGCTGGTCCGATATCTCTTCTAGGGTTATCGGGACTTTTTTCGTCAGTTCGTCTGAGAGTGCGGCAAGGAGTATCTTTGTCGCTGGCCCGATCTCCGGCAGTTTTATTATATACGCGGGTACTTGTTCATTCTCAACGCTTATTATGTTGACCTCCGCAGAGACATTGTCTGCGGAAATAGAGTATGTGGACACTATATCGCCCTGTTGGACCTCTTGGGCTGCGGGCTGCTGAAATGTCCCTATAAGGCGCAAATATGGACGGGATAAGACATTGCTGGGATATTCAATTGTCATATACTCTTTTAGCAGGGCTGCCCATCGCTCTATCCTGCCTTCATTCGTGCCTATCTTCTTAGCCAACTGATACATCTGCAGCCTACCCTTTGGTGATGCTCTCAGGAGTTCCAACATGTTGTCAGCTCCAGTGGTTATAGCGGTCATCTTTGGTACCCTTTAGTATGGATAGATAATGATTCTTCCTTAATAAACCAAAATATGTGATGCTGTCTTTCTTAATAAACCAAATTATGTAATAATAATTTGCGGTTATTGTGATAATAACTTGTGATTGCGATACGCGATAATAACTAGGGATTATTGTGATAATAACTTGTGATTATTACATATGGATAACTTGTGATTATTCTTTGGCAAACCAGATGCGCCGGTCCAGCGTAGCCTTGCCCAGTATATCCTTTATTTGCGCGCTGTATGTTGACTCCACAGTAACAAGCGAGGTCCGGTTGAATGTGAGTGATACATCCGAGTTTACATAAGGGCCGCCAGTGACAAGACTAAGCGAGCTGTTGGCAAAATCTGAGCCCATTGATATGTTGCCGAGGGTCAACAGTACGGAGCCGCGCGGAGTGCTAAAGTTGAGGGTCGACGTGCTATTCCTGGAAACTAAAAACGTGTCGTTATAAGTCATGTTTGAGTACTCCACTGAGATCTTGACAGGGAGATCCCCCGGGCTTATATCAGTTATAACCGACACATTGTCGTCATCAATTTCTAGATCTATATCAAATGACAAAAGCAAGGAGCTGTTTGCTTGCGGGTAGACCCAAAGCTCACGCTTTGAGAGGTCCTTGTAGGTATATGCATACGCGTGAGGCACTATTTCAAGCGCAAACCTGTCCAGGTTAAGGAGTATATCTGCGCCAGCAAGGCTCCCACGCCTGTTTTCTATGCTCCTGCCGACGCGGGCGGTATAATTCGCCTCTATGAAACTCTGATAGTTGTCGAGGTTCGGCTTTGCATAAAGCGATGGTATCCTTTCATTAAACGAAACAAAGGTCAGATTGCCGTCGTTTGATATGGAAAGAGACACCTCAGAAAGCGCGACTATGTCGGTGCGGATATCGTCAAACAGGTGTGAAAGCTTCGGCCCGGTTATATCTAGGTCAACCGACTGCGATGCAAAAAACAATGCAAGCATCAAGACAGAGCTCAGCATGAAGAATGTGGAAAGCGTAAAGATGTATCCGCCGCTGCCCATATGGACAACCCTACCAATGTGGGCAGATCTGCCCACGCGCATCGCATATCCGTTTTTCGCATTCGAGGTCATTTCCAGCCCTTGTACCAAAGTTCCAAGACGACAGGCCTGATTATGTCGCCATCCACAGCGACTCTGGAGACGCGAGTAAACCCACTTGGGCGAGTCTCATTTGCCCCGTATCTAGAACGCAAACAGCCCGTCTTGATGCCTATCTTTGTGTCGTTATAATTGTCCACGTGATAAAACAGGGTTCCATCTTGCATGAACAGCTCTGCTTCAAGGCATATGGACTCTGGCACCTGTTGCATCATAGACTTGATTTTTGCAGTGCACGGGAAGGTGCCATTGACCTCGGCACAACCGCGTATCATATCACTGATTGCATCTCCCTTGTCTGCAACTGCCAAAAAATCGTAGCCATACTCCAATAGTATGTCATCTTTTGGAAGCTGCTTGTCGGACATGATCTGTGTGGACCACATGACCAGAAAAACAGCCACTAGCAACGCCAGCATCGCATCCGCAGTTATTGTAAACCCGCTCATCTTTGGAAAACATTTAGAGTGAAGGTAACTGGATCCCCATCAAGCAGCGCAAGCCGCTCGAGAGAGATTTCAGGCGCCAGGTCCTCGCCTGCCGAGTATACTTTTGAACCGTGGCTATTCTTGATTGTGATGTAATACCCCTCGGCACCAAACCCCATCAGCCTCCTGGACTCGTCATAGGGCATCTCGAGCAGCTTTTCTAGCTTTGAGCTATCAAGGACACTATTCTCTGAAACCAAGCCTATCGAAGAGACGTTAGCTTGAGAAAGGTTCAAGTCCTCCCAGTTAGAAGGTGAGCCTCGAGTCTTCAACAGTATGTCCAAAGCGTCTGTAGCCCTGTTCTTCATGCTGTTCACATTATCAAATTGAAACACTGTTATATTCGCTTCAGCCCATGTGGAGAACGCTATGAACATTATAGATATGAACAGCATCATAGCTACTATAAGGTCCAATACGCTGACCTGCCCAGCCCTCGACGCCCCTAGTCTACGGCGTTTCGCTAATTGAGATGGTTCCATTTGAGTTCCAGAGCGTTAAATCGCCAGGCTGTAAGAATATTTCAGTCCCGTTCGTATCAGTGAAGTTCAGGTCGGATGTAGCGAATCGTGAAGCCACATCAGAGTCACGCCATTGCAAAAGGACCAGATTGTGGCGTATTGTTATGTTATACGGTCTACCTGTTAAGGTGCTATTGGCAATGTCTAGTGTCGTCTGCGCGCCGTCACCCATCAGCACAAGACTGTTTATTGACGAGGTTATCCCGTCGGCTATGTCTTTCATATACAATCGCTCTTGGGTAATCGCCAGGCCCTGCTCATTTGAGTCGAAGGCCGAGAATACTGCAAGGGCTATGACAGCCAATATTACGGTGGTTGTTATATAATCTACTGAAAGCTGGCCCTTTCCCTCCATCTTATGATACTGATACAAATGCTCCCTGGTTAATCAGAACAATGCGCTTTGTACCTGGGGAATCATCAATGGTGCCATTAAGCCTCGCAAGGCTGCATTTGACCGATTCACTAAGCTCGCCCGAAGGGCGCATTAGGGAGTACTCAAAACAGTGGGCTGAAACAATAAGGCTCACAACAGACTTTGGGATAGTCAATGACATCTCCATCGAAGCGCCTATTGACTGTGAATAAACAAAGTCCGCAGCGTCTGAGACCTTTTTGAGGCCTGCAGAGATCTGGGCCTCCTCTAATTGATTCTGGTCTGTGGCAAGCCGCTCTTCGCTTGAAGCCAATACGAACATCAAGACTACAGCGGATATGGCAAGGATGACTATTAATTCAACCGAAGCCTGTCCATCCCCCCTAAAAATCATTTTTATGCAGTAAATTAAAACTATAGCTATTACAACGAGACCCTCCTAAAAAACACAATAGCATGGCTCCCATAACAGAGAGGATAAGCACAGGCATACCCGGGCTGGACAATATGACTTCCGGCGGCTTTGTCAAAGGCCACACAATACTGCTTTGCGGCACTTATGGGACTGGCAAGACTACCTTTTGTCTTCAGTTCCTTGTTGATGGCGCCAAGCGCGGCGAAAATGGGTTGTTCATAACCTTTGAGGAGGACCCAGAACAGCTTGCACAGGAAGGGGAAGAGTTCGGCTGGGACATCAAAGGGCTGGAAAAACAGAACAAGCTGAAAATAATACGGATATCGCCACAAGACCTCCTGAACTTGGTTGAAGCTGGTTTTGGGCAAATAGGCGGCGTTATCAAGGGTATGGATGTCAAGAGGATAATCGTCGACCCCATTATCATGTTTGACTTGCTTGGAAAGGATGAATATGAGAAGAGGAAGTACGTCCTTGACTTCGTCACATGGCTAAAAAAGCACGGCTGCACGGCAATAATAACGATGGATGAGGTCCCCGGGACTGAGGATGATGCACATTCGGGTATAGCCGAGTCCGTTGTCGATGCAATAATCGCGCTTTACCACCCCCAGGAGAAAAAGAGGCGAACGCGGGCTATCGAGATAATAAAGATGAGGGAGACTAAACACTCCGAAGAGCTGGCTGACTTTGAAATAGACTCGAATGGCATAGTGGTCAAAAGCGGCGGTAATTGAGCATCTGGCGCTAGACCCAGGACGGGCTTCCAACCACACTGAAGCTTTTTTATTTATTTGATTTACTGCATTAACTAAGCTTGCTGTTATGCCATACCAATCAGCATTACCGCGCACCTAAGCCAAGATGAGAAACATAAGGCAACCGCAAAGGAGAGAAGCTAGAAAGCCCGCACTTTTCCGCGCGGCATTCTCAAAAGGCGACCGCGTCGAGCTGCGCTCAAAGCAGGTAGATGGATCTGAACTAAACGGGCAAACAAGCTTGTATGGCTGATTGTGAAGCTTTCTGTATGAAAGATTGATTTTTCTTTGAATAACTTAGAATAATCGCCTAAGATGAAGTTCGAAGAATTAGATGTCTGTAATGAGCTCAAGGACGTTGCAAGGGAATCAGGTTTCACAGAGCTCACTGATATACAAGAGGCTTGTATACCAAAGATACTCGCTGGAAAAGACTTAGCAGGACAGGCAGAGACCGGTTCTGGCAAGACAGTCGCTTTCGCGATGCCGATACTAGATAAAGTACGCCCAAAAGAAGGCCTGCAGGTGCTGGTCCTCACGCCCACAAGGGAACTTTGTGTGCAGGTGGGGGATGTCTTTAAACAATTCGGCCACAAGCTCGGAGTAAAGACAATATGCGTCTATGGCGGCGTCAGCATCAACCCGCAGATAACGGACCTGAAGACAGCGAACGTCGTAGTGGGCACGCCGGGCAGAACACTAGACCACATAAACAGGAAGACTATAAACCTTTGGGATGATTTAAAATTCATTGTGCTTGACGAAGCGGATAAGATGTTTGAGATGGGCTTCATCGAAGATGTCGAAGATATAATAAGTTATACCCCCAAAGACATCCAGACGTCCATGTTCTCTGCTACCATCTCTGATGATGTCTACTGGGTCATGCAGAGGCACCTGAAAGACCCTGTCGTGATAAAGACAAAGGACCAGGTTGACCCGAAGAAGCTGAAACAGAAATGTTATGATTTACGCAAGCACGAAGACAAGTTCTCGCTACTTGTGCACCTTCTGAATAACCGCGCCGGGAAGCTCGCACTGGTGTTCTGCGGCACAAGGCATGAGGCAGAATATGTCGCGAGGAACCTGAGGGTCCACAAGATAAACGCTTCGGCAATACACGGCGGCATGAGCCAGAACAAAAGGCTTGAATCTCTCGAAAGGCTGAAGAAGGGACAGATAGATGTGCTTGTGGCAACAGATGTAGCTGCAAGAGGTCTTGACATAAAGAATGTGACGCACGTTTACAACTATGATGTGCCCGGAAGCGCTAAAGAGTACGTCCACAGGATAGGAAGGACTGCGCGCGCCGGCAATGAAGGGATGGCAATAACCCTGCTGACACCGCGAGACCATGACAATTACAGGAACATAAACAAGGACTACGGGCAGAACATAGAGTTTGAGGCTATCCCGACCTATGAGCAGTTACCGCTCCTTTCACGGTCTAGGGATGAAAAGCCGAGAGGGGGAGGCCGGTTTGGAGGGTCAAGGGGAGGCTCGGGGGGCGGAGGTAGGTATGGGGGGTCACGAGGCGGTGGCCAGCGGGGCAGCCAACGGTCAGGTGGTCAAAGGGGCAATTATAAGCCAAGAGAGCGGACCTCGCATACACACAGTAGAAGGTAATCCAGCCTAATTGTATAGTATTTTATACCCAAGTTTATGCCTAGCCTAACTTGGGTTTAAGCTAAGAACTAACTGAATTTAAGCTATCCTGAATTATTAACCCGATTTAAGTTAACTTGAATTACTAGCCGAATATGGGCTAACCTGAATCACTAGCCAAATTTAAGCTAACTTGAGTTATTAACTGAAGTTAGGCTAACCTGAATTCCTGAAGTTAAATTATCTTGAATTGCCTGATAGCCTGGTGGCTGGATTGCTTGAGTTATGATCTTAGTCCCTTCAAGGAAACATGAACCAGCGCAGTCGCTGCAGTCCACGGGGCACACCGCGCCGGTCACAGTAACTGTAGTATCCGGGCAAAGCTCACCATCACATTCGTATGCCCCATTCGGGCCTGTCGCTGAGGTACAGGTAGCTTCAACGCCACCAAAGTCTATAGTCCAAACACCAAAGTCGCACCAAAGAGTAAAGTCCCATGGGGGGCCGGGACTAAGCCACGCACAGGTGTCTATATTGCCGCCGTCTTGCTCTGTTGTCCCGATGCAAGCTCCCATAAAGAAGTTACTAGCCGAAAAATGCGCAGTGCTGGGCGCGGGAACACATGCATTGAGTCCAAGCTCATCGCCGCCGGGCCCAAAGGACATCATCAGCTCCAATAGGTCTTGAAATAAGTATTTGGGCTCTCCTGACGTCGAGTTGTAGAAGTATTCGTTAAGCTCTCCACAGGAGAGTATGGGGAGTAATAGGGATATGAGAACTGATAGGGGTATATAACGATTGCTCATTCTTGATTTATAAACTGGTGAATAAAAATTATTTAGTAGATTATTATGGGTCTTCTGGCAGCCCTGTGACTTGATTGCTTACAGTTATGATCGTAGTGCCTTCAAGGAAGCAGGACGTGGCACAGCCACTGCAGTCAGCCGGGCACACCGCGCCGGTCACGGTGGCTGAAGGCGTGTCGCATACAGCCGGCCAATAGTCTGGCCTATTACACGTGTAAGACCCATCCGGGCCTGTCGCTGAGGTACACGTAGTGTCAGGTAGGATATCTAGAGTCCAAAGACCTCCGGTGCACCTTAGATTAAACCC
>Ga0247841_10007719_pt1 | contig 15835 bp, 11 predicted proteins | sample LaCruzMarch2015__2_FD_192410 | JGI IMG/M metagenome (GOLD analysis project Ga0247841, IMG submission 192410) | Freshwater microbial communities from meromictic Lake La Cruz, Castile-La Mancha, Spain - LaCruzMarch2015_18m | ecosystem: Environmental > Aquatic > Freshwater > Lake | place: Spain...
CTGCAGCGGAAAGACCCAGTATTTGGGTTCGGCCAGCCAAAGCGGGGCGTTTTCCGCCGGGGCAAAGGATTGCACCAAGGAAATGAGGGCCAGTCCTCCCATGAAGACAGCGAAGGGAAGGACGTAGGCCCAGAGGGTGTGCCGGTCCGGGGAGGGGTTGGGATTGCTCATGCCACTGCTTTTGTGCCGTAAAACCGCCTTGACGGGCAAGCACTCGCGGACGATCACTAATAGCGATTCGCGGGCATAGTTTAGTGGTAAAACTCCAGCCTTCCAAGCTGGCTATGAGGGTTCGATTCCCTCTGCCCGCTGTTTTTTACTTCCACCGCCCGCTTATCCGCCACCCGCAACCATGAAAGCTGTCATCGGCGCGGTTCTGGCACGTTGTCCGCGGGCCTCGGCCGGTCACACCTGTGCGGTCATGAATTGGGTCAAAGGCCTCGAATCGCTCGGTTGGGAAGTTTGGATCACCGAGCATCTCACGTCCGACGAACTCGAACTGCCCGAACCCGGACGCGCGCGCAGCCCGCAGGAAGAATTCTGGCACGAGACGGCGGCGGAATTCGGTTTGTCGGCCCGCCAGTGCCTGATCATTGACGGAAAGAGTCCCGACCTTGACGCCTTCCGCGATTTTTGCGCGGGTGCGGATTTGTTTTTGAATTACTCGGGTCAATTCAAACGCCTCGATCTGCTCGGCGACCGCATCACCAAGTGCTACCTCGATGTCGATCCGGGTTTCACCCAGTTGTGGGTCGAGACGTGCGGCACGGATATGAATTTCGCGGGGCACGATTTGTTCCTCACCGTCGGATCGAATTTTCATTCTCCCCATCTTTGTCTGCCCCGCACCGGGCAGGATTGGATCCCGTTGGTCCCTCCCGTGCCGGGTGACTACTGGCGCGAACGTCTCGCGGCAGCCGGTGGTGCCAGTGACCGCGCTGCCTGGACCACCGTCTCGCACTGGTATGGCTACAACGATCTCGTCTGGGAGGGAAAAACCTACGGCGGCAAACGTGACAGTTTGCATGCCTTGGCCGACCTCCCGCGCCTGAGCGGAGCGCCCTTTTGCATCGCCAGCGATTTGCAACCGGGATGGGAAGACTACGATCCTTTCATCAATGGCGGATGGAAGTTGGTTTCCTCCGCGGATGTCTGCCGCGATGTGCCGGCTTATTTGCGCTTCATCGCCGGATCACGCGGCGAAATTGGCGTGGCCAAGGGCGGCTATGTCGTTTCGCGCGGCGGATGGGTCAGTGATCGGAGCGTGATCTACCTCGCACTGGGACGCCCTGTCGTTTTGCAGGACACCGGCTGGCCCGAAGTGGTGCCGTCGCGTCCGGGGTTGTTGCCTTTCGAAGATGTGAACGGGGCGGCAATGCGCATCGCGGAAGCGGAGAAAAACTTGGACGCGCAAAGCGCCGGTGCGCGCGAGTTGGCCGATACGGTCTTCACCCCCGCGTCTTCGCTGGCGCCGATCTTCGAGCGCCTGCGCTGAGAAGTGTGCTCGGGAAGGGAGTCGAACCCTTACTCCTTACGGAACCAGATCCTAAGTCTGGCGCGTCTGCCAGTTCCGCCACCCGAGCGTGAATTGAACCGAAATAATACATAGCAGAGCGCTCTTTTGCGATCAAAGCCTTGCTGGCCGTGATGAGCGTGCTGGTTGAGTCGGCCATCTGAACAGGTGCCGGTCGGGTGGGAAGCCCGCCCTGGCCCGACGGCGGAAATGCCGGAAAACATTGCTCCCCGCTCAGCGGCATTGGCAATTTCGGCCAGGCGACACTTTCTCCTTCATGAAAACGGCGCTGGGCATCGTGGATCTGCAAAATGATTTTCTGCCCGGAGGACCCCTTGCCGTCTTTCCCTGATTCCCACCTTCCGAGCCCTCTCTCTTCTTACCGAAATACTGAAAAACCGAAGCACCGCTCCGTGAAGGCGGACGTCACGCCGGCTTGCGCCGCCGTAGCAGAGCAGAGGTGCGAGCCGTTTGCCGCGCCAAACGTGCAGGAGGATCCACTCCGAAATCGAAGCCTACGCCGGCAAAATGCCGTGAAAACACATGCAAATTCTGCTGTGCGTGCTTATGTTGCGGCATATGGACCGCATCACCATCAATCCAGAGCAATGCGGCGGACGCCCTTGCATCCGCGGCATGCGTATCCGTGTGGTGGATGTCCTCGATCTTTTGGCCAATGGACTCACGGCCGAGCAAGTGCTTACCGAGTTACCTGACCTGGAAGCGGAAGACGTCCAAGCCTGTCTGCAATACGCCAGCCGCAAGTTGAATCATCCCGTGCTCGTCGCGGCATGATCTGGGTGGACGCCCACCTTTCCCCGGCACTCGCCCGCTGGATCACCAAGCGATTCGGTCACCCCGCCAAAGCGGTCCGCGACATTGGTCTTCGCGAGGCCAAAGATAGGGCGATCTTCGATGCCGCGCGGCAACCCGGGTTGGTCATTCTCACCAAGGATGCCGACTTTGGCGAACTTGTCGAAAGACTTGGTCCGCCTCCGCAGATCATTTGGCTAACCTGCGGGAATACGAGCGAGTCTGCACTTCGCATATTGCTCGAAGATGCCATGCCGCGTGCGATCGAGCTATTGTCACGTGGCGAAAGCCTGGTGGAAATTAGCGGCGAGTAGCCTCGTCATCCGCCGCTGTCTCCCGACTAACTCGATGGGGGTTGCTCTCTCGAAAAGGAATAAAGACAGGCCACGGATGGAAGAAGATGAAAGAGGATAAGCGGGGCGCGCTGACACGCGCCCCGCTCATGGCATCTCTCCGAGGACTGTGTTTGCGCCGTGTCAGCGGCGCTAACACCATCTTCTGCCATCTTCTTCTATCCGTGGCTTTCTTGCCTCTGCCTGCCCAAGCTCGCAGTCGACGCTGGCCCTAGTTACTTCCCAGCACACACACCCGCCAAGGCGCGGGTTCAGGGACTCCCGACTGCCTCCGCCCCTCTCTTGTCACACCGCAGCATCGCGAAGGCGGACGTCACGCCGTAATCCGGTGAAGGCGGATCCGCGCCCCGGACCCCAATCTTCGGGAATCCACTTGTTCATGGGAATAACCTGTCGGACAGTGTAGCTGTCAGGAAGCCGCGCCGCCAGCAAAGGTGGTCACGCCAGTCCATCCCCCCCGACCCCCATGCGCTTCACGCTGCTCCTGCTGATCATTCTCGTCCTGCTCGGCCCCGAGCGGGCCGTTGCCTTTGTCAGGATCAGTGAATTCCTGGCCGACAATGCCAATGGCCTGAGGGATGAAAACGGCGACCGTTCCGATTGGATTGAAATCCACAATAGTGGACCCACTCCGGTGAACCTCGAAGGCTGGTGGATCACCGACAACCGGAATCTGCCCGCGAAGTGGAGATTCCCGGCCTTTGTCATAGCACCGGGCGGTTACCTCATGATCTGGGCATCGAACAAGGACCGCCGCAATCCGGCTCTGCCTCTCCATACCAACTTCGCCCTTTCCAAGGGTGGGGAATACCTCGGCCTTTACCGTCCCGATGCCGCCACCGGCCAACCGGTGCTGGTGGACGAATACCGGGACACCGGGACCGGCTTTCCGCCGCAGGTGACCGATCTTTCCTACGGCCGGAATACCGCCCCGATCACCGCCGCTCCGGTAGCCGCCGGCACCACCGCACTTTACCGCGTGTTGCCCGACACGCCCGCCGGTGAGGCGGCTTACAACGGCCATGATTATGCCGCCGGCCAAGTAGGCACCGGGCGACCGGGCGGATGGAATGTCAGCCCGTCCTTCGACGATTCCTCGTGGCGTTCCGGACAGACCGGCATCGGCTACGATGCGAACGGCGGGCTTCTTAACTTTGTCGGCGGGAACCCGGACGGAAATTGCCAGAGCGCCCTGAGGAATGTGAATGCCTCGTTGCTCTTCCGCCGGACCTTCACCCTGGCCGGCACCTCTTCGCTGACCACCGCGAAGTTGCGCATCCGCTACGAGGACGGTTTTGTCGCGTGGATCAACGGTGTCGAAATCGCGCGGGCGAACTTCACCGGAACCCCCGTCCACAACTCGAGGTCCACCGTCGCCCTGGACGAAACCATCGTCGAGTCGTGGACGGAAATCGCTTTCCCCACGGCGCTGCTCAACGAGGGTGCGAATGTGCTGGCCATCCAGGGACTCAACGCCACTCCCGGCAGCAGCGACTTTCTCATCCTGGCCGAGGTTGTCGTGACGAGCGTCCGTCCAGACCTCGCGACAGCGGGATATCTCAATCCTCCCACCCCCGGCACCGCCAACTCCGTAACGTCCGCGGGGCCCCTGCTTTACCACGCCACCCCGGAGGACCCCGATGTCCCGCGGCCCACCGGGAACGCCGCCAGCCCGCCGCTCCTCGTGACCGTCAAGGTGATAAAAACACGCGACAACATCACCGAGGTTAGGGTCATTCCCCGCGTCATGTTCGCCGCCGAGGGGGCTCCCGTGAGGATGAACGACGGCGGTGAGGCGCCGGACACCATCGCCGGCGACGGCGTTTACTCGGCTTTCGTCCCCACCGGCACCGTCGGCGCCGGCCAGATGCTGCGCTGGAGGTTTGAGGCGGTGGATACCGCCTCGCGTCTGACCCAACTCCCCGCCTTCCACGACCCGCTCGACTCTCCCCGGTATTTCGGAACGGTCGCCCTCGCGCCTTGGTCCGACACCAGCCGGCTGCCCATCCTCCATTGGTTCGTCGCCAATACCAATGCCAACGGTCCCGCCGACGCCGCCTTTCGGGCCAGCTTTTATTATCTCGGGAACTTTTATGACAATACCGGGCATGAGCTGCGTGGGCAATCGACCATGACCTTCCCGAAGAAGGGCTACAATTTCGACTCGAATGACAATCACCGTTTTCTCTGGAGAGAAGGCGAAGGCCGGGTCAAGGACCTCAAGCTGCTGACCAATTACGCGGACAAAACGAAAGCCCGCAACACCCTGAGCCATGAAATCGGCATGATGGCGGGAGCCCCCTGGCATTTCGCCCATCCCGTGCGTGTCCACCTCAATGGCGGTTTTCACGGGGTCATGGATATCGTGGAAGACGGCGACGACCGCTTTCTCGAGCGCAACGGGCTCGATCCGCTCGGCGCCCTTTATAAAATTTACGCGCAGGACATGATTTCCAGCGCGGAAAAGAAAACACGCAAAGAGGAACCGAACACGGACCTCGCGGCCTTTGTGGCCGGACTCAACACCCCTGGCGGGCTCGGGCCGCGCCGGACTTTTGGTTATGACAATCTTGATATCGCCGCGACCATCAACTACCTCGCCGTCCGGAACATCAACAGCGATCGGGATCACGGGGCGAAAAACTTCTATCTCTACCGGGATACCGAGGGTAGCGGCGAGTGGCAGCCGGTGATTTGGGATGTAGACCTCTCGCATGGTCGCAACTGGACATGGGACAAAGCATATTTCGACGACGCGCTCGTCCCGACCAACGGGCTCACCGAAACGCAGTCTTGGGACGGACAAGCACTCTATAATCTCATCTACGATTCCGCGGAACTGAGGGAAATGCTCACCCGCCGGTTGCGCACGCTGATGGACGAGATACTGCAGCCCCCCGGGACGACCGGAGGGTTCATCGAGACAAGGCTCCGCGAGATCGCCGCCACCATCGACCCGGATCCGGCGGTCTCGACCTGGACCGACGGTGACCTCGACGCCGCCAAGTGGGGCTTCGACCCGAACTTCCTCCCGAACCGTCCGCGCGAGGAAGTCGAACGCGTCATCGCCAACTACCTCGGCCCGCGCCGGACTTTCCTCTTCAATACCGGCCCGGGCCGTCCGCTGTTTTTCCGGCCCGGCCTGGCCCCGACCGCCGGCAACTCCACGCCCATCCCCGACCACCCGCTGATCAGCTCACCGGGCCTTGTGCTCGTCGATTCCGTGGAAGCCAACCCGAACAGCGTGAACGCCGCGATGACCCAGTCGCACGAGTTTATCGTCCTCCGCAATCCCGGCAGCCAGGCGGTGGACCTCTCGGGATGGAGACTGGCCGGAGCCGTCGATCATGTTTTCGTCGGCGGCACGGTGATTCCATCCGGCCCCGGCACCGCGGCGGCCGATTACCGGGGCTTGCTCCACGTGGCCAAGGACGCCCGTGCTTTCCGGGCGCGGCCCGCCGGCCCGAGGGGCGGCCAAAGACGATTTGTGCAAGGCGGATACTCGGGACAGCTTTCGGCGCGCGGCGAGACCGTCGAACTGCGCGACCACCGTGCCCTGCTGGTGCACTCCTTCACCTACGAAGCCGCGCCCACCCCGGCCCAACGCTTCCTGCGCGTCTCGGAAATTCAATACCATCCTGCCGATCCCCGCCCGGCGGAAACCCTGGCCCTGCCCGGTGTGACCGATAACGACTTCGAGTACCTCGAGTTCGTCAACACGGGAACTGCGGAACTGGACCTGACCGGATCAGCTTTCACGGCCGGACTCACTTACACCTTCCCCCGGCAAACCCTCGCCCCCGGAGCCCGCCTCATCCTCGCCAAAAATCCCGCCGCCTTCGCCCTGCGTTATCCTTCGGTCACCACCACCGTCCTCGGTCCCTACGAGGGACAACTCGACAACGCGGGCGAGCGTCTCGAGATCATCGAGGCTTCTGGCGAGGTGGTGCTCGATTTCGATTACAAGGACGGCTGGTATCCGGCGACCGACGGCAGCGGACGCTCCCTTGTGCTGCGCGACCTGCAAACGCCGCCGGACCTTTTTTCCTCCTCTTTGACCTGGGGCATCAGCTTGGAGGCAACGGGCAGCCCCAGCACCGGCGACACCGCTTTGGCCCAGTCCTACCGGGGATGGGACAACTTTCATTTCACTTCCGCCGAGCGGGATGATCCCGCCATTTCCGGTCCGGAGGCTGACCCCGACCAGGACGGGCGGCCCAACTGGATGGAATACGCGCTCGGTCGGAACCCGCGCGTGGTCGACGCGGATGGCGTCAGCTGGCAGCCGGTCACCTCTGCCGGGACCACCCGCGCCGGTCTGCGTTACCACCGTCCCACCCACGCGCTCGATCTGAACTACGTCCTCCTCGCTGGGGATGAACCCGCGGCCATGCTGCCCGTCGATGCCGCCGGGGATTCCGCCGTGCCCACTCAACCGGGAATCGAGCAATCCGTCATCCGCGAGCAGTCACCGGCGGCCGGACCAAAGAGATTTATCCGGCTCCGGGTCACGCACTCGCCCTGAAAGCCTTCCGCCAGGGAAGACAATCCGGTGCGTTTATGACACGTTTCCGGCTCGTTTGAATGAAATTGGCCCGCCATCCTGTGGCCCTGGCGTCCGTCCGCTTTCCGCCCTCTCGAAACGGTCCATGCCCTTCCTGCTGAACGCTGAACACTCCGGCCTACGGCCTGCGCTCCAGTTCGCGCTGGTATTGCTCCGATGAACAACTAAACAACAAATCTAACTGCAGACTCTCACCACAATGTGTCCGGTCGCAGGGACCGGATCATATCCTCCTGTGGGTCTCCCTGCGAATGACACGCCGGTGAGGTGGTGCAGACGATCGATTGGGCGCGATGTTACACGTAAGTTTTGCGCAGCATCTCCGCGACCGGGGCATCCAGCTGCTCGCGGCGCCTCACATCCTCGAACCGCTGCAGCAGGTCCTCGGGCCGGGCCCGTGCTTTTTCCGCTCCCTGAATATCGTGAAGGATGCTCCCGCGGTGCATCATGATGAGACGGTCGCCGAGACGGACGGCTTGTTGCATGGAATGCGTGACCATCAGCGTGGTGAGATTGTCGCGCTTTATGATCTCGTGGGTCAGGCGGATCACTTGGTCCGCGCTCTTCGGATCGAGCGCCGCCGTGTGCTCGTCGAGCAGCAGGAGATCGGGCTTGAGCCACGATGCCATCAACAAGGTGAGGGCCTGCCGCTGTCCGCCGGAAAGCGTACCGATGTCGTTGTCCAGGCGGTCCTCGAGGCCCATGTTCAAAGTCCTCACCCGGTCGCGCAGTTGCGAGCGCAAGGTGCGCGGTATGGCCCAAGCCAGTCCTCGGTGCAATCCGCGGCGCGCGGCCATGGCGAGGTTTTCGGCGATGGTCATGTTCGGTGCGGTGCCGCTGTAGGGATTCTGGAAAACCCGCCCGATGAGTTTCGCGCGCCGGTGTTCCGGCCACTTGGTGATGTCATGACCGGACAAACTCACGCTTCCCCGGTCGAGGGCAAACGTTCCGGCTACGGCATTGAGCAGGGTGGATTTTCCCGAGCCGTTTGTGCCGATGATGATGAGGAAAGACCCCTCCAAAAGGTCGAAGGAGACATCACGCAAGGCGAACACCTCGTTGGGCGTTCCCGCGTGGAATGTTTTTCCGATACCGGAGACTTCGAGCATGTCAGCGTGCCCTCCCTGCCCGCGAGCGCAGAGCGGCCAGCGCGCCGGGAACGACAAGCGCGAGGAAGACAAAGACCGCGGTGATGAGTTTGAGATCGTTCGGATCGAGCCCCCAGCGCAGGGCGATGGCGACAATCAGACGGAAAAGCAGCGAACCCATGATCGCGCCGGTGATGACGATGCCCGTGCTTTTGCTCCCGACCAGCGCCTCGCCGATGATCACGCTGGCCAGTCCCCACACGACCATCCCGATGCCCATCTGCACATCGGCGAAACCCTGGTATTGGGCCAGCAGGGAACCGGAGAGCGCGATCAGGCCGTTGGAAACAGCCAGGCCGAAAATCAGGATGAAGTCCACGCTGCCGCCCAGCGCGCGAATCATCTGCGGATTGTCGCCCGCGGCGCGCATGGCCGTCCCGAATTCAGTGCGGAAGAAAAGGTAAAGGATCATCCCCACGCCGGCCACCATGGCGGCAGCCAGGCAGAGTGCCGCAGCATCCCGCTGGTTCACCTCCCACCCGAAGACCCCCACATCACCCGGCCCGAAAAGCATGCCGAAGAAGGATTCGGACTGCGTGACAAGCGTCGTCTCTTCGAGCAGCGGCAGATTGCTTTTGCCCATGACGTGCAGGTTGATCGAATAAAGCGCAGTCATGACGAGAATGCCGCTGAGCAGCCCGTTGATGCGGAATTTCGCGTTGAGCAAGCCTGTCACCGTTCCGGCGAGCACACCGGCGAAAAATCCCGCCAAGGTGGCGAGGGCCGGAGGCCAGTGCAGGATGAGCAGCGAGGCAGTCACCGCGGCCCCCAGCGTGATGGATCCGTCGGCCGTGATATCGGGAAAATTGAAAATGCGGAAGCTCAGGTAAACCCCGAGGGCAAGCAGTGCGAGGATCAACCCGACGGTGGAGGCTCCAAGCAGCAGCGTCATGACAGTTCCTCCCCGCCGGAAAATTCCACCGGCGCCATCCATACCGCACCGCGCATCAGCTCCGTTTCGCCAACGCCCTCGATCTCGCGGTCGTCGCGCAGCAGATGCAGGACTGTCCTGGCCATGCCGCTCGAGGCGAGGCCTTCCGCGGTGGGTACCAGATCGAGTTTTCCGGAAGGCAGCGGACGGTAGGGAAAGACGGCCGCGTGGAAGTGTCCGGCCAGGTCGCCGCGCGGATCAAGCGGCCGCAAAAACGGCGAAAGATCCGCATCGGGTTGCCGCGCGGCGAATCCCGCAATGATGACCACGGTGCGCTGTTCGTCGCGTTCGCCGGTGAAATTGAGCCAATCTCTCACCCCGGGGAAAGAGAACGGAGAAACGCCGGCCGCCGCAACGGGAGAGCGGAGCAAAGTGGCGCCGATCACCCCCGCGCTCTCCGCAACGACAACGAAGGCGCCGGCCGCGTATCCGCCGCGCTTCATCGCCGCTGCGACCAGCGGGGAAAGACCGATCGTGCCGCGCACACTCTGCGACGCTTCGAAGCGCAGTTGGCGCGAAAACTCACCGCGGGCCGACAGACCGTAGAGCAGCGAAGCCTCGGGCACCATGCGCGCCTCGGCCAGCTGGAAATCGGGAACACTGCTGCCATCGGTCGGCATGGCCAGGGATGCGCCGCCTGCGCAGAGCAACTCCCCAAAACGCGTGCCCGTGCTCCCGGCGGGTCCGAAGGCGCCGAGGCCGACGACCACATCATCCAGACCCAACCGCGCTTTCGTCCCTTCGCCGGCGCATGCGCCCGTGGATAATTTTTCCGGATCACCATGCATTCGTCCGCGCAACACGGCAACGGGCGAAAGAAGATGTTCCTCGAAAACGGTGCCTTCCCATTCCCAAGCTTCGGCCGCCGGTTCCGGGGCGGGGTCTTGTTCGAGAAGCACGGCGGCCAAGCCGGACAGTTCGAGCACGGACATCACGTTCTCGTCCGCCCCGACGATGCGCAGATTGCCGCGGGCGGTGCTCAGAGTGCGGTGATATTTGAAAAGAATCCGCACACCGGCCGAGCTGATGTAGTTGACCCCGGAGAGATCGAGCTCGATCTGCCGGTGACCGCCCCGGATCGCTTCCTCAATGGCCGAACCGACATGCGGGGCCCAGTTCCCGTCGAAGCGCCCGGCCAACTTGAGGCCGAGAAAATCTTCACCGCGGTTCGAGGTGATCTCCATGCCTACGGTTTCTCCTCTTTCGCGACCCGCGCGACCAGTTCCGGCGGAAATGTCATACCGAGTTTGCCCGCGGCGTCGTCGTTCAACCAAATGACATTCTCGGCCACGTTGAGCATGGGGATCGAGCCCGGGCTTTCGCCGCACAAAACCCGCGCGGCCATCCCGCCGGCCACCACGCCGGGTTGGCGGAACCCGAGACCCACGCAGGCCAACGCGCCGCGTCGCGCCGCCAGGGGATCGTCGGTGAAAAGCGGGAGTTCCGCGTCGCGCGAGACCTGGATCACCGCGTCGAAACCCTGCATGACCGTGTTGTCCGTCTGCGTGTAGATGGCGTCTACGCCCCGTGCGACGAGGGCCTGCGCGGCCGTGCCCACTTCCGACGAACTGGCCACGGTCACTTCCTCGAGCGTGAATCCCGCGGCGCGGAAAATATCGCGCGCCACGCCGATCACCTTGACCGAATTCGCCTCGGAGGCGTTGTAAATCGTCCCGATTTTTTTAGCCCGGGGGAGGATCTTCCGGATGGCATCGACCATGTCCTGCACCGGAGGAAAAGATCCGGTTCCGGTCACTCCGGGCAAATGATCGTCCAAAGACTTGCCCGCGCCCGCCGCCACCGGGTCGGTCACGGCGCTGAAGACAACGGGCTTGTTTTTGACCAGACTGCAGGCGCCGCCGAGTACAGGTGTGGTCATGACAAAAATCAGATCACGATCGGAAGATTCCAGATTTTTGAGCATGGAGGGAATATTGGCGATCTCGCCCTGCGCGTGCGTGCGCGTCACGTCGAGATTTTTTCCCTCCTCGAAACCGGCGGCGCGCAACCCTTCGAGAAAACCGGCCAGACAATTTTCCTGGTTCTCCTCGGAGGAGAAGTAGGCCACGCCGATTTTGTAGACGGTTCCGGGCCGCGGTGTGGGCAGTGCGGCGCCGCCGAAGCGGGAAAGATTTGTCTCGGTGGCCGTGATGTATCCGTCGGCTTTGGCGCGGACCGAATCGGGGATGGTCCAGCGGTCGCGCAAACCCTCCAACGCCGTCTCATTGTAGAGGAACGCCTCGGGCACATAGTTCTCCACCGGGATCGTCGCGGGATCTTTGCCGTCGAGGACATCGGCCGCCATTTCGCCGACGGTACGGCCGACCTCCACGTAGTTCGCGCCCAGATCGAACAGTGCGCCTGATTTGATGGTGAGCGGCAGCGAGCTGAACACGGGAATACCCGCTTTCTTTGCCGCCGCGATGATCGGTTCGGACGCCGTGGAAACCGTGATGTCGCCGCTGATCCAGATCGCCTCCGCACCCCGGGCCAGCACCGAACCCGCCGCCTCGATGGCGCCGGTGGAGCTGTCCGCATTGGCTTCGATCAGTTCGATGCCGAGATCGGAGCAGACCCTGCGCGCGATGGTCGTCTGGGCCACCGAGTTCGCCTCGGCCGCGTTCCAGACGAGTCCCACGCGCTGCAGTCCGGGACGCATCACGCGGGCCATGCGGAAGATCGATTCGACCGGTTGCAGGCAGCCGTAGCCGGTCAGGTAAGGCGGATGCTCGAGATGGTTCTCGCGGCTGATCCCGACACCCGCACCGTAGGGATCGCTGACCAGGCCGAACACGTGCCTGGTCTTGGCTCCCGTTTTGTTCGCACCCGCCACGGTCTGCAGCGAGATGGTGCTCATGCTGAGGATGAAATCGTAACTGCCACTGGTCACCTCCCGCGCGATGGTGTTCGCCGTGGCGATGTCGTTTTCCGCGCAAAAGCGGGTCAATTCTATGCGGTCTCCATCGGCGTAGCCGCGCGCGGCCAAGGCTTCGATCGCACCGGCGGCTCCTTCCTCGAGTACCCGCACGGAGGCGTGCCCCACCAACGCCACCCGGATCGGACCTCCCGAATCCTTCGTCGATTCGCGCGATCCAACGTCGGTGTAGAGAAGAGTCGCGGACGCCAAGAGGATCAAAATCAATCCGAGGGCGAGTCGCTTGAAAGTTTCGAGCATGGCGGCGGGTGCAGCCCTCCATTTAGGGGGCCGAAAATGTTTTGTCGCCACAAATCACAAGAGGCGGCGGCGACTTGCGGATCGCCTCTCCCGAACGGAGAAACTCGAGACATTGGCACACGCTTTCAAACATGTGGCGGATCAGGGTTCTGCTCATGTTTGGACGCTTGGCAAATCGTCCTCCTCACCTTGGCCGAGGGACATTTTCTGCCGGTCCATCCGTTTCAAGACTTCAATGACCGCTCCTTGGCGCGCGAGATTGACTCCGCGTTCGCCAAATGTTCTCTCCAAGCCATGAAAAAATATTGCCGCCGCTTTTTCGGGCTCATCCTCGCCCTCGCGCCTTTGCACACCGCGCCCGCCGCCGAGTTGCTCTACGTGCCCCTGGTCTTGGATGGTCTCGTCCTTACTTATGACATCTCGCGTCTTAATGCCGTTGACGTCAGGAACTCCGAGCAGACCTTCATCAGTTCCAACATCATCGGGCCGAACGGTATCGCCTTTGATCCGTCCGGCAACGTTTACGTCTCGAATGGTGCTTCCAATTCGATCAGCAAGTTCGACTCGACCGGCAACTTCCTTTCGACCATCGGATCATCGGTTACGCTGGCCGACCCCGCCGGTCTGGCCGTCGATTCACAGGGTAATCTCTATGCGGCGAACTTTGGGGTATCGGCCGGTGTGAGTAGCACCATAGCCAAGTTCAACCCCGCCGGAGCATTCGTTGGAGCGATCAGCAACAACGTCAACCGCCCCTTCGGAGTTCTGGTCGACGCCACCGACAACCTCTACGTCGGAAACTGGTTCACCAATAACATCAGCAAGTTCGATTCGAGCGGAACTTTTCAGACCACCCTCGGCGACTCGAACAACATCGACGGGCCCATGGGCCTGGCCAAAGATTCCGGCGGCAATCTTTTCGTGGCCAACCTCAATAACATCCCGATCGGCAGCAACGTGACCAAATTCGATCCCGCCGGACTCTTCGCCGGTTACGTCGGCGAGTCGGCCAACCTGACCAATCCCTCGGCCCTCGCCATCGATTCTGCCGGCAACCTGTATGTCTCCAGCGGTATTTCCAACACCGCCAGGATCAGCAAGTTCGATTCCCTCGGGGCCCTCCAGTTCTCGTGGACCATTCCCTCCGTGCCCAACACCATGGCCATCGCCATTCCCGAACCCTCCACCGCCGTCTTGGTTCTTCTCGGCGCCGGGGCCCTCCTCGCCTACTGCCGCCGCCGCTAGTCCTCCGCGCCCTCCGTGTCCCCGTGAGAGCCCGTCTGGCTTTCGGCTGAACACTGAAAACTGAGCCGAGTCTGCGAACCGAGGCTTGGCGAGATAGGTCGCCCTGGCGATCAACTGATACCGAAGCGAAGCGTAGATAGGTCGCCCTGGCGATCAACTGATACCGTAGCGCAGCGAAGACGGGTCGCTTGACGCGAACAACAGATACCGTAGATGGCCCTCAGGCAAACGGCTCCTGGGCAAAATCGCCAGCGTGTTCTTGCTCCTGCTTGCTGCCTTGACTAGTCAGTGCTAAGCAGTGGGAGATGAACTGGACAGACCGAGTGACAAAATGGCGTCGCCTTCCAGCGCAGGAGAAGCTCCTGCGCCGCTGGGAAGCGATCCCGCTGGATGTCGCCCAGAGCATGTCCTTCGAGCGGGAGCCGGTGGACTTGGCGAGCCTGCGGAGCCTGCTCGCCCGGATCGTACCACCCGATATCTCGATACCGCGCGAGGTGTTCTCTCCTACTCGCAAGTAGCTCCTTTGCTCGCCGAGCAAGTTGTCCGGCTCGAGGCGCGGATATACGCCGGTGAATTTTCCGATCGCGCTATCGATGAAAACCTTGTCGCCGATTTTCATCGCGCGATTTGCTTTGAGCTTGTTCCCGAGTGGGCGGGACGCTGGCGCTCTGTCGAGATAAGGGTCGGGAATCTCCATCCGCCGTTGCCGTCCCAAGTTCCGCTCCGCATGCGGGATTACGGCAGGGACTTGGTTGCCAGATGGCAACATGCCTCCGAGGTCACGGGCGATTTGACGTTGGAGTTTCTCGCTTTCGCCGAAGGTCGGTTTCTGTCGATTCACCCTTTTCAGGACTTCAACGGTCGGACAATCCGCCTTTTCCTGTTGGAGATCTTGCAACGCTTGGATTTACCGCGTGTTGTTCTTGCCCCCGAGCACGCTCAGGCGCGTGACGAATACTTTCGTGCTTTGGAGGCTGCCGACCTTTCCGATTGGCGCCCCTTGATGGGCATTTGGTCCGATCGCTTCCTGCGCGCCGACGTCTGAACACTCCAGCCTTTGTTCTCCACCCGCCACCCGCCCGTCACGCCGCAGCAACGCGAAGGCGGATCACGGGCCGCCTCCGCGGCCCATGCCATTGAAATCCGGGAGTGGTGATTGTCCGCAACGCGCGCGTTGCCAACCGTTTCCGTTATGACACGCAAGCTGGTACCCAAACCTCATTCCATGCCTACGATCGGTAGGCGTTATGAAACTTCCTACGGCATTCCTCCCGGTTATTCTCCTCTTGCTTGCGCCTTGCGCTCACGCCCAGTTTGGCTGGGACGAGGAGTCCGAACAAACCGCGGCCGCGGATTCCTTCGATGCGTTTGACGCAGCGCGGCCCACGCCGGTCATCGAGCCGATTGAGCCGGTCGACGATCCGGTCACGGCTATCTTTCAGCCCTTCGTTAGCCCCGTGCTTGATGCCGATCCACCGGTCGAAGACTGCGACCTCGAGCCTCAGGTCGCCCAGGTCTATCGCGCCGCGGTGATTGCCGAAGCTGATTGTCCGACCTACCTCGGACGCTTGAGCGCGAATCCCTACGCCTCCGACTCCACGGCGAATCCCTACAGTCCGGCGGGCAGTCCGTATTCGTCCAGGAGTGTCAACAATCCCTACGGTCCCTACGGCAGCCCGTATTCATCCACGAGTGCCCGCAATCCTTACGCGACCGATGCTCCGCAGATTGTTGCCCAAGACGGCACGTACCTCGGGGAACTGAGCGACAATCCTTACGATCCCGATTCCGTCGCGAATCCCTACGGGCGCTACGGCAGCCCATATTCATCGACCTCGATCAAAAACCCATATTCGACCTACGGGAGCCCGTATTCCTCGCAGAGTCCGAACAACCCCTATGCCACGCAGGCACCGTTGCTCTTCGGGGACTAACCAAGCAACATTTCCGGTCGTGGATAGCATGCTTCAGCGACGACTTGACTCATAACTTGACTAATGCTTGACTCATTCCCGTGCCCTACGAGCCCCAATTCAGCATTACGCCGCAGTTGCTCACGCTGGTCGAGCAAGCTGCAGCTTTGCGGGAGCGTA
>Ga0247841_10007721_pt1 | contig 15834 bp, 9 predicted proteins | sample LaCruzMarch2015__2_FD_192410 | JGI IMG/M metagenome (GOLD analysis project Ga0247841, IMG submission 192410) | Freshwater microbial communities from meromictic Lake La Cruz, Castile-La Mancha, Spain - LaCruzMarch2015_18m | ecosystem: Environmental > Aquatic > Freshwater > Lake | place: Spain...
CTGCTCGTCTTTTGCTTCTGTAACAAACAAAGTGTTAGCGGCATAACTGAAAGAACTGTAAGAATAATTTGCGGTTACATTCCACCCGGTTTCAGTTGAGCGATTGTTCAGATAACCTATTGTTGTATTTTTACTATTAGCCGCCCAGTCGGAGCCTGGACCGGTCTGGGTTACTATCCTGTTTAAAGGGGAGTTATCGAATACAGTTTCAGAATAGGCACGACTGTCAGCAATTTTCCCGACAGGGGTACTGGAACTATTATAATATGTATTGACAGTTACTTCTGTTACACCAGTGCGGAAATCTCCGGTTTTCGATGCAGTATATTGCAGAGTCTTTTTTGCTTCCCGGCCAAAGTTATCATAGAGAACAGGCTGTATAATATCATTCCCAAGGGGAGATGCCCCTGCCTGAATACTTTGTACAGGCCGACCAAGTCCGTCGTAATATTGAATTTCCTCAATATGCTTATAACTGCCGGAAGGAATTGTAGTTTTAGCTTCGCGACATATAATGGATTTAACATAGTTCATTCCTGTTGATCCGGCAGCAGGGGTTACGCCTGATGAAGGGGAGGTGAGAGTAAGAGAACTATTTTGACCCTGGTTTGCACCAATGAATGCATGAAAATTGCTTCCCTCCTTTGCCTGGAAACCGGGTTTGAGTGTGATGGAACCAGGGGCTGAAACATCGGCTTTGCCCAGGATAACGTCCTGCAGGATCAGGTCATTTTGGGCGAGCAAGACACCCGACCAAAGGTTATTTATCATTAGGAGAAGCAGCAAATACCTCTTAAAGGGTAGAAACCGCTTATCCGAAATTAGATACTTTAATCCGTAATCAGACATGGCATTTTTGCATATACTCCCCTTAATGGAAATAAAAGTAATACAATTTAAAATTCTCAACAATCCAATTCAAAGCTGTAGTAACAATTTTCCGATATTTCTGTCGGTACCGGATTTTTTTCAAAGGTTAATGATTTGTTAAACCTAATATTTTAGTTGTACTGCAATATTCATATACTTAATTTCGTTTCGATTTTTTACTTACCCAGCCTTACTTTTTGTAACCTAACCAAACCAATGAAAAGAAATTTCCTTCTGCTTTTTTTAATTCTGCTCTCCTTTCGTTCATTTTCGCAGGAGGCAACAAGCAATTCTGATACGCTCCGAAAGGATGCACTTAACATCTTTATGGAAGCAAGCGATTATATTAGGAAAGAAATCCCGTTTGTAAACTACGTTCGCGATATTCATGATGCTGATGTGTATATTATTTCAACTTCACAGAGAACCGGCTCGGGAGGAAGGGAATTCACCTACTTTTTTGTAGGCCAGAAATCAAATACCGGCATGAAGGATACGATAACTTTTGTAACATCGCCCGATAATACCCAGGATGAAATAAGAATTAAGGAAGTTTCTACTTTAAAAATGGGACTAATGCGATATGTTGCAAGGACTCCCCTTTCCAAATACATGAATATTACTTTCACCGAACCACTATCGGCTACAGTAACTACCGACAAATGGAAGAGCTGGGTTTACAGGGCTTCACTTAACGGATGGCTAAATGGCCAACAATCGTATAAATCGACCAATATCTTTGGCAATGTCTCAGCATCAAAAGTTACTGAAGACTGGAAAATAAACCTGAGAGCCAGTTATGATTATGGTGTCGACAAGTTCGATGTTGATGATGAGATAATTACAAGTGAGAACAACTCAAAATCGGTCAACTCCCTTATTGTAAAAAGTATATCAGATCATTGGTCTTATGGAGGAACGGTATATTTGGGATCTTCAAGTTACAGGAACACCCGGCTTATGGTAACAATTATGCCGGGGATAGAGTATGACATTTTTCCTTATTCGGAGTCAACAAGGCGCCAGCTTAGATTACTATATTCTATAGGAGGTAGCTTTGTGAACTGGACCGATACAACTATCTATAACAAGACAAAAGAGAACCACATGCAGCAATCGATTTCGGCTGCCTATGAAGTTGTTCAGAAATGGGGATCAATTGACGTTAGTTTAAACTACAGCAACTATCTCCACGACTGGTCGAAAAACAATTTGTCGCTTAACGGATTCGTAGATCTGAGAGTTGCCAAGGGCTTGTCAGTCAATTTCGGAGGCGGAGCATCACTCATTCACGACCAGCTTGGGCTTGTGAAAGGGGGTGCAACAACCGAAGAGGTACTTCTTCGCAGAAAGGAGCTGGCCACGCAGTTTGAATATTTCACAAGTTTTGGCTTTACCTACACTTTCGGCTCAATTTACAACAATGTTGTTAATCCGCGTTTCGGCAATGGCGGCGGAGGCGGTATGACAATAATGATGAACTGACAGATTTTTAGATCCTGTGTCTTTATGTTCCGTTTTTTGTTTTTATATTTAGGTTTTACCTGAAAGCCTTAAATATGAAAAAGATTCTGTTCATTTCGATCACTGCATTCCTTATTGGGTCAACTTCAGCCTATGGGCAATTCGGAAAACTTGTGAACAAGGTTGCAAATTCTGTGGCTAAAGAACTAACAGGCAACACGGATGCTAAAAGCGAAGCTGCCCCGGAGCCTGAATGTGCCTGCGATGATGCCGTCCTTATACTCGATCTCGGAGGAAAACTACAGATCGACTATTCGGAACTTTCAATTACCGTCAGTGATGATGGAAATATACTGGCGCGTAAAATTAACTCTGATGAATATTATATTGTAAAGAATGGCATTACCGAGGGCCCTTTTGGTTCAGATGATGCCCGGCTTGCCGAATTCTCAAAACCTGAGGATAATGACGATAAGAATTTTTTCCTTAAGAAGTATAAATCATATATTACCCGGTCAGGGGAAAAGTATTCCATAAATTTTGGCGGAAAAGCTTATGGTCCTTATGGTCAGATTAACAACTTCATCGTAACTAAAACAAAGGACAAGTTTGTGGCCATAGTGACAGAAAATGTCATTGTAACTGAAGATCAGGGGAAAAAGATGGATGAAGCCATGAAAAATGCGAAGACAGATCAGGAGAAAATGGATATTGCAATGAAATACAACATGGAGATGCAGCAAAAAATTCTTCAGGGGGGAAATCCCGCAAATATCCTTCCAAAAATAATTACGAACATCCCAAATGTAACCTACAACCCAATGAGCAGCGGAGGAACACTTAATAATACATTTAAGTACGATGACATTCTTGTTTATGATTACCAGTCAATTAAGGACCTTCAGGGGAAAATAATAATGACACTCGACCCGGCAAATTACGGATCATCGAATATGTTCGTGAATTCATCAAACACCAGATCTGCTTCATATAACGACGGAGTACTTACTTTTAGCGACAAAACAAAACTAACCCAGCTCTTCGCTCCCCATCTGGTGAAGGCTGACGGGAAGATTTGGCTTGCATACATGTATTACTCCCCAAAAAAGAATTCAATAATGCAGTGCAAGCTCCCTTTTTGAGCACTTGATTAATCCATATCCTGCCCGGCAACCCGTTATTCGGAAATACAAATTCCTTTCCGGGGTAAAATGCTACTCTAATGAGGATTATATTATTAACATTTCTGTTTTTTGGAATATTTAAGCAGGGCTCCTGTCAATCATCAGACTATGAGGAAATATTCGGTGATGACTGGAAAAAAGCGTCTTTATACCTTTCAGGGAACATGACTTGGATGCAGCCCTTCCTTGAAAATAACAATATCCCTTATCGTGAAGCCGTTGCTGTGATTTTTCCCGAACTTGTTCGTTATTCTGCACTGCGCGACAAAATTGAAACATCGATGCTAAAGACCCTTTATGTAAATCTCGGAGAAACCTACGCTAACTTTTCTATCGGAGTCTTCCAGATTAAACCTTCATTCGCTTCGTACATACGTGAAGAATATAATTCCGCAAAAGCCGGTAATCCGGGGATCTCTTTCAGAAAAAGCAAAGACTATGATGATCTAAGGGATTTCAGAAGGGAAATCGTTAGCGATCTTGAAGATCCGGTTCAACAATTGAAATACATTGTAGCTTTCTTTATCCTTTGCGAAAAAAAATACAGAATCAGCAGAATGGATCAGACTGAAAGGATCAGATTCCTCGCTGCGGCGTATAACTCCGGAATCGACAAAGACAAAAAAAGTATAGTGAGTATGGCTGACAAGAAATTCTTTAATACAAAATTATTCAGCACTATGAAGTACTCTTATGCTGATGTTTCATTATACTGGTATAATCAGAATAAACCAGTACGATGATTTAATGCCAGTCACAATATAAATTTGCACAAATTACAAATTAGCGCCGGCAGTAAGAACTTCTGAACAGTGTTTCACCGTAAAACCCCGTGAAACTCCGTGGTTAATATTATCTTTTTATTCTGACAGAATCCACCAGATATGGCGAATCACCCCTCCAGAAGGCAGCTTTATTCTTCTGCTTGTAGTGCACAATTACCATATTGCCCTGAAGAGTATCGAACTGCCTCGACAGCTTTTTATTCGATAGACTGAAAAAGAACTTTTCCGATGCAAGAACAACATCCCTGTTTGATGATACACTGCTGAGGATCAATTCACCTTCGTAAGTTTTAACAAGGGCACCTTTATGCGAAAATTTCTGTAATAATCCTGCACGGTATCCATCGCTGTATGTATAAAAATAATTCCAGTAAAAAATGATTCCGATAAAGATCACGATAAGGATAAGAAACCATTTCAGGAACTTACGGAAAGCGCCACCTACCGACTTAAAAGCATTAGGCACTGATAATAGGATTGGATTCATAATCTAATGTATTTGTATATTTAATTCATCAATTTTCTATAATCAAATCAGGTGAATTTCTCGAATAAACCGGTGCTTTTCTTTTACCCGGCTCCGAAACCTTCAACGTTTTAACTCTTGTCCCAGGGGCATCATCGAGTACAACAGCAGTCCTGTAGTCGCTCTTTTCGCAAACCAGTGAAACATTCTCAAAGGTAACACCTTTTGCGTGACGAACATAAAAACCCCAGGCAGGAAGTTCCTTAAACTGCGAAAATTCAGGATAACTGGCTGCCATTTCAGGTACCTTGTCGAGTTCATCGAGACCGACCTTTGCAAATTCCGACTTCCCTCCTCCGGGATAATGTATTTCGACATTCTTTATAGTGACATTCTGAATTATTGCATCAGGCATCCCTACAATAGATGAAGGAGAAATATTACGTGGCATATCCTCAACAGGGCCTTCATAATTATATCCGGCATCAGGCTTTGTTGCAGGCACTTCAGCATATACATTCGAGATTTTTACATTGTTCATTTTCCCCTTTTTCCCTGCCCTGCGCTCACCTATCCTCAGGTAGATCACATTTCCTGTGTTTATCGACCGGAGGCTGTCAACGACTATATTCTCAACAAGCCCTCCATCGACAGCTGCAAAGGTTATTGCCGACCTGTATGTGTCATATACAAGGTTCTTTACAATCGTGATATTCCTGAAGCCCCCTAATGAAGCAGTTCCAAATTTTATTCCGTTTGCGCTTGTACGGATTGTATTGTTGTGAATGTAAACGTTCTGGCAAATAAAATCGGGACTGTGCGATTTCAGGCAGATTCCGTCGTCGGCTGCATCGAAATAGGAATTTGTGACACTAACGCTGTCGCAGTCGACAATGTCAATACCATCGTTATTCCAGTACGACTTGCTGTCGACTGTTATACCGTCGACTTTCAGGTTTTTACACTGATCGTAAGTCTGATTCCAGCTGCCGGGATCTTTAAGGGTTATGCCGCTGATAAAGACATTGCTGCATCCCCTGAAATAGATGTTCATTGGCCGTCTTCCTTCCCATGGCCTGTCGTATTTCAGAGGATCCTTAACAACTCCATTGTGTATCAGTTCAACAAGGTTGGTGGCAACCTGAAAACCCCGACCATCGATTACCCCCTTCCCGGTGATCGCGATATTCCTCTGATCGTGTGCAAATATCAGTGCAGTCCAGTTCGACTTAAACTCATAATCAAAAGGGTTTAACGAACCAACCAGTATGGCACCCTCTTCTAGCTGGATTGTCACATTCGATTTAAGATGAATTGTTCCCGTAAGATACCTGCCAACATAAAAGACAAGCCGCCCTCCGCCGTTCTCATTTACAAAATCAATTGCCTTCTGGATCGAAGTTGTATTAAGGGTTGTGCCGTTTGACTTTATTCCGAAAAGAGATGCGTTGTAATCTTTTGCATCCAGAATGGCAGAAGAGATAAAAAGTCCTGATAGTAATATTGTTATTAATTTTTTCATATTTAGTTAGTTAACTGTAGTTTCTTATTTCTCTCTGTGTCTCTCTGTGGTACCTCTGTGTAACTCTGTGTAACAAAAAGAACTAACACAGAGTTCCACTGAGATAACACAGAGGGGCACAGAGGGACTTGTCATTTATAAACTGTCACCGGCCCAATCAATCCCATCGACTGTAGTGGCTGGATCTTGTTCTTCTCATTGGTCCAGTACTGGGCGACAGGATTACCGGTAAGTGACTTCATATAATTTCCCATCGAAGTAACAACCTTTATCTCAATTGTATTTAATCCTTTTACAAGAAAATCGCCCAGGGGGAATATCCTTCGTCCGTACCATTTTACCCCGGCGCTTCTGCCGTTTATAATCAGCTCCGACACTCCCCACACCTTTCCCAGGTTAATATACATATTTTCAGTCTGATCAGCAGTTATCTTATTCCTGTAAATTACAGCCCCTGCAAAATTGACAAAATCCGGAAGATCCTTAAGATCGCGGAGAGCATCTATATCAACATTTTTCACCGATCCGTCATGACAATGGATAAACTCAGCAGTCCAGCCAGTCTGAAGCAAAATTTCATCCTGACCCTTTACCGGCAGAGGTTTCCATTCGGGAAGGCTTATCTTCTCTTCAAACACAAAAATAAAGGATGAAGCCGGACCCATGTCCAGATCGAGTGAGTTGTCTGCGGAAAGGGTAACGTTGAAACGGTTTCCGGTTTCGGGATCCCATTGATGACAGCTTTTTCCTGTTGCTATTTCCTTCGAAAAAATTATCCGGGTTCTATGCGAATTATGTATATGGGAATGAACCAAAAAGATAATTTCTGATCCGTCATCAGCCTGGTAACGGTTCTGATAAACAAACGGATCAGGCCTTTCAATCTTCAGATACGACTCAATTCCATACTTTTTTTGCACACCACCATACCATGAAATAAAATCCTTCTGAGGCTTTTTCAGTAAGACAAACCCTTCCGGAAAGGACTTCATCTTTTCAACAATATCGTTAACTTCTCTGTCGAGTTTTTCATGATCTTTCCACCCCAGTGATTTTGAAGGGATCGATTCAATACAAAAGATTCTTCCCCCCGACACAACAAAATCAAACAGCTTTTCTGCAGTCCTGGTGTCAAGACTATCAACCTGAACAAGAAAAAGAGTTTTGTATTTCTTCAGCCCAAAATTCAAAGAGCCATTCTTCATTTCAGCATTACTTATGACACTTTGCGAAACGTAATCACAACCGCCCCCATTCTTGTTTATGGCTTCCCAGACCAGCGAAAGCCATTCGACATGAAGGATTGACGGGAATGGTTCCATCTGGGAACCAATATTGCTCCACATATCCTCAACAGGAGGCAGTATGGCTATATCGGTAAACATCTCAGCATGTTGAAGAAGTGCAGAAATCCTCGCCTTATATTCATTATAAAGAGGAAAATAGGGCCACCATGTATTGTTTTCGTTGTAATATGCACCATATCTTATCCATCCGGGATATGGTGCTTCAGGAGGTGAATAGTTGAATCCGTGAAATATTGAATGTGTGACCCCGGAAATTGCAGTCTGGTCACCACCTATTTTAAGGTTCTCAAGGGAAGTATTAAAGACGGTATAGGTATCGGTCATCTCCTCGCAGCTCACAAGCCTCTTTCCCGAAAGGTGGGCTGCAGATGATACATACTTGTTAACCATGGTATAAGCCCTCCCACGCCTGTAGTCCTCTTCAGGCATCTCTTCCCCTATCCGGTGTTTGAGCCAGTTCATAGTCCACGACTCGCACTCCGGGATATCATATGAGAAACTGCTCTCAAGAGGAAAGAAACCACGTCCGTAGGCCTGGGCCCGCGACTTCACATTTAAGCTGCGGCACCAGTCAGCATAAGGTCCTAGAAAGCGTTCTTTCAGTATTTCTGCCTTGAAAGTCTCAAAATCGTACCTCATCCGTCGTATCATGGAGTCAAATTCCGGAGATGTTGCAACTCCGTATTTAAAATCGGTGACATTTCCCATGGCTCCGGTTTTAAATAGGAGAAAAGGAAGGTAAGGAAAAATATCGTAGCCTTTTCTCAATTTAAACTCATCAAGAATACCATTATACCAGTTTGCTCCTTCGAGTTCCATGCTGTCGGTGAACAACGCCCTGATATGACCGGAAAGTGGTCCGGTCCTTTTTTCGATTGTCTCCGACATCCTTGTAAGATATCTTTTTACAGCAACCGGTTCATAATGGTTTAAAACCGGTCCGGTAGCGCCGGGAGCACCGTCAATTACCTTCATGAAACCAACAATTTTCACAACGGCATAAAGAGCATGTTTCCCAGGTGGCACCGTTACTTTCAGAGTTTCATTATTTAAATACCCTGACAGATCAATGACCTGTTCCATTCCGGTCAAATTGTCGGGTACAAGGTTCAGTGCAAGCAATTCCATTGTTCTTCCGGGGAAGGGTGAGCTTACTGCAGGATCAGCCTCTTTAAAAATCTCAAACTTCGATACTTCATAATCGGATGGGCCGGTTATTTTCTTTACGGCTATTACCGTTATTTGCGACCGCTCATCAGCATTAAGGTATTCGGAACCAAACGGCCAGCCCGACCCGACAATGAGGTCGACGGTCATGCCAAGGGTTTTTGCCTCAGCAAATACAACCTTCAGCATACCGATCCATTCATCGCTCAACCATTTAAGCGAGGGTTTTCCAAGGTCGTCGCCCTCCGTCCGTGTGGGAAATTCGATCGGGTTTATCTCCACACCTCCAATACCTGCATTCTTAAGAAGTCTGAGTTCCCTGATAAGTTCATTCGCCTCAATTTTATCGCCGTTCCACCACCATCGTACGTATGGATGGTAACTAAGACCAGGGTTCCTGAATAATTCAAATAATCCTGTTGATAATTTATACCTTTCATCAATACCGGAAGTCAAAGCAGACACGGGAACATTACCCGATGCAAGGCAACCGGCTGAGACAATGGCACTGCGGTTAAGGAATGTACGTCGGTTCATTCCATGAAATTACGACAAAAAGAGTTAAATTGCATTGTGAAACGGAATTTTAAATATCTCATGGTATTATTTTTCCTGGGTTTTGCAGGTTGCGTAACCGAGTACATGCCCAAAACAGAAGAAAATCAGGACCTTCTTGTTGTGGAGGGATTGATAACCGACCAGCCCGGACAGAATAAAATAATAATCTCCCGTTCGTTACCTCTTGGAATACGATCGGAAGCCAGGCCTGTAACCGGGGCCAGTGTATCAGTTTCCGATAATCAGGGAAGTGTTACCTACTTCCGTGAATTGGGAAAAGGAAACTATGAGCCATCCGATCCGAATTTCAGGGGGGTCGTCGGACGGATCTATAAACTCCGTATCCGGTCATATTCAGTATCGCAGCTTTTCAGAACTTATGAATCCTTTCCCATGGAGCTTAAACCAGTCCCTCCGATCGACAGTCTTTATTACGAGAAAGTGCGTATTTCGGGACCGGACATTTATAATAATACTGTTGATGGCTGCCAGATATATGTCAACACACATGACCCTTCAAACAAATGCAGATATCTAAGATGGAAAACTGCCGAGACCTGGGAAATAAGACTGCCATACTCTGTTCAGAACCATACATGCTGGGTTACTGATAACACCGAAAATATAAATGTAAAAAGCACAAGCTCTTTGTCTGATGCTGTTGTTACAAGACATCCGCTTACATTTATTTCGAATCATTCCGACCGGCTAAGAGTTAAATACAGCGGACTGGTGAGCCAGTATTCGATCAGTGAAGATGAATACAATTTCTGGGAAAAGTTACAGAACCTTGTTGAGGAGACGGGGGGACTTTACGACATAATACCGTCAAACATACCAGGAAACATCTTTTGTGTTGATGATCCTTCCGAGAAAATCCTGGGATATTTCAGTGTATCGGCTGTTTCGACAAAAAGGATTTTTGTAAAGGACCAGTTCAAGGGTCAGTTTACTCCATATACAAATGATGCATGTGTTGCCGACACCCTTTTCAACGGCGAGTTTATTCCGGACCTTAATGTAAATGTCTGGATCTTGCGCGATAACCAGACACCACCCTATAAAGTCATAACCTATTCAAAGGAATGTGCCGACTGCACAACCCGTGGCACAACCCGGGAGCCTGATTTTTGGAAAGATGATAAACCCGTAATACTTCAAAAAAATCCGTGATAATCCGTTTAACCCGTGTCATCCGTGTTCTGTTCATTTATTTCTGCATCATCAAATACTTTTTATTGTATATGGAATTATCCAACCTAAAACAAACTTTCCATTGTCAGTTCATTTGAAATTACATCACGCGATACAGATTTACCGGTAATTCCATAAGTAGTAATCATTGTTATGAAAATGGTCTTTCTGGTCTTTGTAACGTTTTTGAAGACAGCAGCCTTTCGCCTCAGCTTTTCTGAATAGTCATCATCAATTTGAAATTCAGATTCTGAAAACTTCATTTCGCAAAGGTTAATGATTCCGTCCTTCCTGTCAATCAGGAGGTCGATCTGGGCTCCCTGATCTGAATCAGTATGTTTTGGTGAATAATACCAGGGCCCGTGAAAAGTTTCAACCATTCCTATGCCAAGTGCATTTTTAATCTTCTGGATATGTTTAAGGCAGATGCCTTCAAAAGCTAACCCAGCCCAAGCTCTACGTTTCGGATCGGTTTGAAACGACATCCAGTATCCCTCGCCGGCATCTCTTTTGCCAAGTGGTTTTATCCAGTCAAAATAGAAGAGTAAGAATTCATCAGAAATCCTGAAAATGGCGTCATTCGACTTCTTTCCAAACGGGGTTGATGAAGCAATAAAACCTGATTCTTCAAGCTCCTTAAGAATCATTGTTGCAGTACCTCCGCTTGGTATTTTACTTGCAGCTAAAAGCATGTTTCGGGTCATCCCCGATCGCTTCTTTCTCAAATTTTCGACGATACGTGTATGCAACTCGCTTTGATCAAAAAGTGAGACAAAAAGCTTTTCAAATTCGTTCCTTAGAACTCCATCCTTTGAAAAACAGTTTTTGTCTATTATTTGAGCGGATGATAAGCCTGGTTCTGCATGTTTGAGATAAAACGGCACTCCCCCCATAGCCATATAAAGGCAGACTATCTGATATCGTGAGAGCAAAACATCCCTTGATCGCAGAAATTGTTCAGTCTCCGGCAATGAAAATGGCAATAACCTTATTTGACGCGTAAGACGATTGTGCAGTCCGCCTTTGGATTGTACTATCTTTTGAATCATCCATGACGCCGCCGAACCACAAACAACAAGGATTAGGTTGCTTCTTTTTGATCCGTAACTGTTCCAGAAATGTTCGAGAGCTGCAAGAAATTGGGACTTTGGAGTGTTGAGCCAAGGAAGTTCATCAATAAAGACAACTTTTTTCCCCTTCTTTTGTTTCAACACCTGAGAATCAAGAAATTGCTCCAGATTTGAAAATGCGTCAAACCAGGTCTCAGGAACCTGTGGCATAATACCAAGACCCATTTCCTTTTTAAGCGAAAAAGCAAAGTTTTTAAGTTGTTCTTTCAGGGATACCTGATTGACTCCTGTTAATTCAAAACAGATTCTATCGCCAAAGAATTCCCTGATCAGAAATGTTTTACCTATCCTGGGTCGACCATACACCGCAATGAATTCAGGTTCTTCAGAATTCAGAGCCTTTGCCAGTATTTCGGTTTCATATACTCTGCCAATTATCTTTTCTTTTGACATATCCTTGTTTTTGGCTGTATATAACTTTTTATATTAAGCCAAATATACAACAATTATTGCTTTTTGGCTAATTATAAAAAAGTATTTTTGGCCAGAATCTCTAATAAATTATAACTGTTCTCCCAACAGAATAGTATCGTTAATAGCCGGACTTAATTTGATTATATAAAAACCTCAAAAATGTAATTTCCATAAGCTGGTCATACTTCCGGTATTCTACGCGTGCTTTATCTGTGCCTCACCATGTTACCCGGTGTTATAACATGTCTATTCAAATTCTTAAACTTTTGAACCAACTCCTCTGTTACTTGTTTCACAATTTATTAAATATCTATTTTGCAGAATAGAAATATCCGAATTCAAATATGAGTTATCAATCTCTTAAACATCCCAAATCTACTTTCCCTCTTCTTGTTCTTTTAATTTCGGTTTCATGCAGCCATAATGCTCCTCTGATGCAGCAGATCAGCTCATCAAAATCGGGCATACATTTTTCAAACACAATAATTGAAAACGATTCAGTCAACCAGCTCGATAACGGCAACGTCTTCAACGGAGGTGGAGTAGGAATAGGTGATTTCAATAACGACGGCCTGCAGGATATCTACTTCACTTCAAGTCTTGGCTCAAATAAACTTTACCTCAACAAGGGCTCTTTCACGTTTCAGGATGTTACCGAAGAGGCTTCTGTAACGGGCGAGGGCCGCTGGTCGCGGGGCGTGGCAATAACCGATGTTAACAGCGACGGATTGCCTGATATCTACGTTAGTGCCACAATCTGGAATAATCCGGAACAACGCAGAAACCTACTTTATATTAATCAGGGTACCTCTGGCGAATCAGTCCCGCACTTCAAAGAGCTGGCCGCTGAGTATGGCCTCGACGATGATTCTCATACAACACAGGCTGCCTTCTTCGACTACGACAACGATGGCGATATTGATGTTTATCTTACAGTTAACGAAATTAATGACCGAAACTCCCCCTACATCTTCCGACCCGTGCAGAAAAACAGTGTTGTAAGAAGTTCAGGCCACCTTTACCGTAACGACTTCGACAGTGCAAAAGGGCATCCTGTTTTTACCGATGTCTCTGAAGTTGCCGGAATACGTGCCGAGGGTTTCGGCAACCAGGCATCCGTCACAGATATCAACCTCGACGGCTGGAAGGATATCTACGTAACAAACGACTTCATATCTGCCGATCTGCTCTGGATAAATAATAAGAACGGAACCTTCACCGAAAGGCTCGCTTCCGCATTTAAACATAATTCGAACAGCGCCATGGGCAACGATGTTGGCGACATCAACAACGACGGTCTTCAGGATATTATCTCGCTCGACATGAATCCTGAAGACAACTACCGCAAGAAGATGATGCTTCTGCCCGCCAGCTATCAGTTCTTTCAGAATTCCGATCAGTTTGGCTACGTTTTCCAGTACACCCGTAACACCCTGCAGCTAAACATGGGCGTTCCTCCTTCGTCCGACAGCCTGAAATTGCCTGTATTCAGCGATGTGTCGTTTTATGCCGGCACCGATGGCACCGACTGGAGCTGGACTCCCCTTCTGGCCGACTTCGATAACGATGGTTACAGGGATATCTTCATTGCAAACGGGTTCCCGCGCGACATTACCGACCGCGACTTCGGCATGTACCGTTCAAAAGCCTGGGCAACAACCCCAATTGAGGATATAATAAAGCAGATACCGGAGGTTAAGATCCATAATTATATCTACCGAAACAATGGCGACCTTACCTTTAGGGAATCATCTGCGGCATGGGGACTCGGTGAACCTACATTTTCAAACGGAGCCGCCTGTGCCGACTTCGATAACGATGGTGACGCCGACCTTGTTGTAAATAACATAAATATGGAGGCTTCTCTTTACAGGAACAACTCCAGGGAAAGAAAACCTGCTGCTAACCATTTCCTCAAAGTCAACCTTAAAGGCAATGAAAAAAACCCCGACGGACTGGGAGCCTTTATTGAAATTTATTATTCAGGGAATAAACAGATCTGGGAAAACTCACCCTTCCGGGGTTATATTTCTACTGTTGAAAAGGGAGCTCACTTCGGGCTCGGATTGGTTGAAAAAGTTGATTCCCTAATTGTAAGATGGCAGAATGGGAAAATCCAGGTATTAAAGAATGTGCCGGCAGATCAATTCCTTACACTTTCTGAAAATGATGCAACAAACAAAAAAATTCAATCCAGTTCAGTTTCTGTCATTTCAACCCTGTTTAAAGATGTAACTAAGGCGAAAGAGCTTGATTGGGTTCACTCTGAAACCGATTTTGTCGATTTCAACATTCAGAAACTGATCCCGCGAAAATATTCTGAATCGGGTCCGGCACTTGAAACAGGTGATATTAACGGCGACGGACTTGAAGACCTTATTACCGGTGGATCGGCCGGGAACAGCGCAACAATCTTCCTTCAGAAACCAGATGGCAGCTTCGCAATCAGACAACTGTTAAAGGCCGATGACTTTAAATTAAAATCATGGGATGATGCCGGACTTCTCCTCTTCGATGCCGATGGAGACAACGACAAGGACCTGCTAATTCTTTCGGGAGGCTATGAAAATGAACCCAATTCCACATCATACACCGACCATTTCTACATTAACGACGGGAAGGGGAACTACAGTGAAGACAAAAATGCACTTCCTCAGAACAGAACCAGCAAATCAGTAGTACGTGCGTCGGATATCGACCAGGATGGAGATCCGGATCTTTTCATTGGCGGAAGGGTTGATCCATGGAACTATCCCCGTCAGGTAAAAAGTTCAATTTACAGGAATGACAGTTCGGACGGGAAGTGCCGCTTTACAGAAGCTACAAGCGTGTTTGCTCATGGTATTTCACTCTCAGGTATGGTTACCGATGCCCTTTTCAGCGATTTCAACGGGGATGGAACCACAGATCTTATTCTATCGGGTGAATGGATGCCTCTGACCTTTCTGGCCAATGAAAACGGGAAATTTAAAAATGTAACAAATGTTACAAATCCGGCTGGTGAAAATGGCTGGTGGAACTCTCTCTGCGCTGCCGATTTCGATAACGATGGCGACACCGACTATGTTGCTGGGAACCTGGGTCTGAACTCCTATTACAGGGCATCGCCAGCTTGTCCCGTCTCTGTTTTTTCAGCCGATTTCGACAATAATGGCAGCATGGATGCTTTTCCTGCACACTATATTGCTACAAGCCAGACTGATACGACGAGGAAAAACTACCCCGTTTTTGGCCGCGACGATGCCGTGAAGCAGATGATTTCGCTACGTTCACGGTTTCAGAATTACAAGTCATTTGCCTCAGCTACAATAAACGAGCTTTTTACTCCCGACCAGCTTAAAAAGGCTGAGATTGTAACTGCCCTTGAAATGCGATCGTGCCTCTTCAGAAATGAAGGGAACAATGTCTTTACCAGGATCCCTCTTCCTGCCGCGGCTCAGCTTTCAATGCTGAATGAAATGATTGCGGGCGACTTTAACGGAGACGGGAAGACTGATCTGGTTATAAGTACAAACGACTTCGGCACTGAAGTCCTTACAGGGAGATATGATGCTCTTAACGGTCTTGTCCTGGAAGGTGATGGTAAGTGTGGTTTCAGGGTAGTTCCCATGCAGGAAAGCGGCTTTTTTGTTCCCGGAAACGGCAGGGGCATGAAACTATTAAAAGATAACAATGGATCAGTTAACCTTGTTGCATCAGAAAACCGTGGACCACTGAGGATCTTTAAGATAAATCATTTCAACTCTGCTACCACAAAAAATAAATAAACCAGA
>Ga0247841_10007722_pt1 | contig 15834 bp, 14 predicted proteins | sample LaCruzMarch2015__2_FD_192410 | JGI IMG/M metagenome (GOLD analysis project Ga0247841, IMG submission 192410) | Freshwater microbial communities from meromictic Lake La Cruz, Castile-La Mancha, Spain - LaCruzMarch2015_18m | ecosystem: Environmental > Aquatic > Freshwater > Lake | place: Spain...
TACTATTCATAATGAATATCCCGATTATAACTGGATCAGTAACAAAGGATATCCCACTAAACTTCACAGGGAAAGAATTCTTAAATACGGCATTTGCCCTTATCACCGGAAATCCTTTAACCTTACTGGTCAATTAAAACTACCTTTTAATTAACAATTTATTGTTAATTACATTCCATGAACTCTGTATGACCACTTAATTTTCCCCCTATTTTTGACAATCTGTATTTGCTCCATGAGACTTCTTACAACAGTCATCCTTGTTCTGATTGGTCTTGTGATCCTTTCGGGAATTGGGTTTTTTGGCTATCAATTTTACCAGAAATTACATGCTCCCGTTGAATCACCTTTCAAAGCAATACCCCAAAATGCAGCTCTGATCATTAAACTGAACAAGCCATCTCATTTATGGACCGAAACAAAACAGACCAATCAGCTTTGGAATGACCTTTTCTTTGTTCCCTATCTTGCTTCACTGAAAAATCAGATCAATTTTCTGGATTCAATGATCCAAAAGAATCAAAACATCGGGATTTCTTTAAGGAACAATCCATTGTTTATCATCTTGTCTCCTACAATTCCGAATTCTTACGGATTGCTGTTTCTTATCAATTTTTCTTCCCATGAGCCGGATGAGCTACTTGAGAAATTTTTTAACGAGACCTGGCCTCTAAAAATCATGATTCAAAAGAGCAGTTATGCAGGATCAACAATATTCCAGGTGCTTTTTAAAAATAACAAGAATCCATTTTATTTCACTACCAGAAATGGAATATTTATAGGAAGCATTCAGGAAATGCTTGTGAAACAAGCGATCGACAGGTTATCCCTTAACCTGGCTTCGGCTGATGACCAGTCTTTTCTTGATGTCACAGCCAGTAGCGGGAAAAACGTAGATGCAAATATTTTTGTCAATTACGCGAGAATAGCTCCGTTTATGGCGGGGATTACGACACGTGGCAAGTTAGCCGACTATTTGAATGTATCCAACTTTGCAGCCTGGAGCGGATTGGATGTCATACAGAAAAAAGATAACTGGCTGGTTAGTGGCTACACTGTTTGCAATGACAGCAGCTATGAATATTTATCGCTCTTTTCAGACCAATCTCCTCAAAAACTCTCCATGAGCAGCATAATCCCGGGAGATGCTTCTTCCTTTATCTGGATAGGACTCAGTAATCCGGGGTCTTATTATCAAAGATTGGTTTCAAGTAAATCAAGCACATCCATTTATTTATCGGGTTATCCCAAACTTCTGAGAACCGAAAATGACAAACAGATCCATCTTGACGAATATTTTTTACCCTGGGCCGGAAATGAAATCAGTTTGGTCACAACACTTAATTCAAATCCCCAATTGTCTAATGATGTATATGGTATTTTCAGAATGACTGACAAAACCCTTGCTGATAGTCTGTTACACTGTCTTGGAAATACAATATCAGGACGGTTTCAAACTCAAACCTACAAAGAGAATTATATCTATACACTGAATATCCCGGATATCATTCCGGGTGTCTGGGGAAATTTATTTCAGAGATTGTACGGCTCCTCCTGCACATTCTTGGAAGATTACCTGATTTTCGGAAATGATCCGGCTTCCCTTGAAAGATACATTGATCATATATTGTCAGAAAATGTTATTGATAAAAACCCTGATTATCTTAATTTTTCGGAAAACCTTTCCGACCAGGCAAATCTCTGTTATTATTTTAATACCAGGTATGCTTTCAGTGAATTGCAATCCATATTATGTGAAAGCCTGAATAAAGAGATCAACCCTGCAACAGATACACTGAAAAAATTTGAATCGTTTGGTGTCCAGATCATCAACAATGGTGAGAACTTTATTACCAATCTTTTTTTTCATCACAACAGAGCTGAACAAAGCAAGGGCCCTCTGGCCTGGCAAACTGCACTTGACACGCTTGTTTCCGGGAAACCACAGATCTTTATTGATGCGATACAAGGAAAACCGGCTGTTGTGGCTTTTGACCTTGCAAACACGATGTATCTGCTTGACTGGACTGGCAGCATCCAATGGAAATTAAAGCTTCCCGGGAAACCAATGGGTGAGGTCTATGAAATTCGTCTGAAACACAATGATTCCATTTTTTTTCTTTTTAATACACGGAAACATATCTGTGTGGTTGATAAAAATGGCTTGTTTGCTTTTAACTCCCCGTTCTTTCTGCCGCTTCAGGCCGTTTCCGGACTTTCCTGTTATGAATCTCCATCACCCGGAAACTATCATATCTATTTACAACTTGAAGATAAAAAAATCTATGCTTTCGATGTTCAAGGCAAACAATCAGCGGGGTGGTTAAAGCCATTTCTAAGTGAATTCGTTGGAAAACCGGTGCAACTTCTCACCTTCCGGGGTAAAGAATTCTTTTTCATTACCTCGAAAAGTGGTCAGGTACTGATCACCGATAACCGGGGCAAACCAATCATCAAGCCAAAGAATAAATCGGTGTTTTCTGCCCGATCCCTCTTTTATTTAAACATGACAAACAACAAAGGGGATTTTATAACCAGTTCAAGTGATGGCAAACTCCTTTATTTACGAACCGATGGCAAAACTTCCGATCTGAAATTCAATAATTTTACTCCGGATCATGTTTTCTATTATGCTGACATCAACAATGACAAGATCCAGGAATTCATCTATTTTGATCTTAACAAGATCTATTGTTACAACCGTTTCCAGAAACTATTATTCGATTATACTTTCCCTTCTCAAACCCTTACTCCATCTTTGATGAAATCGCCTTCCGGTGAGATCCTGATAGGAACAGTGTCCCCGAAATCCGGTGATATTTATTTGTTCGGAAAGAACGGGCTTCTAACTATTGATCCTGCGATCAGGGGTAATACTCCATTTGACCTTCGTATCATTGATCCCGACCAGGGAACAAACTTGTTGATCGGCGCAGGGAAATATATAAAAAACTGGCTGCTACCGAAGAAATAGCTTCTGACCAGGGCGGACAGACTTGCCGGGCTTCATATCATTTAACTTGTAAAGGCGTTTCAGTTGGATTCCATTTAATTGAGAGATTGTGTACATCGTTTCACCAGGTTTGATAATATGGCAGGAAGTTGCTCCATTCCTTCGTTTCTTTTCAATGTAAACCAATTGACCTGAAACTAATTTTGCCCCTTTTTTCAGGTCATTGTATTTGTAAAGTTTTCTCACAGGAACTTTGAATAACCTGGAAATCTCATTCCATGTATCACCTTTAACTGCCATGGTCAATTTCAGGTTGTTGATCGTGTAAATAATATGTTGACCGGGACCTGGGAATAATTCGTCAAACTTGTTTGTTTTTCTATTTGAAGGTAAACTATCTTGTGAAAGCCTTGTAGAGTCTGAGAAAGTGCCAGAATATTCCTGATCATCAAATTTGAAAAGTTCATAGGTTTCAATGGCTTTTATCAGCAGTTCAGGATATTTTGGGTTTGTTGCATAACCTGCTACTTTTAAGCCCAATGCCCATCCTTTGTAATCTTTTATATCAAGTGAAAAAAGTGATTTATAGCGATCCCTTTGTGTCAGGAACCAGGAATGATCGCGGAAGGATTCATCCGGATTGTCATATTTCCGGAAACATTCGTTTTTTGTCTCATCATCCTGGATGAACGTATCGCCGTTCCAATCCTTATGGCATTTAATACCAAAATGGTTGTTGGCCTCTACGGCAAGTTTGCTGCGTCCGGCATTTGATTCAAAGATTCCCTGGGCCAACGTAATGCTGGCCGGTATCCGGTAAACCTTCATTTCCTGAATTGCAATCTGGCTGTAAGTCACAATATATTTGATCACTGCTGCGTCATAATCCGTTTTCTGGCAATACCCAATTCCAGGAAGGAGTACAAGAAAAAAAAGCAGTTTTCGCATATTAATATCGTTATTTAACTTTTTATTTAGAATACGGATGTCACGGAATGAACTGATAGAACTGATTTTAACATCGAAATTCGTCAGCTAAGAAAGTCATTCGGTAATCAACAATCCTACAATAATAAATTTCAGGAGATAATTTTTATTTGCCCTGAAATTTTGTCTGAAAACGCTTGGTTAATTTTTACAATCAACGGCTGGAGTGTTTTATGCCTGCTGTCAGGAGCATCCAGGATGACAATCAGAATCGAAAATCTTTTAAGGTTTTGTTGATATTGAAGGTTTTTGTCCAATGTGATAAAAACATCAAACCCTTCGAAAGTCATTAAACCAAGAAGTTCTCCATTCTTTTTACCCTGCCATTTTAATTCCTGGACAGACCTTACCTCATCTTTAGCATCAAAATCAAACTTAAGTCTTTTTGGAATGTTTTCGTCAAGCAAAATTTTCATCAGGAACCTGTTGGATGATTAACTTTTTAGCGATTTCAAGTAATTGTAGCGCCTGATTTTTGGTGACAGTAGGGAAATTGAATAAAAATTCATCAACAGTCTCTCCCGCTTCAATATAATCAAAGAAGAACTTTACTGGTACCCGTGTTCCCTTGAATACCGGAGTTCCTCCCAAAATTTCTGAATCAATGATGATCACCCGGTTATTTTTACTTCTCATATTACAAAGTTACGAAAGAAAAACACAACCTGTTTTTAAAATTAAAAATTATTGTTTTCCCGTATTATTCAGTTTTGTCCATGTATTCCGTGTTCTTTTCGGTATCTTTAAGAAGGCCTTTATATCTCTTCCCTCTCATTTCGAAGTTCTGAAATTCATCATAACTCGCTGCTGCGGGAGACAGGAGGCAAATTGAACCTTGCAGGGTATGTTTTAAAGCCAGTTCGAGGAAATCATCAAATTTATTTATCAGGAATATTCTTTGATCCTGTTTTTTCCGTGGCTCAAACAAATCCCTGATTTTCTTTCCCGCTTCTCCTGTAAATATGAAATTTCTGACCATTGACACCGAAAGGAATCCTGCTAATCCTGTATAGTCAATTCCGCGGTCAAATCCGCCAAGAATAAGTGTATCAACCTTTTCGAGCGCCTTTATCGCTTCCATAGTAGCTTCCGGAATGGTGGCAATGGAATCATTATAAAAAAAGATCCCCGCGAACTGCCCCACATATTCCATCCTGTGCTCCAGTCCGGTAAATCCTGCAACGCCTTCCTGAATGATCTCATTTTCAATACCCAGGATCTTACATGCGTTGATGACAGCCATTATGTTCCTTACATTGTGATCTCCCTTCAATTTTCGCTTTTTGGTCAGATCAAGAACCGGTTGGCTGACGCAATCATCAGAATACATTATCATTCCATCCCTGATAAAACTTCCGTCGGCCAATTCATTTTCAAAGGAGAATGGCTGATAATTCCTCCTGATTTGAAATTCCCTGATGAGGCCAGAAATGATGCTGTCATCTGCATTATAGATAAAATAATTATCTTCGTTCTGGAAACGAAGAATGTTCATTTTTGCCAGTTGATAATCACGAAATGAATGATAGGCATCTAAGTGTTCCTGGTATAAATTTAAAAGTATTGCAATGTGAGGAGCTGCCGAAATATTTTCTAATTGGTGAGAAGACATCTCATACACGATCAGGGTGTCCTGATGAATATCCTCAATGCTGTTAAAAGCCGGACGGCCAATATTGCCAAGGAGAATTGCATCCTTCCCTGCCCTCTTCAGGATAGTATGCAGCAACGTTGAAGTAGTGCTTTTACCCTTTGTTCCGGTAATACCGATAATCTGGTCTGAATAAACCTCTGTAAAAAGATCGGTTTGTGATGTGATTTTTTCACGGTCGATGCTATAATCAATATCCTTCATTGATATTCCAGGCGTTTTCATGATCAGGTCAAACTCATCAAGTCCTTTAAGATAATCAGGGCCAAGTTTGAAAAACACATTCGGATCATCAATCACAAGGGAATTACCTGTAATCGATTCATCAATGTCGGCAATATGTAAAGTCACTTGCGGTAATACTCTTCGGATCAGGCTGAGGGAAGATTGTCCCTCCCTTCCAAATCCAAGCAGGACGATCTTCTTGTTTGCCAGTTTGTTCCTCAGAAAGTCAATCATGAAGGTACGATCTAAGAAGATTCTCATATTCCACCGGCAGAAAATGTTCCGGATTAAAGGTACCCAGTAGTGACTGATAGTCAAATTGCTGATACCGGATATATGCTTCTGAGTCTTTATATTCCCTGAGAAGAGCAGGTAATTCTGTATCCGGAATTTTACGGATCAGATTTACAAGCGCCGCATTCACTTCCTCGATGGTGCCGATACAATCAAATGGCTTAGTCTGGGAAACTCCGGCCAGCTCATTTAAAACAGGCAAAAGACCTGGGTCATTTAACAGGTTTTTCCCGAAAATTGATTCTAATTTGACAGATTCAATGAATGGCGACAATATTATATAGGTAAAAAGACACTTCGGGCATTCTCCGCACCAGGTATCTGTTTTACTTCCGACGTTACAGCTTCTGAACACAGAAAAATAGTCAGGAAATCCGGAAAAGAGACGGGCGATCTGTAGTTCGTTCAAGGGTCGGAGAAAACTGAAATATTCCAGGCCGGGAGTGATGAATTTTTTCAGATACCATCTGAAATCACCCTCAAATTCTATTGACTTGGAATATTGATGATTTATGCTGCTTCCGATAATTGTTGATTCGTTGGCACTTGATTCGTTCGAAAGAGCAATGTTCTTTCTGCCAGCCATGATTGCAGCAAGGGCGGAAGAAAAAGCCAGCAATGCGGAAAAAGGAGTATGTCCGTTAAGAAAGCCACGGCTGTTTAGCTCGAGTAAAAGAGGATCTATCGTCCGGTTAATTTCAAAAACGGAATCGTAATAATATCCACGTTTCATCACAGCACTGGTACTGGCTGGCCTTGGATTCAGTACCATTGGGATATTTCCGGCATTATGGTTCAGTAATTCAAGTGTAACGATCGAATCCTTACCTCCACCGATCGGGATGATTGCCGATTCTTGCAAAGGGATAGTAAAAGGAGGATTTGGCACACCAGGTTTGCTGACAATATTGACAAAACTATCAATATCAGTTTCAATGGAATTCAGGTAAAAAAACTCACCTAAACCGTTGTAATATAATTTTTTCCACCATTTAATTTGTTCTTCATTCAATGAGCTGCTTTCTATCATTATGGTTGGCGGGCATGCTGCCTTCCAATAGCTGAGCAATTCGATCATTCCAATATGAAAGAGGAGGTTATCAATCATTTCTCCCCTGATATTATCCTTGATGAAAAAATCCTTAAACGGGATGATCATGGTAGGATGAAAAGAATATTTATCAGAAAGGTTAAAATGAAATTGCACGCGTAATCCTTTATCAGAGTATTGAGAATCAAATCCTTTGTAAACGAAAAACGGATATTTCTGTCTGTATTGTAAAAATTTCTTACTGTTATTTGACTTGACCATTAATTGATATTATATTTGCCACGTGTGGGCAACAAAGGTACAAATTTGAGGAATACCATGGAAAAACCAATTTTAAAGCCACGTCAGGGTATCATATTGATCTCGGAACCCTCCCTCCGCGATTTTTATTTCCGGCAATCAGTAATCCTTCTTGCCGAACACGACGAAGATGGTTCCTTCGGTATCATCATCAATAAACCGATTGAGACAAGACTGAATGAGGTACTGAAAGACTTCACTGATCTTGATATCCCGATCTATCTGGGTGGTCCGGTAAAAACCGACAGCATCTTTTTCATCCATACAAAAAAAAATGTTGCTAAAAGCCTGAAAATAATTGATGGCCTTTACTGGGGTGGTGATATTGAAACCATAAGGGAAATGTTTGAATTGCGGATGATCAATGAAAACGAGATCCGGTTTTTTATCGGTTATGCAGGTTGGAATCCAAAACAACTCGAACGTGAGATCAGCGAAAAATCATGGGTTCTTTCACATACGACGGCGGAGGAGATCATCAACAAACAACCTGAAAAACTCTGGCCCGGGTACCTTAAAAGCATGGGTTCGGATTATGCTATCTGGGCAAACTTTCCGGCTGATCCAAGCTATAACTAACTGGTGAGCTGGTGAAATTATGAAGCGTTCTGATATTATCACAACCCTGGTTGTCTTCCTGATCTTACTTCCATTCTTCATCTTCCCTCCTTTCTTTGACTTCTACCGGAAGTTCAATTCAGAATATGCATATTTAGCCAGTTTCATCAAGTTTGCCATCCTGGCTACCTTTGGTGAAAGCATAGGGTTAAGGATCCGGACCGGCCATTATATACAGCCTGGATTTGGACTTTTTCCGCGGGCTATTGTCTGGGGATTTCTCGGTGTTTCAATCAAGATGGCTTTTATGATATTTGGTGAAGGTGCGCCATTCATGCTAAAGACAATGGGGGTCATCTTCCCGGTTGAGCAACCCTCAGACATTCTCCGTCAGAACGGTTATTTCTGGCTGAAACTTCTTTCGGCATTCAGCGTGAGCGCTACGCTCAATCTCTTTTTTGCCCCGGTTTTCATGACCTTTCATAAAATCACCGACCTGCACATTTTGCAGAGCGGCGGAACCCTGAGAGGTTTTTTTACACCTATCCAATTCAGGAAACAATTTATGGAACTCGACTGGCTGACAATGTGGAATTTTGTCTTTAAAAAGACGATTCCTTTGTTCTGGATCCCTGCACAAACCTTGAATTTCATGCTGCCCGAAGAATACCGGATCCTTTTTGCTGCGTTCCTGAGCATTGTATTGGGCGTCCTTTTATCTGTTGCAGGTCTTAGCTCTAAAAATTAATCACTATGATCCGTCATCTTGTGATTTTCATTTGTTCTTCTTTCGCTTCCTGAGATGATTTGAAGGTTTACCAAGTTCATCCTGCGTACCAGGCTTTTATTGTATTCAATAAAACTACTCCGTTCAGAAAGCCATCATTGATTATGCATTTTAGGGATTTTTTTGTTTTGGCGCCTTGACGTTTTGGTGGCAAATTCACCACGAAGTCACGAAGACACGGAAAAAACGCCTACCTAAATCAGTAGCAAACTAAAAGCAATAATTGGAGTAAAAAAAATCCCGTGTCCCGCACATACCATTTTTTCAAATAGCTATGCACAGAACACAGGAATTTAACGCTTCCTGAATCAGGAAGATAATACTCTGCCTAAACCGGTTTTTCTGCTCTCTTTAATTGCCAGTAGCTGTAAATTCCATAAGCAACTGCCAGTACGATTAAAATCCAGTAACCGCTTCCTATTGGTGCGCCAGCGGGATCGCAGGTTACGGGTCCACCAGATCCAAAACCAGGATCAGGTATCGCAGATGGACTACCCGGACCTGGTTGGGCAAATGCGAAGACCGGACCTAAAATCAGAAACACAAAGGATATGATTTTTCTAATATTATTTTTCATAATTAAAAATTTTTAAGGATTAAATTTTTTGTGAATTACTTACTTAACAGTTTACCTGTTGTTTACGAAAACTTTCTGATTATAAGATCCCTCATTCGTAACAATACTCACAACATAAATACCATTAACAAGGTTCGTTTTCAATCGGGTTATAATACCATTGTCCAGGTTCTTTTCCAAAACCTTCTTCCCGGTCATGTCATAAACCATAACAGAACCATTGTTGTTCTGATCTTTTATCTGAATAAACAGATCGGATCCAACAGAAAACACTTTAAAAATGTTTTCATTCAGGTTGTTAACACCTAAAAGATTTGAGAAGAATAACATAAAACGATTTATGTCATCATCTACATTTGCAGAAAAATTATAAACCGGATTGATTCTCAGATCCTGCGAAACATTTTCTTTTGCATCTCTCAGCACAATTTCTGCATTGGGAGAGAATGAAGAAACAAAATCAGCATTTATTGAATAATTGCCATTAGCTCCAACCTGGAGGTTTACCGGTACTGAATTATTCCCAAGAGGAAGCATGTTAAAAGTAACATTCTCATTATCACTTGTAACTGAATAAAGCTGAGGAGCTTCATCATTACCAAATAATTTTCTTCCGTCATTCCCATCATAACCTGCAGCAGCATTTTCAACAAAAATAACACCCATCTGATCAGCTTTTTCATTTCCGGTTACTGTTAATTTCAAGAAGTTTTCTACAATTCCTTCTTGTTTAACAATATTTGTATAAGTATGATCCATCTGTGCCAACTGTCCTACCTCCAGATTATTTGGTCCCGTCATAAAAGTAGCATTACGCTCTACAAAGAAACCTTGCATAGCAGGAATTATTTCCGGACTTTGACCAGCAGGGTAATTCAAAGCAGTACCTGTGGGAAACCTGAAATCCCAGAAAGTATAATTGCTAGATACATGATTCCACATCTGCAAGTGAGGATTGAGTGTACTCTCCCAATACCAGTTCGCAGGGTGGCCGGGAAGATCTAAAGTATGTGGATTGGGACTCGCAGAATGTACACCTGTCCATCCGGGAGAAAAAGGAATTTTAATCGCATCAGCATAAGGGTTCCCGATCAATTCCCATCCCGACAGGCCTCCATACAAAGTCCATGACTGCCTTTCCCGATAATTATTTAATGTGCCATTAAAAACATGATAGGAAGAATATTGGGCGCCTGGTTGAGGCGGACAATTACATTCCCAGATCTGTGGATCAATTACAGGAAGACCGTTATAAAAGGATGGGTCATATACTTCATAGCCCTTACCAATTGTTGTTAAATAAGGCATGGGATCCGGAACCCTTTCCCAAGCCTTTGAGAGGTTATTATACTGAAACACAAAATCCGTTTTAAATGTACAACATAATACACTGGGATCCACCGGAGGTGAATAAAAGTGCCATACATCCTTTGCACAAAGTGAAATCTGGACAAATGCATTATTAATTTGATTGTTATCCAACTGTTTAAAGGCAACATTTTTGTTATTGCAATCTGACTCCAATTTAAAAGCGTGAACCGTAAAGTTGGGAGCAGTAAGTGGATATTCAAAAGGAGATCCATTCAGGAATTGAGATCCGGCATCTATTTGTCCATATGTACCGGGTGCAAGAGCAATAGCTACCTTTTGTCCATCCGCATTCGTCAAATCAAGTTTACAACCGGCCTCAATATAAAAAGTTTTTGTTGGTTCCACTGATGTAGTATTAGGGACTCCACTAAACCGAAGTTCAACGTTTCCTGGAACAATTGATGAAGGCCAACCGGTACCTCCATGCAAATTTACAGTGGTAGGTGCTCCTTGTCCCCACGGCCAATTAGTCTTAACAATGTACAGGTATCCAAGATCAAACAGGGTGTTTCCGGGTGCGCCGGACCACGTAGGTTGTGAATTATGCCAGGGGACGTTATATACATCAACAGTTCCCCCGTTATTAAACATTACCCAGCTCCCTGCAACAGGAACTCCGGAAGGAGACCAGTTGCCGGCAGTATTCCAATCGCCGGATGCTCCGCCCACCCAGTATTTTTGCCCGAATGTCATAGAAACCATAAACAGTGCCAATGAGAAAGTTAAAAGTTTTTTCATAATCTTCAATTTTAATTAATTTTAGTTTTACATGTATTGGTTAGTTATCCATTATACGCTTTTACTCATGCTTAAAAAAACAACATAAATCCTTAGCTAGAGGAAATTGAAAAGTTATGTTCAGAATTACTAAAACAAAGAAGGGTGGCAAATATACAATAACAAAGACCCTAAATCAAATAATGTGAAAAAAAATGAAAAAAATTTATTCATGAAAATTCAAAATAATTTTTGAAATTTGTTCACAGTATTAAACCACCTCATTAACCCGCTCGTCAAATGAAAGATACCCCCATCAACTTTGAAGTCGTAAGCCGGCATATCAGGGAAAGCAAAATCAGGAATTTAGGAAAAGCTTCGATACGTGAGATCAAAAGACTCATCAATTATATTGAAAAAGAAACCGGGGATAAATTTGTCCGGATGGAAATGGGTGTTCCCGGATTAGCTCCTACCCAAATAGGAGTGGATGCAGAAATTGAAGCGCTTAAAGCAGGTGTTGCAGCGATTTACCCTGAAATTGACGGCATGCCTTTTCTGAAAAAAGAGATTGCACGATTTGTAAAACTATTCCTTGATATTGATGTTGAGGAAGAAAATTGTATCCCGACTGTTGGCTCTATGCAAGGCAGCTTTGCATCTTTTACTACCATGGCAAGATTGTACCAGGGCCGTGATACTACATTATTTATTGACCCGGGATTCCCTGTTCATAAACAACAACACATTGTAATGCATCAACCTTATGAAACATTTGATGTATATTATTACCGGGGAGAAAAATTAAGGGATAAACTCGAATCCTACCTGTCAAAAGGAAATATCCATTCGATCCTTTATTCGAATCCCAATAATCCTTCATGGATCTGTTTCACCGAAACCGAACTTAAGATCATTGGCGATCTGGCCAATAAATACAATGTGTACATCATTGAGGATCTTGCCTATATCGCCATGGATTTCCGTAAAGATTATTCAATTCCCGGTCAGCCACCATTTCAGCCTACTGTTGCAAAATATACCGACAACTTTATTCTCCTGATTTCGAGTTCTAAGGCTTTCAGCTATGCCGGGCAGCGAATCGGGATGATGGTCGTTTCTCCCAAACTTTACAATCTCCAGTCACCGGATCTTTTACAATTTTATACAACGGATACTTTTGGAAGGGCTCTTGTTTATGGAACTATTTATGCACTGAGTGCAGGAACTGCCCACTCGGCACAATACGCACTTGCTGCCATGCTGAAAGCTGTCAACGATGGAACATACAACTTTGTAGAGGTAGTCAGGGAATATGGTGAAAGGGCTAAAATCATGAAGAAATTATTTATTGAAAACGGCTTTAAGATCGTATATGATAAAGATGATAATGTGCCGATTGCTGATGGTTTTTATTTTACTTTTTCCTATCCTGGCTTCTCCGGTGAACAGCTTCTCGAAGAGCTCCTTTATTATGGTATCAGCGCCATCGCACTTTCCATAACTGGGAGTGAGCGGCTGGAAGGCATCCGGGCATGTGTTTCACTGGTCAAACGTTCACAATTTCCTGACCTGGAAAAGAGGCTGATAAAATTCGCCGAACAACACCCGGTATAAATTACTTATATCCTTTCTAAATTCCTTGTTTGTTGTTAAAAAATTCACGTTCCGGATGCGTCGTCTCATTTATTTTTCAGAACTTCGTGCTATTATTTATGAAAGAATTTTAAATCATTGATATTTATGGCAAAAATCAAAGGTGACATAGTGATCAACGTGGAAAGATGCAAGGGTTGCGAAGTATGTATTGCTGCCTGTCCTTTCACTGTAATTGCAATGGCAAAAGAGGTAAATGGCAAAGGCTATCGTTATGCCATTAAAGTGAATGATGAATGTACAGGATGTACTAATTGTGCCATCGTTTGCCCCGATGCCGTTATTACCGTTTACAGGGCAAAAGTGACTGCCGAGTAAAATATTTAAAAATCAAGATAATGGGTGAATTAAGATTAATGAAAGGCAATGAAGCTGTTGCTGAAGCCGCTATTCGTGCCGGATGCGATGGTTATTTCGGATACCCGATAACGCCCCAGTCAGAGATCATGGAATACCTTATGATGGAGAAACCTTTTGAACGAACAGGAATGGTTGTTCTTCAGGCCGAAAGCGAAGTAGCTTCCATCAATATGCTCTATGGCGGGGCAGGTACAGGAAAAATGGTTATGACTTCCTCTTCCAGTCCCGGGATCAGTTTGATGCAGGAAGGCATCAGTTACATGGCTGGCGCTGAGTTGCCCTGTTTATTGGTCAATATTGTCCGCGGAGGCCCTGGATTGGGAACGATCCAGCCTTCCCAGGCAGATTATTTCCAGTCGGTGAAAGGTGGTGGTCATGGAGATTACAAAATGATCGTACTCGCGCCTGCTTCAGTTCAGGAGATGAGTGATTTTGCAAAACTCGGTTTCGAATTGGCTTTCAAATACAGAACACCGGTAATGATCCTTTCTGACGGGGCAATCGGCCAGATGATGGAGAAAGTAGAGTTGTTCGATCCGGTACCACGCCGTACCGAAGAAGAACTCATCAGACAATGTCCTTGGGCTGCTACCGGAAAACCGAAAAACAGGGATCATATCATCATCACATCCCTTGATCTGGATCCTGCAGGGCAGGAAAGGGTAAACCTGAAATTACAGGCAAAATATAAAGTGATGGAAGAAAATGAGGTACGTTATGAATTGATCAATTGTGATGATGCAGAATACCTCTTTATTGCATTTGGCCTTTCTGCCCGTATCTGCCAGAAATCGATGGACCTTGCAAGGGCTAAAGGAATTAAAGTCGGGTTATTAAGGCCGATATCCCTTTTCCCGTTCCCAGTAAATCCTGTTGCTACCATCGCTAAGAAAGTCAAAGGGATATTAGTAGTCGAAATGAATGCCGGCCAGATGATCGAAGATGTTCGTCTTTCTGCAGGCTGTTCAGTAAAAATTGAACATTACGGCCGGTTTGGTGGTATCATCCCTACACCTGAAGAGGTTGTAAAAGCGCTTGAACAAAAAATAATCGGAGGTTAATATGGAAGAACAGTTTGCCAAACTTGATATTCGTAAAGAAGAAAATATTGTTTACAAAAAAACTGATCTTCTTGTTGACCGGGCTTTAAGCTATTGCCCCGGGTGTGGTCATGGCACGGCGCACCGGATGCTAATGGAGGTCCTTGACGAAATGGATATCCAGGATAAAACGATCGGTGTATCGCCAGTTGGCTGTTCTGTGCTGGCATATGATTTTATGAACATCGACATGTTGGGCGCTGCCCATGGCAGGGCCCCGGCTCTTGCAACTGCGATCAAGAGAATGTGGCCTGATCGCTTTGTTTTTACTTACCAGGGCGATGGCGATCTTGCTGCCATCGGTACTGCAGAAACCATCCATGCCTGCAATCGCGGAGAGAATTTCGTCATCATCTTTATAAACAATGGTATCTATGGCATGACCGGTGGACAAATGGCGCCGACCACTTTGCCAAACATGCGTTCTTCAACATCGCCTTACGGAAGAGATGTAGCCACCATGGGACATCCTTTAAGAATGACGGAACTGGTTGCCCAGCTTCCGGGAACTTATTATGTCACCCGTCAGGCTGTACATACACCCAACCATGTCAGGAAGACAAAAAAGGCACTACGTAAAGCATTCGAAAACCAGAAATTGAACAATGGCATCTCTTTCGTGGAAGTGGTCTCTAACTGCAACTCCGGATGGAAGATGACGCCAGTCAACTCGAATAAATGGATGGAGGACAATATGTTTCCGTTCTATCCTTTAGGCGATATTAAAGTGGATGGGAAGCTAGTTGAAAAAGCAGAGGTGACAAAAAAAGAATAAAGCTATTCGCGGTTCGCCATTCGCATTTAAAGACGAACAGCGAAAAGCGAAAAGCTGAAAAAAAAAAGAATTAACATTAACATTCGAACAAACATGACAGAAGAAATAATCATTGCCGGATTCGGTGGACAAGGAGTCCTCTCCATGGGAAAAATTCTTGCCTATTCAGGTGTGATGCAGAATAAAGAAGTAAGCTGGATGCCATCCTATGGCCCGGAAATGAGAGGAGGTACTGCTAATGTGACCGTCATTATTAGTGATGAAAGGATCAGTTCCCCTACAATTAATGCGTTTGATACTGCAATTATCCTCAATCAGCAATCGATGGACAAGTTTGAGAAAACTGTAAAACCAGGCGGTCTGCTTCTCTATGATCCAAATGGGATTACCCGTCATCCCATAAGAAAGGATATCAACATTTATTCCATCGAAGCAGCCGATGAAGCTGGTAAATTAGGCCTTTCCAAAGTTT
>Ga0247841_10007723_pt1 | contig 15833 bp, 18 predicted proteins | sample LaCruzMarch2015__2_FD_192410 | JGI IMG/M metagenome (GOLD analysis project Ga0247841, IMG submission 192410) | Freshwater microbial communities from meromictic Lake La Cruz, Castile-La Mancha, Spain - LaCruzMarch2015_18m | ecosystem: Environmental > Aquatic > Freshwater > Lake | place: Spain...
ATATTAACTCATGCAAAAAATGACATAGAAAAATATTTTTCTATATAAAAAAAATGATTTATTTGATGTTATAACATATATTATTTATATTAATAGTAATTTAAATAATTAATTTAATAAAAATGATGAATCATACTTATTATGTTAAAATTCCGATTGATTATGATGGTAATGATTTAGATGGATATTTAGATTATATCAAAGAATATTATCCAGAAATTTATCAAAATTTAAAGTTTGGAGATTTTATAGAAAATGGGAATGAATCAGGTTATAGAGCAAATGGATTATATATAGTAGACAAAGAAGATGAAAAATTTAAATTATCTATTCTTTCAGATGAACCAGATGATTATGGAACGATTCCATTAAAATTTGAAAGTTTTACAAAATTTGACGCTGGTTATCATTTTGAAACGATTAGAGATCCTAATTGTTGTTCATATATGCATAATAATTATACACCAGTCAATTTATTATTTATTTTGTCTAAAAAATGGAAAAATAATGAATTATACAATAATTATTGTGAGTTTTTTTACAATAGTAATAAATATATTACAATAAGTCCTAGATCTATAAGTGATTTATTATTAATTAATGAAGAAACTATATATGGACAAATTTATACAACTCATCCTACAGAAAATAATTATTATGAATTTGACATTGATATTGATACAGAAGAAGGTAAATTTTTATCAAAATATGATAAAATTTTATATATTTAATTATAAAAAATTGATTAATTTTTGATTTAAAATTATTATTCATATTATAAATAATAATAGTTAAAATGCAAAAAAATCCTTTATTTGATGAGTCAGAAGTAACAAATTTTAATAAAAATTTATTATTAAAAATACCAGATGATATTAAAAAAGATATATATATACAATATTTTGAACCTATTATAGATGCTCAAGAATTATGTAATTTATTATTAAATGAATTAAAATCTGAAAAATGTATTAAATTAGATATCAGTGATCTTTTCCCTTTATTAAAAAAAGTTTTAGATAATAAATATTCTATTGAATATTTATATAATAATTATTATTATTATGATGAATATACAAAAAAAGAAAATAATTATTTTAAACAATTATATAATTTTTATAAAAATAATGGTAAAAATTTTATTCTAATTAAAGATCCAATAGAAGATTTTGCACTATCTTGGTTGATGTATTTATACCATTAATGATTATTTTATAAATATAATTTAATCTAATAAAATATTTATTTTAAATTAAAATTTAAACTTTTTATAAAAATAATAATATATCCTTATATATAATGAAATTCCCTATACACTATTTTTTAATTATAGGAATACTTGGAATAATTTTAGTATTTTCGTATTATTATTATGCAGTTAATACACCAAATGTGTTACGATTATGGGGTAAAATAAAAAATCCATTTTTATATATTTATTATATTTCGATATTTATAAGCTCATTGTTTTTTTTATTACTATTATTTTACTTAGCAATATCTAAAAATCTTGAAAAAAATGATATTAATAAATTATTTATTACAATTTGTAGTATTGTATTTTTTTCGTTATTTTGGATGCCTCTTTCAATAGAATATTTAAAAAATCATGATAATTTTATTAAATTATTAGTTTATTTAGTTCTATTTTTAGTATCTCTTTCTTCTTTTTATTTATTAATTATTCTAAATAATATAAATGATAATCAAAATATTATTTTAAAAAATATTGCATTGTATGGTATGATTTATTTTTTTATTCATGTTTTTATTTTAGATTTTATTATATGGTCATATAATTTTTTTTAAGAATTATGTGAAAAATTGATTTAATTTATTTAAAAAATAATTTAATATTTTTTAAAAATAATTTAAGTATTTTCTGTAATCTATTTTATTATAAAACAAAATAAATTAGAATAAAAGAATATTATATTGAATATAATTATATATAAAGATGAGCTTAAATGAAATTTTAAATTTTTTCTCTAAGATTAATATTTCATATTCAAGCGTTAATAATAATAGTCCAATCTATAATAATATACTAACTATTACTAATAATAATTTAAATCTTAATAGAAATTCTAATAATAAATTTATAAAAAAATTATTTGTTAAATTATTTACAACATCTCTGAATGTAACTAATAAAAATATATTAAATATAGATACTCAAATAAATAAACATATATTAGAAGGACTAGATAAAATAAAAAAAAAAGAATCTAATGGATGGATATATTGTAGTAGAGCATGTGATAGAATTTCATTATTATTTAAAGATGAATTAGAGTCAACATTGTATATGTTAAATATTATATCAAATAGTTTAGTTAGTATTGACAAATCTTCAATAAATTTTATATTTAATGGTACTATTGAAAATTTAAATGGAAAATGGGAAAAGGATAAAGATAAATTTACATTTGAAATTTTTAATAAAAATTCGTCATCTTACAATAAAACACGATTAATCATGGGATTTGGCCCATCAGCATCAGGAAAAACATATTGTGCAAAAGCAATTATTACTATGTTATCTAATACTGACCCTTCTTTTCCCAAGTCATTTTTATCAATTGATGGTGGTATTTATCGTGAAAAATCATATATATATCAAAAATTAATAGGATTAATTAAACCTAAACAATATAATGGTTTATTAAATTTAGTATTATCAGGATATCATTTTAAAAGAAGTTATACAAATATGAAAATTGAAGGAAGAAAGACTTTATTTGATTCAGATATAGTTAAAAATAAAATTACAGAATATCTAAATTACCTTAAATCTGTACATAAAAACAAAGTTAGTTTATATATTCCAGAAACATTAGGAGGATGTTTAAGAAATTGTTCAAGTATATATAAAAGATATATTGAAATAGCAGATGATTCAGAAAATTGGATTGGTCTTTTAATATGGCAACATAAAACACATGATGAATGTGATTATAAAGATCAGTATCAATGTGCCGGTTGTACAGAAAGTGGGACAAAAAGAGAGAAAAATGAAGGAAAAAAATATAGTAGTAGAGCATGGGGAAATTCAATGGCGAATGGTAAAAAATATATGATGGAAGCACCTGGAGGTAGATATGAAATTCATAATGGAGGCGGATATAAATATGGGTATAATAGTAATAATAAACCATTACTTACTAAAAGTATAATTATAGACCATTCTTCTGAAAGAAAACTTAAAAATATTCCAAATGGATTTATTTTATCAAAAAATGTTAATACAGTTAAAGAAAAAACAGACTCAATATTAAGTAAATTAAAGAATAGTTTTTTTACCACTGATAGAAATAGAAGAATGACATTATAAATAATTATTGTATAATACTATTTACAATAATACTAAGATTTTTAAAAATATTTAATATTTTAAAAATTTATAATATCTATCAAAATTTATAATATCTATCAAAATTTATAATAACGTGTGTTTTATATATTTTCTCATTTAAAATTCCTATTTTCTTAAAAGTTAAAGCATTTCATCATAACTGTGTTTGTAAGGATGTCCATCTGGCATCAAACTTACAAATTTTTTTAAACATTTTTTAGAACATATAAAATTACTCGAAATAATACTATATAGTGTGATACCAATTTTGCCTTTCTTACAACCTTCACATATTAATGTATATGGTTCATATTCTGTTAATTCACTCAAAATATTTCTCATTTTTTGTCTGTGTTCCACATTATACTCATTAATCAAATCTTGTAATACATGTGGTAAAGATTCAATTAATAATAATAATCGTTTCATTGTTGTAATAGTAATTGTTCCATTATTTTTAATATGAAATAATCAATTATTTTAATATAAAATAATAAATTTTTTATTTTAATTTTATAAAATTGGTGTTAAAAATAAAAAAAGGTGTAAACGATAACTTTATTAATCTTTAGTTGAGAATTATTAAGAATATAATATATTTAAAATATTTACACAATTTTACATTTCAAACGCCTATATTAATTAAAAAATTATCAAAACAATAAGTGTAACTTACATTTGTAATTTTATATTCATTATCAACCAAATCATATACATTTATTTCGTAATCATAATATTTAAAATCAATTGTTATTTTATAAATGTTTTTTAACTCATTTTTTGCCTTTTCTAAATCAGCATAAAATGCTACAATACCTGTATCATTCTTTATCACAAATATTTTATTTGACATAATTATATATATTAATATTATGTAAATATATTTTATATTTATTTTAAATAAAATTACTAAATTCATCATAAAATCTTTTAAATTCTTCTTTAATAAGTGGATATTTTTTAAGTAAACCTTTATCTCCATTAAAATTAACTAACTGTTTACCAATCCATTCACCAATCTGTTTTTCATTTTTATCATTTGATCTTTTATTTGGTCTTCTATTATTTTTAATAATGAAATTTTTAGTTTGATTTAAATAATATAACCATTTTTCATCTTCTTTCATTAAAATATCACTATATTCTTCATTAAATTTTGTCCATTCATCGTATATTTGTGAATTAGCCATAATTTGTGTTCTTTTCTCATAATTTTTATTTTGAGTGAATATAAATGATGATAAAGATTCAATATTCTTATCTTTTGAATGAGCAGGAGGTCTTTTTCCATATTCATTAAAATAATTTTTTAAATCATTTAATCGCTTAAACCATAATTCATTACCGACTAAAAAATATTTATTATATTCATTTGTAAAATCATTCCAAATTTCTTTAATTTCTTCATTTGACATTAATTTTTTATTATCAATATAATTTTGTTTTTGAGTAGCTATCCATGAACCAAGTTTTGACTCAGAATAATCTTCATTATCTTCATCATCTGATTCAAAATTTTCATCTTTTGAATATCTTGATGGTAATTTATCATTTATTTTAATAAATTCTTTAACTTTATCAAGTTTATTTATCCATTTTTCAGTATGATTTAAAAAATGTACTGAATTATTATTCATAAATTCGGTCCATATATTATAGTATTTTTCATGTCTCATTAATTTAATTTTATTTCTAAAATTACCTTTTTGATCATGAAACCAAGTAGCTAATTGTTTTAATTCAATATTATTATCAGTTTTCTTACCAATAGATGGAATTTTATTATTTTCTAATAAATATATTTTTAATTTTTCAAATTTTTCAATCCATGTATAAGCTTTCTTAATATTAAGAATTATATTATCTAGATAAAAATATTCTTTTTCAAATCTTTTTCTATCAATAATTTGATGTTTATTATTATTTAGACTTAATATTTTTATTTTATCAATCATAAAAGAATTATCAAATTCCTTTAAATGAGATATAATATCTGTTATTTCATCTCTATATTCATCACACCAAATAAATATTTTAGATATTTTATTAATATTATTATTATCTAATCTATTGGCTCTAGAAATTCTTTGAATATTATTTATTTTAGATTTTGATGGATAAGTAATAAATACGGAATCGCACTCTTTTTTATCAATACATTCATTTAAAATTAAAACATTAATCATTAAGACAAATCCTTTAAAATTAGTAAATTTCTCTAATTTTTTTTCACGATCTTTCTTCGAATCACTACTTAATATAGTATCTGTGTATAAATCTAATACAAAATATTCATTTAATTCATTTATACATGAACTATAATTAAAAGCTTCTTCGTGAGATTCAACATAAATAATGCATTTTCTAGCACCAGTTTCAAGCATTCCTCTCATAATAAAATTACATTTAACTATTACATCATTCTCAATATTATCAATATTTATCTCTTTCTTAATATCATCTATAAAAAGCTTGTTATCCAAATTTATATCTGGAACAAATATTTCATAATCACATATTTTTTTATTTTTAATTGCATCACCCATATTGTATGTATATACAATATTTCCAAATATTTCTTTATTTAGATCTAAATCATCTTCGTCATCTTGATCAAAATAAAATAATCTAGGAGTTGCACTCATAAATAATATTTTAATATTTGAATGTAATAACTGAGATAATCCTGATTCGGATAATCCAATTACTTCATTTTTGCTAATATTATGAAATTCATCAATAATAATTATATATTTATTTAAAATATTAATAAGTTTCATAATTACATCAACTGATTTGTAACAAACAGATAATATATATTTTTTATTTTTTTTAACAAAATCAAAAATATAATCTATATCTCTTGTTCCATCAGAATCAATAATTAAACTTTCATAATCTTTATATTTTATTTCAGATTTATATCTTTGTAAATTTTGAATACAATATTGTTTTAGAGGACTAATTAAAATTATTACATCATAGTTTAATCCAACTTTCATTGAAATTAATGTTTTTCCTAATCCGCATGGTAATTGTAATATTGCTCTATTTTCATTTAAGAATTTTTCCATAATTTTTGAATAAGCTTCTAATTGAAAATCATATGCTTCATCTATTAAATTACTATATTTTATATTTTGGTTCGAATCTGTTATAGAATCTGTATTTGTTTTAATTTTTTTATTATCTATATCTTGTTTTATATAGAGAAATCTATCTGTATTTTTATGACAAGTAATATTTTTAGTTAATTTAGAAGTATAATATAAAATTCCAGGAAGATTATATATATGACACATCATGAAAAAACCTGATAAATCATTTACTGTTACATAATTATTTGATTCATAATTTTTACATTGAATAATATAATATTTGTTATCTTTTTTAAGAAGTATATCACATCCTAAATCAATAAGATTATTTTTTTTAATATTTTCTAATTTTAATATTTTTCTATTATATCTAAATTCATTCCAATCTCCTAATATTTCAGCATTTCTTAAATCATTTTCAGGAATATCATTCCATTTCCAAGCTATATTTTCAATATTTAAAAGATTATTTATATATATTTCATATTTAATTCCTTTTTCCATGTTTGTTTCTGTATTTGAGTTCATTTTGTTAGTTATTTTTGTTAATTATTTTTTATTGATAGTAAATAACTATAAATAAAATTCATTTAAAATATTTAATCATTTTTTATTTCAATATATGGTGCTAATGCTAACTTATAACATCAAAAACACTCAATCCATCTCAATTTTTGGCGCTAATGCAAGTTTTAACGAACCTATCGAACCCACACTAAATTTTATTACGATAGGAAAGTTATTCTTCATATACATCTCTATAGAATTACATAAATTAGTACACTTGGTAAAAAGTACTAAATGCTTTAAATTATAATATCCTTGTATAATATTATCTTCAGTAGTAGACTTTACAAAATTAAGTCCATTATTTGTTTCTCCAATAATTGTCTCTTGGCTTGCGAATTCTCCTTTACAAGAAAATATTAATTGACTTCCAACAGATTTAATTTCAATAATATCAGCTAGATTAATCATATCCCTGCAAATTTTATTAAATTCACCACTTGGCATAGTAATAATAGATTCAAATTGAGCAGGAGGAATTTGATAAGATGCTTCATCTACTTCAATTAGATTTAAATAGTAAGTAGTTAAACTATTCTTCTCACCATTCTCAATTCTAATACCCAATAAATTAGTATTACCCTCTTCAATAAAAAGAGTCAATGCATCATTATTTGTTAATGTTCTAATTAATTTAAAAAAATTGAGCATATTAACACCAATAAAAATTTTATGTTTGCAATAATATGACTCAAAATTATCTTTTTCTAATTTAAGATGAACCAAAATAGTTTGTGTTGGATCCATTGTTATAATTTTCATAGCAGAATCTGTAAATTCTATATTTGCATCAGTAAGAATCTCTTTTAATGCTTCAGTTAATGTTTTAAAAGCATTAGTTTGAACTGTTTTTAATTCCATAATTTTTTCACTCATCTTGAATATATATAATTTAAACGAATAATTCTTTAAGTTGATTGCGTTTAAAAAATTAAAATATTTATTATAAATAATTAATTTTAAAATAATATATTTTAAAATAATATATTTTAAAATTAATATTGTTAAATTTTTTCATTGTCTATTTATAATAAAAATGTATAAATTTTATTTACCAAATGATATTATTATTAATATTATTTCATATGATGATAGATTTATTATTAAAAAAGGAATAATATTATCTAATAATAAAATATCAAAAAATGACAGTAGATATAATTTATTACTTACTATACCTATTAAAAAATATAATCGAAGAGAATGTAAATGGGAAGTGGATTTAAATATTTGTTATTCCAGCGAGTATAAAGGTTATAAATATATGAAATTATTATCTACCAAAAATGACGAACAATATAAAATAATATTAGAAACATTAATAAATATAGGAAGTAGTTATGCTTTTCGGTTAATTAATTGCGATACATATTATATATAATTAAGTAGTAGAATAATTAAGTGATAATAATATTTAATATTTTTTTAAAAAATATTAAAAACTTAAGAAAAATAAAAAAATATAATTTGATTTTTATTAAGAAAAATAATATGTTTAGAAATTTTAAGATTATTTATAAGATTATTTATTATAATTTTTGATATTTATAAAATATAAAGAAAATATTTTATAAATTTATAAAAAAACAAGATTTTTTAAATTTTTATTTAAGTGTATTATAAATAAATTTAATACAAATCAAAATCAATTTCATCCATACATTTTAAAACTTGTATTTTTAATGAATTATCTTTAATAAATTTAGAATAATACTTACCAAAAAGAATAATTTTATTAAATATATAACTCATATAATCTTCGTCAAAATTAACTTCAATAATATTAATATCTGTTCCATCCGTTTTACGATATGCTTCTACTAATTGTCCTTTAGAAGAACCAAACAAAAACATATAACAAGTTATTTGAACTTTTTCATAATCTCTTAAACTATAAAATAATTTATTTACTCTATTTTTTATTTCAATTATAGTTCCAGTATCACTATTAATTCCGTCAATTTTACCTCCGATATATATAGTAACATTATCAACACTATAAATTTTTGTTTTATGATATTTATTATCTTTAATAATACTATTTCCAGTCATTGTTTCATATAATTTAGTAACATCATTCTCATTTTTTATACCAAATTTCGTATTAGTTACATTCATAACAGACTTAGTTAATTCCTCTTTATCTTTTTCAGATAGATTATCCATTTGATCAATCATTTTTCGTTTTAAACTATTTAATTCATTAGTATCTTTACTTTTAGCACAATTTTTTAGTTCATTTTTTATATCTATATTATTTTTAGCAGATATTTTTTGAATAATTTCTTCATCTGTATCTTTAGAAAATTCAGTTATTTTTTTATATTTTTCAAAATCAGCTCCATTATTTTTTTTCCAGAAATCTATTAAATAATCTCTTTTTTTCTTGTATGTGTTATCACCAGTAATAATCGCAATTTCACTAATATTTAGTAATATATTCATTATATTTTATTTAATTATAGATATAAATATTTTTAATAAAAAGTTTTTATATATAAATTAAAATCAATTTTTTTTAATTTTAATTATTTTGATTTTTTCGTTATTATTATTTTTTATTTTTATAATATTATCTTTACTATCTTTAATCTCTTTTTTATTATTATCAATAAAATCTAAAATAGATAATTTTACTATATCATGATAATATTTTTTAAAAATATTATTTATTAGTTTATATGCATCATCAATCTGAGTTGTTAATCTACCTCCAGTTATAATTACAGATCCACTTTTAAATATTGATATAGTTATTTTTTTACATAATCCATTTCCAGTTCCACAACCTTTACCGTTGCATTTTAAAGTACATGTACATTTTCCATCTTGTTCATCTTTTGTTGTATTCCAATAAAATCCAATAATTAATCCTCTATACTTTTCTGGATTAAATTTTGTAAATAATTCTTTTTCACTTGTATTTAATATACTTAATAATTTTAATAAATCAATCCTAAAGTTAGTATTAAAGTCACTATTTATCATAGTAATTCTATAATTTACTATTTGTAATCTATTAATTTCATCACGATTAACAAGATCTGGAAAAATTCCATCATACTTTTTCATTTCTTCCAATAGAACACATGTTGAATAATAACCATCGCTCTCTTCTTTTGATCCAGTTAATGTAATCTTTCCATTATTAAATAATTTAATATTTACGCATTTTATTTCGAGAGTAGCTTTTACAATAATAGAACAACTATTATAGAAATGTTCATTATCTTTTTTCTTTTTTTGTCTTCCATGTTTTTTTAATGAATTATTTTCTAAAGTTTGAATATCATCTAACATTAATAAACAATCTTCAATATTATTAGAATCTATTACACGATTCATATACTTTATAAATGGTTTTTTGTATTTTTTAAGATAGCTCTCGTCAAATCTTAATATTAAATTTTCAAGAACAATTCCTCTTATTAAATAAGTTTCATCTTTTTTTAAAATTATATTATTTATTATATTTCTTGCAATAACTACAACTGTTTTTGATAAATCAATATTATTTATATTATCAATATTACACATTGCAGATTGAGTTGAAATAGTAAAATAATTAGGATCAGGAATTTTTTCATTCTCTTTATTATTAATCATTTTTATAAAATTAATTATCTTTAAGTCCATATCATCTTCCATATTTGAATTAGTTAATAAAATACATATTTCTTTAAGTTGGAATAAAATAAATCATTATTTTTTAATTTATTAATAATATTAATAATATTAATAATATTAATAATATTAATAATATTAATTATATTACACCTTTTCTCATTTAAAACGTACAATAAAATAATTAGTCATTATAATATAAAGACTATTTATTATATATAAATAATGATTGTTCATTTATTTATTTATATTTGTGTTGGTATCGTCATAGGAACAATTTATATATATGGTTGAAGATTATAAGAATACGGGTGTTTTAATTGAGAAAAGGTGTAAATAATTATATCAAAACATAATTTATAATTTAAAAAATTATAAATTATACACGGTTTAAGAGAAAAATATATTTTACATATTTTTTATATTACAAATATTGATATAAATTGTTCTATTTCATTTATTTTTAAATCATTATTATTAGTGCTTTGTAATATTTCTTTTATTTTATAATATATATATCCGGTTTTATCAATACTTATATATTCTTTACCACAATCATCTCCAATAAAATAATAATTTTTATATTTTTTTGGAATTTTTTTAATATTAGTTCTACTAGATTTATCATTAAAATCATTTCCTAATTCTTTATATATTTGAACAAGAATTGGGTCATTTCTACAACAATCTGCTAATTCAAATTCAGTTATATTACTTCTTAATTTATATAATTCAATTGCTTTTTCACTTATTTTCCATTCAGAATAACTATTATTATATAATATTTCAATTATGCTAGTATTTGCTACATAATTATTTAACATTATTTATATAATTATAATAATTATATATATATTATATTTATAATAATTTTATATAATTCCCAACATTATAAATATAAAAATATGTAAATGATATATTTTATTTAATAACTACATATTTATTTTCATATTTATTATTTAATAAATTTAAATCTGTCAAACATTTTATATCATCAACACATAATGATAATTTTTTATTTTCTAAATAATGATATATTGAATTATTTGTTTCATAATAATAATATTTTCCATCTCTAATACATAAAATATTTTTATTACTCATAATTTCAGTATTAATAAAATCATTTATAAATTCACATTCTTCCCAATCAATCCAATATGAATTATTTTGTTTTGGATATATATTTAAAAAGCACCAGTCTCCGTTTATATTATATATTTGGGTAGTCATAAATAGTATATATATAATTTAATTTTATATAAATAATAATATGTATTGTTCTAAATGTAATTTATTTTGAATTGCATAATTATGAAACTAATGGACAATTACACTGAGTTCCTTGAACTTGTTCAACTGGTTGATTATTTTGATCATAAGATCCATTAAATAATTTATTATTAAATGTTTTCATATCATTTGATTTTATACATTTTGCCCTTGCAAATCCTGGATTACAATCATATCCCATAATTTGATCAGCATAAGCTTTTCCATAATCTACATTTAATAATTTTGCACAATCTTTTATGAAATTATGTCCCCTAATAGGATTACAATTAGTAAATACATTATAATCAATAAAAGGATTTGCAGGAGATAATTTTTTAATTTCTTCCATGTGATTGTAATCGCATATCGCAGATGCTTTACTATTATCAGACTTTCCATTATTTAAATAACATCCACCTTTTGATCCAATTAATAATTCTTTTGATCCAATACTATTAACATTATAACCTGGTGGAATACTAGTTGAATTATAATACTTACACCATGTATCAAAATCACTCATAACATTATGACATGGTGTTTTTAATACTGAATCATCATAATATTTACCATCTATATAATTTAATCCACACTCTACTTTAGCTGTATTATTCTTACATGGTATTATATTTTTAATACCACTTTTTGGATTACTTAATTTACATAATGCGTCAAAATTTGTATCTTTAGGATAGCAATTGGGCTCTAATGTTGGTAAGCTAGCTGATTTTTCAACAGCATTATTTTTATTATTTGTTACAATACATTCACATTCATTATTATATAAACCAATACCATTTTTTGTAACACATAAAAATCCGGGATTACAATTTTCTGATTCAGATGAATTATTTTTATTTATTGGAATACATTCACAATTATTATTATATAAACCAAAATTATTTTCAGTGTTACATAAAAATCCAGGATTACATGAAACTATACTTTCTGATTCAACAGAAGATGTTCCTAATCCCCATCCTAGAATTCTTGGTTGTGCACCATATATATCAAATTTTTCTAAAGTATTTTTTTTAAATAAAATAATTATTATGAAAACTAATAATATAAATAGTATTACATATACTAACATATATAGTCAACAAACAAATAAATTTTAATAAAATTATATATAATTTTAATAAAATTATTATATTTTTTATACACGTCAATATATTTATTATTTATTTTATATCCATACTCCATTTTTCATCATTAAATGGAGTTATTTCATCAGTATCTAATTTATGAGATGCTTCATAATTAGTTTCTAATTTACAGAAATTCATAGGAGGACAATATGGTGTTTTAGGTTTATTTGATTCACCTTTTGGTTTAACACCATAACAATTTATTCCAAATCTTATATCAGGATTCGCAAAATAACCACCATTTATACCAGGTAAACCACAATATCTTTTAGCTTTTTCAGGTAATCTTTCATTCCCTTTATGTATTTTATCCCATTCACATTTTTGAACTGGGTAATAAGCTGCTTGTTTTTCAGTCCAACCATAAGAACACCAATTAGCACCTTTATTATATGCGTCTATCACTTCTGATTTTGTAGCTAATCTTCCTCCATAAGATTCACATTTGCATTTACTTTGATCATAAGTATAATCTTGATTTGCTATATGATAAACTTCTTTAATAGGTTCAAAATTAGGAATTATTTTTATTTTATTTTGAACGGGGGGAAGTTCTTTAGGTTTTTGAGGAATAGGAGCATTTTTTTGTAAACAGACATCATTACTTGAAAAATCAAACAAATATCTAAATATTTGTTTTTTTTCATAACAATCTGTTTTATAATATTTAATTAGAATAATAGCTAAATATATTAGTAATGATAATATAATTAAAATAATTATTACATAGATTATATTTATATAATTAAATGTATTCTTTTTAACTGAATTGTTTCTATCCATTATATATTATAAAAATATAATATTTTAATCATTTTAATCATTTTTAATTTTTTCATAAATTAATATATATCCATATTTATGTATTATTTCTTTATTTATATCAACATCAAATTCAGTTACATGTTCATCGTTATATTGATACCATTTTTCATTTCTATGTCTACAAACACTAAAATAGTGACCTCCTTCTAAACCACCAATATGACAACCGATAGATATTAATTTAAGATTGCAATTTATACTATCATATCCTTCAGAATATGATGACATATCTAATTTATCAAGCGGAAAAACAATACTATTATTTGATTTTAAAAGAGATCCATTCTCATTTGTTTTATATCGTTTTAAAACAATAATTAAATATTTAGGCACTCTCATTATTTTAATTTGTCTATAGGCATTAATATAGGTATTTGTTGATTCATCTAAATACTTAGATTCTAATATTTCTTTTTCAAAATATTTTAATAGAGAATCATAAATTGTATTACCATGTATAGGTATATTTAACATATTAAACATTTCAAAATTCTTAGAAATTAACTTATTATTAGATTTATTTTCAAGTGATATAATTTTATTAATAAATTGACCAAAAAAAAGTTCAGCTATAATTGAATATTTAGAATCAACATTATTTTTCCAATTCTCGATTGATTCTACAACTATTTTATCAACTGAATTTTCTATTTTACCGTAATAATTTATATCAACGTTATATTTTAATCCTTCGTGAAGATTATCAAGTATAAATGATAATATTTCTTGTGAATCTTGTTGATCATATCCAATAAATTGACTATTATCACTTTGAATTATTTCATGAAATGATTGTGGTTCTATAGATACATTACTTGTCCATAAAGCTGTTATTAGTTTCGCATATTCTCTTGTAATTTTAATATTTATAAGATTCTTTCCTTTTAATTCATTAAATCTATTATTTAAATCAGATACATATAAATTATTTAAAAAATATTCTGTTAAATTATTTAAATGACTTAAACATTGAATAGAAGTATTTAAATAACATGTATTCCCTCTATTTTTCAAACCAATAATACCTTTATTCATATTATTATTATAATATATCTAATTTTTTATATATATTTTTAATGTTAAAATAGAGTAATATTTGTAATTATATATTATTATTTTAATATTAAAAATAAAAATGATGGATAATTTATTAACAATTTATTATTATTTTTATATGATATGTTATTTATTTATTATATATAAATATATTTTGTTTAAGTATAATTAATATTATTAATATACAAAAATGTTAAAGCAAGAAAGAAATTTACCACCTAGAAACGGTCCAAGATCTAATATTAATAATATTATTAATATTAATAATAGATCAAAAAATGAAATAATTAATAGATTTTCTAGTGATACTCATTATATAAACAAGAATAAGGGTCCTAATCCATATGGAAAATAATCTTTTAATAATTTAAAAAAAATTGATTAAATAATAAGTATTTAAAGTTTTTAATCTAAAAACGAATATAAAATATGATTCGGCCCACATTATCCAATAATTTTAATTATAAAATAAATGATATTATTTTCCAAATAATTGATTGGAAATCATATGATATAAATGTATTAGATGAAGACAATGATGAAGAAGAGAAAAAATGTAAAAAATTAATTATAAGAGGATACGGAGTTACTGAAAATGGAAATTCTATATGTATTCATATAGAAGGTTTTGAACCATATTTTTATTTTAAAATTCCAGAAGAATGGATTGATCAAGATTTCAAGGATTTTAAATATAGTATATCACAAATGGTTGATGAAAATAATAGAGATGGTCTTAAATCATCTTATATTACAAGAAAGAAAGAATTTTATGGTTTTACAAATAATAAATTGTTTAATTATGGAATTTTTATTTTTAAAAATCAAGCATCCTATTATTCATATTTAAAAGTGATGAAAGATAAAAAAATACATATCAAA
>Ga0247841_10007724_pt1 | contig 15829 bp, 12 predicted proteins | sample LaCruzMarch2015__2_FD_192410 | JGI IMG/M metagenome (GOLD analysis project Ga0247841, IMG submission 192410) | Freshwater microbial communities from meromictic Lake La Cruz, Castile-La Mancha, Spain - LaCruzMarch2015_18m | ecosystem: Environmental > Aquatic > Freshwater > Lake | place: Spain...
CTGAAATATTAAATAATAATATTAAAGATTAAATAATAAAAAATAAATAAAAACAAATTTATTTGTTATGTAAATCTTCTGTAAATCTTGTGTAAAATGAAAGTAAGTTTATAATTAAGCAGCGTTTCCTGCAACGAATTGAAGGTCAACACCAGATGTTCCAACCCCCTCGCCATTATAAGTTAAAGGAGATAAAGGACCACCATAAGCCATACCACCACGCATTCTACGACTTCCACGACCACCGGCAAGCAATGCACGATCAAGTGGTGCACCAACGTTTCCTAAACCAACAGCATTTCCTACACCACCTTTCATTTTTTTGCTTTTCTTATCATTTTTTTTAACAAAACCAAAATGACCTTTCTTTGTTAAAAAACCAGCTTTAACAAGACGTTTCTCTTTTTTGGCACTATTATGTTTCTTTTTAGAAACAATTCGTCCATGTTTGTTCATCATCAAAGCAGATTTAGTAAGACCACCACTAGTTTTTTTAGCAGTTCCGTGCCAGACTTGAGCACGAGTTCCAGTTGTTTGTTCAAATGTCATTATAAGATAAAATGAGAAAAAAATATTTCTAAATCTATTTTCAAAACGCATTCAAAAGTTATTTTTAGGTGCGGTTCCGCTTCCTCCTGGCATCCCTTCCATTCTACCTAAATAGTTTAAATTCAAAGGTTGACCTAAATAAAAATTACCATATTGTGTTTTTCCACCTTTTGAATAATTTACTATTTGAGAAATTCTTCTATTATTCGAAACTCTTATTGAAGGAGAGTCTGAACCTACTACAAATTTATCATATCTATCAGGAGCGCAATTATCACAAGTTAACTGTTGTGAATTTGGAAATAAAGCATTATATGCTGCTATATAGTTTATAACTCTTGAACTACCACTTTTTTTACCTGGTGTAAAACTTTGTTGTGAGTGCATATTATAATATAATCCACTTTTTTATTTACTTTTTATTTACCTTTTTATTTACTTTTATATTTACTTTTATATTTACTTTTTACTAAAAGTGGAAAATAAATTTTGTTTACTTTCATAAAATTGTAAAGATTTATAAATAAAATTGATTTAAAATTAGTAAAAAAACAAAAACTACATATAATAATAGAATGAGCTCTAGTGACGTTAATCTTTCAAATAAATATCAAAAGAAGACTGATATTGAACATATTCTTTCTAATCCTGATACATATATTGGTTCAGTTGAAGAAGTTGATTCAGAACAATGGATTATTTCTAGTGAAAATAATGATAAAGAAACTGGTAATAAAATTATAGAAAAAATTATAGAAAAAAATATTAAATATATTCCTGGATTATTTAAATTGTTTGATGAAGGTATTGTAAATTGTCGTGACCATGTTGTTAGAATGATTCAAGCACTTGCTAATGGTCAATCTAATTGTCTACCTGTGACAAATATAGAAATTAATATTGAAGATGATGGAACGATTACTATGTTAAATGATGGTAACGGAATTGATGTTGCTGAACATCCAGAACATAAGATATGGATTCCTGAAATGATATTTGGTCATCTTAGAACATCTACAAATTACGACAAAACTGAAAAAAAAATAGTTGGTGGTAAAAATGGTTTTGGATTTAAACTAGTTTTGATTTGGTCTACTTATGGTTCTGTTGAAACAGTTGATCATATTAGAGGTCTTAAATATAAACAAGAATTCAAAAACAACTTGGAGGAAATATGTAAACCATCTGTTACTAAATGTAAATCAAAACCTTATACAAAAATTATATTTAAACCTGACTATAAGCGTCTTGGAATTAATGGATTAACAAGTGATATTATATCTCTACTAAAAAAAAGAACATATGATGTTGCTGCTATTACTGATAAAAATATTAGGGTTAAATATAATAATACATTAATTCCTATTAAAAATTTTCAACAATATATTGATATGTATATTGGTGACAAAAATGATTCTCCACGAGTTTATGAAGATAATGGAGAAAGATGGGAATATGCTGTTGCTTTAACTCCTACTAGTGAATTCAAACAAATATCATTTGTAAATGGAATTCATACTGCTAAAGGAGGTAAACATGTTGAATATATTTTGAACCAAATTACTAGAAAATTATGTGATTTTATTGAGAAGAAGAAAAAAATTAAGGTAAACCCTAATAGCATTAAAGAACAATTACTTTTATTCGTAAGATGTGATATTGAAAATCCCGCTTTTGATAGTCAAACAAAAGATTTTATGAATACACCTTCTTCTAAATTTGGTTCTAAATGTGATGTATCTGATAAATTTATTGAAAAAGTAGCTAAAATGGGTGTAATGGATGCTGCTCTACAATTAACAGAAGTCAAGGAAAATAAAGCTGCTAAAAAAACTGATGGGGTTAAAAGCAAATCTATTCGTGGTATTCCTAAATTAACTGATGCTAATTGGGCTGGAACTGAAAAATCAAAAGATTGTATTATTATCTTTTGTGAAGGTGATTCAGCAAAAGCAGGTATTATTTCAGGATTGTCTTCTGAAGATCGCAATACAATTGGTGTTTATCCTATGAAAGGGAAGGTACTGAATGTTAGAGGAGAGACTATTAAGAAAATATCAGAAAATAAAGAAATTACTGAAATAAAAAAGATATTAGGTTTAGAAACTGGTAAAAAATATGATAATATTGAAGATGTAAATAAAAATTTAAGATATGGAAAGGTTTTATTTATGACCGATCAGGATTTAGATGGTAGTCATATTAAAGGTTTAGGTATTAATTTGTTTCAATCTGAATGGCCTACACTTATTAACATTCCAGGATTTATTGGGTTTATGAATACACCTATCTTAAAGGCAAAGAAAGGAAATGTTGAATTAGACTTCTATAATGATGGAGAGTATAATCAATGGAAGGAAGAAAATGAAAATAAAGGATGGAAAATTAAATATTACAAGGGTTTAGGAACAAGTACTGGTAAGGAGTTTCGTGAGTATTTTGAAAAAAAGAAGATAGTTGGATTTGAACATTCTGAAAAGAGTGATGATGCTATTGATATGGTTTTTAATAAAAAAAGAGCAGATGATAGAAAAGATTGGTTAAAGCTATATGATAGAGATGCTTATCTTGATACAAATAAATTAAATGTTTCTTATGAAGAGTTTATTAATAGAGAACTAATTCATTTCTCAAAGTACGATTGTGATAGAAGCATTCCTAACTTGATGGATGGTCTTAAAATTTCTCTTAGAAAAATATTATATTCAGCATTCAAAAAGAACTTAACCACTGAAATTAAAGTGGCACAATTTTCAGGTTATGTTTCAGAACATTCTGGTTACCATCACGGTGAAGCTAGTTTAAATGGAGCTATTGTTGGAATGGCTCAAAATTATGTTGGGTCAAATAATATTAATTTATTTATGCCAAATGGACAATTTGGAACTAGATTACAAGGTGGTAAAGACAGCGCATCTGAAAGATATATATTTACACAATTAAATAAGATTACAAGAAGTATATTTCCAGCTTATGATGATAATATTTTAACCTACTTAAATGATGACGGTTTAATTGTCGAGCCTGTTTATTATGCTCCAATTATTCCTATGGTTTTAGTAAATGGGTCTAAAGGTATTGGAACTGGTTTTAGTACTGATATTATGTGTTATAATCCTATTGAAATTATTGATTATATTAAAAATAAACTACTAAATATTCAACAATACGAAAATGATAATAGATTTATTCCTTATTATGAAGGATTTAAAGGAAAAATCACTAAAAATAATGATGGTAAAATCTTAATTAAAGGTCTATATGAAAAAGTTGCTATTGATAAAATTAGAGTTACTGAATTACCAGTTGGTTATTGGACTGAAGATTTTAAGGAATTAATTGAAAATTTAATAGAACCGGGTTCTGACAAAGATGGAAAAAAAATTTCAGCTATAATTAAGGATTATGATGATATGAGTAAAGATACAAATGTAGATTTTACAATTACATTTACGAAGGGTAAATTAGATGAATTAGAACAATCAAAAGGTGACCACGGTTGTAATGGTATTGAAAAATTATTGAAATTATATACTACTAATACTACTACAAATATGCATTTGTTTGATGCGAATGATATTCTACAAAAATACGAAAATATAACAGATATAATTGATTCATATTTTAATGTTAGATTAAATCTATATCAAGATAGAAAAAATTACTTGATTGATGCTTTAGAAAAAGAACTTGTTTTATTATTGAACAAAGCAAAGTATATTAAAGAAAATTTAGATGGAACTATTGATTTGAGAAAAAAAAAGAAAGAACAAGTTATTGATATGTTATTAGCAAAGGGTTATGATAAATTAGATGGAGATAATGAATATAAATATCTAGTAAAGATGCCTATGGATTCAGTAACAGAAGAAAATGTTGAAAAATTATTGAAAGATAAATGTAATAAAGAAAATGAATTAGAAGAAATTAAAAATACTACTATTAATAAAATGTGGATTAATGAGCTTAATATTTTAAGAGAACAATATCTTGAATATAAAGCAGAAAGAACAAAACTAATGAATGGTGAAGAAATTAAAAAAAAAGTTGTATCAAAAAATGGATCTATAAAAATAGTAAAAAAACATTAACTTAATTTATATAAATTTTAAGTTTACAAAAATATAAAATGTAAAAATTATTTGTCTCTTTTTTTAGTTTTACGTGAGTGTTTAACCCAGAGCATTATAATTAAGTCTTCTTATAAATTACAGTAACATTATATTATAATATAATGTTGTAGAGACTTAAATTTATTCTCACATCATACTAAAAATTACACTTTCAAATGTCTACAAAATATAATCAATTATAAATTATAAATAATAAAAATTTCTAATTATGTATCCAGTCTATTTTAATGAATTTTTCATAAACAATATAGTCAAAAAATTTATAATATAAATATTTTTCAAAATAACGTTTACTTACAATAAATTTTAATGAATTTGAATTACAATATTTATAATAATAATTATAAGCATCATCAAAAGAAATTAAAGCAAGTGTAAAATCATTCTTAATTTGTTCCCTAATATATTCTAAAGAATTATTAATATCATTCATTTTATTCCACATAGAGCATGTAACATTTAATACAAACTTATCTTCAATAATTTCAACAGATGGAAAAAAATGTTTTATAATTTTAAGAATATTATCTTCGCTAATATTTCCATTTGTCATTAATTGATTTGAATGTTGTTTTGCCCAAATCTTGAATAGTGAAGATATTTCATCAATTTCAATTTCACAATCAAACGTTGGTTCTTTTTCATATGAATTTAATGTTATGGTATTTTCCCAAAATTTAATAAAATCACTATGAACAGGTAAATGTTTGCTAGTTATGCCACGAAATGAATCTGTATTTTCATCATATGGAAATTTTTCTTTAAATAAACCTTTTAAAGTGTTTGAATAAATTACATTTGGTAAATTATTATTAGAGAGAAATTGTTTCCAAATAAAATGAATATTTTTCCATTCTATCTTATAGGAAACAGTATCTATATTTTGGTTAATATATTTTTCACAAAAATCATCTACAATATTATTCTGTTTTGTGTTTTTAATATAATATGAATAAGTTTTTAATTCTTCATCAGATTTATTTTCTATAAATTTATCTGAACTTTCATAACGTTTTGAATAATGAACACCGACACAGATTAAATCTAAACCTATTTTTTTTAGAAATTCCCTCCAGATTTCATTTGAAAAATTTTCATTTATTTTTATAAGTCTACAATTTTCATAACTATGATTTTCGTGATATTTACTCATAAAGTTACTAGTAGAATTATTATTACCAATTGATAATATAGCAACATTATCTACTTCATTTAAAAATTGTTTCATTTTTTGACTTACTAAAAATATTAAATTTGAATTTTTTTTTAGAATATTATCACCAATTATAGTGAGAAAATATTTGGCACTGTTCTTAGAAGAAAAAAATGAAGGAAATAAAACACTCAATACATTTTGAATAGTATCTGTCTCAGGAATAGAACTAAATAAACTTCTCTCTTTGATTTGTTTTATAATATTTAATTTTGTTTTGTATTTCCATTGTAAAAGAACTCTATCTTTTGAAATAGTTGAGAGAAGTTTATGTATTATATCATCTTCTTTAACAATTAAATATTTTTCTCCGTCATATTCATAAAAAAAATTATTATTAGTTAAATAAAAATATTTGTTTTTACTTAAAAAAACTTGAATAAAAATTTGTTGTTCATTTGTTAAAAAATTGTTTCGAATTACACGTTTTTCGTGATTTTTAAATTCATTTTCAAGAGTATTTGGCAAATAATTAACAATATGGTTATAAATTCTTTGACTCATATATTCATCATTTTTATACTTACATATTAAATCTTTTAAGGTCTCTGAACATTTAAATTCAGTAGTATTATTATCTATCATTCTATCATGTTTCATAGTTTGTTTTTAAATAAGTTTTTAAATAATATAATATAATATATTAATGAAGATAAATTTACGATATTTACCAAAAAGATTATCAAAAAAAGACAAGATTACACAATATAAAATGCTTATTAAATCTAGACGTCTTTATAAAAAAGGTAAATTTTATAGTAGAAAAGCAGTACCTTCATTTAGATCTAAAAAATCACCACATATAATTAAGGCAATTAAAATATATGATGTTTCTAAAATAGGCGTGACAAATGAACTAGCAAACGCAACTGGTTGCTCAAAATCAGTATTATCAAAAATTATTAATAAAGGTGAAGGTGCTTATTTTTCATCTGGTTCAAGACCAAATCAAACAGCACAATCTTGGGGTATAGCTCGTTTAGCTAGCTCAATTACTGGTGGGAAAGCTGCTGCTGTTGATTTTAGCATTTTAGAAAAAGGATGTAAACCAGAATCTAAGGCTTTAACACTAGCAAAAAAGGCAAGAAAAAAACACGGTTATGGTACAAGAAGAATTGCAAAGGTATAAATTATATAAATTTATATAAATTATATAAATTATATAAATTATATAAATTATATAAATTATATAAATTATATAAATTATATAATTTATATAAATTATATAAATTATATTATATTATAATAAATGTCTAAATATTACGGAACATATAATCACTATTTAGGATCACAAAGATGTTGCGATTTAAAAACACAGGGACCAGTTGGTCCAGAAGGTCCTACTGGACCAGCAAGTATAGGTCCTAGAGGTTATACTGGTTCTACAGGATCAACAGGATATACAGGAGTTACAGGTCCTAGAGGATATACTGGTTTTACAGGATCAACAGGATCAACAGGATCAACAGGATCAACAGGTTATACAGGATATACAGGAGTTACAGGTCCTAGTGGAACTATATTACCTAATGGAATAAATTATGGTGATTATTTATTTTGGAATACAAATACAACATCATCTCAATGGGTAGTTGGAGATACAAATATAAATATAGGAAGTTTTGCTGGAGCAAGTAATCAAGGAACAGCAGCTGTTGCTTTGGGTTATAGATCAGGAGAAGTAAGTCAACGTGAATATGCTATTGCGATAGGTTTTCAAGCAGGTCAAACTAGACAAGGAACAAATTCTATTTCTATTGGTGTTGGTGCTGGAGCAAATACTCAACTATCAGGTTGTATAGCAATTGGATATCAAGCAGGTTTTTTTAATCAAGGGTCTCATATTGGTAGTCAATATAGAGCTATAGCAATAGGTGATAGTGCTGGTTATACATCACAATCAGGGCTTTCTATTGCTATTGGTTATAACGCAGGTAAAACAGGTCAAGGTTCTGCAGGAGGTTCGGGTGCTAGTGTTGCTATTGGGTATAACGCAGCAGCGGCAGGACAAAATCCATATGCTATTGCTATAGGTGCAAATGCTGCTGAAACTGGACAAGGATCTTATTCAATTGCTATTGGTCAGTACGCAGGAAGAACAAATCAAGCACAAAATACAATTGTTTTAAATGCTCAAAACTTTACAGCAGTTACAGGTGCTACAGCAAATGCTTTATATATTGCTCCTATTCGTAATATAACACAAACAACAGCACTTGGTTATAATACAACAACATCCGAAATTACATATTTTAATGAAAATGCTGTAGCGACACCAAGTGGTATAACAGCATCTACATCTTCTTCAGGGAACGATACATTAATAGTAAATTTTAATAACTCTTTTTCTTCGGTTACAAACTATACAGTTAATTTTACTAACGGCAATGGAACAATTACAAGGACTATAAACGCGTATTCATTTAGTGGGGCTTTAGCAGGTGGACAATACACAATTGTTATACAATTAGTAATATCTGCTAATCCTGGTACAACTTTTACATTTAATGGAACAGGATTAGCAGCAACATATAAAACAAATTTTACAACAATTACAACGGGATCTGTCAATTCCGGAACAAGATATATTGTATTAACAGTTTCTTATGATGGGACAAATTATTATATGTCTGGATCATTATTTTCTTAAAAAATTATAGATTTATAGATTTATAGATTTATTTTTAGCATTTCAAAAATTAATTTTCATTTTATATAAAAATTAAAATTATATTTTTTGTAAAAATACACGATAACCTTTATGTAAAATTTTGATTTTATATTGATGTTTTTTCAAAAAATGATTAATACTTTCAAAAGGTGAATTTATAACTAACCCATCAGTGTTATATAAATAATCATCAATTGCTAGTATTCCACCTATTTCCAAAAGTCTCCAAGATTGAATTAAATCTGTATAGCAATCAAATGATAAATGACTTCCATCTATATAAATAAAATCAAAAACTTCTTTGTTCATCAACATTTCAAATAATATTTCACTTGAGTCACCTTTAATACCTTTAATTTTATCTTGAAGACCTTCTACACAAATATTTTTATAAAATGATTTTTCAACTTCAAGTTCATCTATGTTATTTAATATTTCAACATGTGTATTTATATCACCTTCAATATAATTACACCATTTATCTATACCGTAACCAATTGAATTTGGTATAAGCTTAACAATGTTAATTAATGAAATACCTGTATAAGTTCCAACTTCTAAAACCTTAATTGTTTTTTCCTTTTGTTGAACCTTTACATAATTATTATTGAAATAATTTATCGCTTCCAAAAAATATTTCTTGTGATCATAAGGCAAATCATTTGTCCAATTATACATTCCTTTGTATTCTAACTTTTCTTGTAATATATGTTCATGTAATAATTTTTGAGACTGTGATTCCCAAGATAGAGCAGATGCCCATTCAAAGTTTCTCTCTATTATTTCATTTTTAATATATAAATTTTCAGGATCTAAATATTTTTTAATCATTGATAAAGCCTTTTCTTGCCATTCTATTTTCGTTGGTTCGCCTTTAATTATAACACCTCTATGACCAACAGTATTTTGAAGAGCAGCAAAATTATTACTAATTACAAGAGTTTTAGTTATAGCAGCTTCGAGAGCAGTTAAACAAAAAGTTTCAGCAAATGTACAAGGATAGAACCAAACATCAGAAGATAACCATGCCTCAGCTAAAATCTGTTTATTAACCCATCCATGATAATAAATATTCATATTATTTTGTGATACATTATATATATTAAAAAGCTCTCTAATTTTATTCATCATTTCAGATTGAACTTGATTAACCCATTTACCATATATATCACAATAAATGTGTAATGAAGCTAAAGGTTGATATTCATAAATTTTTGGCCACATTTGTAACAGTTCTAATAAACCTCTATTAGGAAACGAAGAATAAATAAATTTATATTTTTGTTTTAATATTATATTATCATTTTTAAACCTATCAAAATCAATACCATAATAAAATGGTACAGTAATATTTTTGAGAGAAGGATAAATTTGAGTAAAATATTCAACATGCCATTCTGTTAAACAAAAAATTTTTTTTAATTTTTTATCAATAGGAATAACAATACCTGTTGGTGTTAAATCATGAACAACAAGATATACATTTTCAGTCCATCCTTTAAATGTAACAGGTAAATATTCTGAATATCTACTAACAATACAATGATGAATATAATTTTGTTTTATAAAAGCATAATAATTAAAGAGTGGTTTATAAATTACTCCTTCAAAATTTTCTTCTTGTAAACAATTACAGAAAACATATACATCGAATAATCCTGATTTTTTTATATACCTCGCCATTTCAATAATATATGTTTCTGATCCTCCTACACCTACAGTAAGTATACTACTTCCAGACCAATTATTAAATCCACCATCAGCATGAAAACAAAATATTGGTTTTTCAGGAATCTTTGGTTTAGTTTCTTCAATTTTAATCGTTAATTTTTCAAAGATTTTATACCATGATAATATTTCATCAAATGAATCTGCTGTAGGTAAATTATTTTTTAAAAAGAATTCTCCTGATTGTTTTCCAATTTCATATTCTTTTAAATCATAACAAATCTTACAAAGAAATTTTGGTAAAAAATGAAAACTTAATGTTGGTTTTAAACTATACTGACAATGTAATGGAAAACCAATTTCAAATGCTTTTTTGAAAAAAATAAATGCTTTTTTATAATTATTTTCTAAAAAATAATGAATTCCTATAAAATATAAGGCTTCTGGTCTTGATTCATCGGCCTTATAGCATTTATTATATAACTCTTCACATTCATTCCATATTTTATTTAATTTAAAATTAGCAATTCTTGCTGACTCGAATAAAGCATCTACTCTCTCTTGAATAAATCCTGAATTTGTAAATTCTGTCCTCTTAATAAAATAATAAAATGCCTTTTCATAATCTTCAAGTAAATTATATGTTTGAGCCAAATAATAATAAGCTCTTGGGTCATCAGGATTTTCGTTAATCTCTTCATATAATAAATTAAGATCTAACTGTTTTCTTTCCATTGTTCTTTTTTCCATATAATCAAATCTTCTATCATCAATATATAATAGTTCATTTGGTATAACAATATTTATATTATTTTTATCACTAATTACTTCATGTATTTTATGAACATATCGTAACCCAGAATTGCTTTTAATAATTCTATTTGAACCATAAATAGTATCATGACTATGAATATAACTAGTGAATGAGTTTGAGCGTTGGTCACCTCTTACTTCATTTAAGAAATCTCTTAAGTTTCCTTTTACTATATAAGTATCATCTAACATTGTTATAAATTTACAACTTGTTCCAGCTAAATCAATACAACGATTTCTACTATCTCTAAAATTAATAAATGGCTCTTGATATAAATTTCCTTTTTTTTTACCAACCAAAACCTTATTAATTATATTTATGGTATCATCTGTACTACCAGTGTCTAATATTGTCCATCTATCAAAAAATGGTAAATTTTCTACTAACATTTCTTCAAATTGTGGACCAGCATTTTTAACCATAATACATAAATGGTTTAAATTATCATAATCTAATTCATTATTTTCATTAATAAAATAAAAAAAATTACTTTTAAAAATATTAGTCAAATCATTTGGAATATATAAATAATAATCAGTATTAGTTAGCTTTAAAATTAAACCATAGTTATTTGATTTTGAAATATAGTCATTATATCTTGTTAATAAAACAGGTTTATTTTCTTTAATATAACCCATATCTAATGAAGAATCATTATCTGATAAAATAAAAACACTGGAAATATCAATATTTTCAATATTATATAAATTTTGTTTTATTTTTATATTATTAACGTTATGTTTATTAATATTATATAATATATTATCAATATGAGATATTTGTGTTTCTATAAGAATAATATTATTAAAACTATTACGACAATTTATAGGTAAATAACCTCCATTATTTGTATTATAAACGATAAGATTTTTAATATTTAAAAAATTTAATTCATTAATCAACGAGATTATTCTTTCTAACATTCCAACATCTTTCCTTATCAATAAACTTGTATATTTATTATGATATTTTTGTTCAAATTCATTTTCATTTACTTGATATTCGTGTTGATTTATTTTCACTAACATTCTAAATATAATAATAATAATATTTTTAAGTATTAAAAATATTATTCATATTTTCAAAAATAATAATTTATTTTACAATAAATTATTAATTTTTTATTTAATATTCTGGCGTGTGCTTTTTAAATATACAACCTTGAGGTGATAAACCTTTAAGTTCAGAAGTTACAATTGTAGGATTTTGATTATTACAATCAGTCATCCAAATTTTAATAATACAAAAATTTTTTTTAGGTGAAATTGTTATCCCAGTTACACAATTTACAAAATTAGTATTTTTACTAATAGAACTACCAACAACAACATATGTTAAATCTTTCCACACCTTATACACATACTTATTTGAAACTTTATAAGAAAAACACCCACCGTTTCTATTCTTAGGATCTTCCCAAGTAGGTTTTATACCTTCACGCATAATAAATAACATACAATTTTCTACAAGAATCGGTGGAAGGGTTTCTATCACTGCTAAAGTATCTTCAACTGTAGTAAATGTTGAAATAGATATATAACTTTTAATGCTCCAATCTGTATTATGAGGTAAATGTGCCCAAAGAGTCCAATTATCATTTAACTTATGATATGTAGATGTAGATGTTTCCATAATTGAACTTAAAGTTGTTTTGTCCATTGTGTTGTTTTGCTGGGATAACATTTGTATTTAAATATCTCATTTTTTTTTTATATTGTTTTACTTTAGTATATTTTATTTTATAATTATTTTATAATTATTTTATAATTATTTTATAACTATTTTATAACTATTTTATAATTATTTTATATTATTTTATAACTATTTTATATTATTTTATAACTATTTTTTTCCAACAAAATACTTTCATTTTTTTCAGTAAAATCAAATTCAATTATATTTACATCATTATCTATTATTTTAACACTAAGTTTAACATTTTCTAAATATTCTTTATTAATTTTTAAAATATGTTGTAAATAATATATGAAAAATGATTTTCTAAATTCATTGCCAACTAAATAAAAATTATAATCATTATTTTTTAACTCTATTTTATATATATTATCGTCACCAATTTTTAGTTCGATAAGTATAAATTTAACATTTGTTTCTTCAATATTTATTTTATCTAATTCATTTTGTTTATAAGCAATTCTGCTATTAATAAAATTACAATTATTAAAATATTTATAAATATATAAATCTACTAATTTATCATCAAGATTTAAATAATTAATATCATTACTATTTATTTCAGTTATTTCACCATTACTATAAACAAGTTCTATCATTATTTTATTGTTATTTTTATAAATAGATATAAAATGATTAATCTTATTTTTAATTTTAGAGAGATATTTATTTGAATCGATAAATTTAATAGCTTTAGTTTTTGTTTGTGAGACTATTATTTGAATTTTGCTATAAAAATAAATAGAATTGTATGAAAAATCCAAAAGTATTTTTTCAAATTCAATAGGAAATCTTCTCTCAATAACATCAACAAAAATAATTCCAATTAGTAATGTATTTAGTATATTAAATATCATTATTATATTAATAATGATATTTATTTAAATTGTTTAATTTATTTCTTTTAACTTTCATATGAAATACTACTAGAATTATTTGGGAAAAACGTTTGAGACCCTGAAACTATTTGTGTATTATTATTATTATTATCTGGATTAGGTATAATAATATTTGGTGAATTATAGTAAACAGGATTTTGTGATGAATTATATTCTGGGTCATAAATTATAATATTACCTAAAGCATCGATTGTTATTCCATTTCCACAATTTATTTTTGTGTTTGATCCATCACATTTATAATTTAATGAACCTGTAGCAGCATCTAATCCAAAAATATATAATAACATACTAACTATTACTGTCATTAAAATAAATGGAATAAAAACAATAATCCATGATACAATACTTAAACCATTCTCACATAATATATTTAATAATAACGTTACCATAATAGTAACTATTACTTTAATAAAGGCAGTATTATAAAGACCCTTAAATGTATCAATAAGTATTTGAGTTATTGAAAATATTAAATAAATAATAGCTGGTGGACATAAATTTATCATTATTTATAAATTATATTTTTATTTTATTTATTTTATCGTTATTTATTCTTTTTCATCCGCATAAAAAAAAGGTTCATAATCTTTTAAATATCCAACTTTATCTCCTTGTTCACCTTCATCATTTATTTCATAAATAAATCCATTTTCTTCATTATTTGTACAGTAATCAATATCATCAATTGTAATTATGGTTAATTCTGCTTCATCATCTTCCTCTTCTACAATTGTTTTAGTTTCATCTTCGTGTTCATGACTTGCTTCAGTTTCAACTTCTTCTTCGTGATCATCACTTGCTTCAGTTTCAACTTCTTCTTCGTGTTCATGACTTGCTTCAGTTTCAACTTCTTCCTCTTCTTCACTTACTACAGATTCAACTTGTTCATCTTCCTCTTCTTCACTTGCTACAGATTCAACTTCTTCCTCTTCCTCTTCTTCACTTGCTACAGATACATTTTCTTCCTCTTCCTCACTTACTACAGATTTATGTTCTTCTTCCTCTTCTTCACTTGCTACAGATTCAACTTGTTCATCTTCCTCTTCTTCACTTGCTACAGATACATTTTCTTCCTCTTCTTTACTTACTACAGATTCTTGTTCTTTTAATAATTTACTTTCATGATCAGTTTTAACATTGATAATTTCTACATTTAATAAGTCTTCTTTTTTTGTTATTTCAACTTCTTTAATTTCAAATTGAATATTTTCATTTTCACAAGAAGAAACAATAGAAGGCTTAAGTATGAACGGTTTTACTTGATTCATGCTATTTTGTTTTAATTCCTTAATATCATCATTTAATAATTCAAGTTTGTTTAGTATCTTATCAATTAAAGGTGAAAGAACTAATTCATATTTTTTTTCAATTTTATCAAGTTTATTTTCTACTGTAGCGATTTCTTTTCTAACTAAATTACCAGTAATATCTTGAATACTATTAATATGTGTAATTTTATCATTTTTATCATCATTATTATTATTATTATTATTTTCATATTCATAATCTTGTAAATAACTATTTTGTTGAGTAAATGAATTTAATTCACATAAACTAGATAATCTCATAATTTGTTTGTTAGTTTTTTCTAATAATTCAAATCTTTCAGTGTAATCCTTAAGAATAACACTCAATCCATTTTTTATTACATTTTCAATTTCAATTACTAATGGTTCGATATTAAAAGTAGTACTATTCATGTGTTTCATTCTATAATAATTAATATATAGCTATTCGTTTAATATGATTTAAAAAATAATTTATCTATTTTATATATGGACAATATTTCTTTAATTGAAACAGACCAAATAGATGAGAAGATTCAAAAAGTTATAAGACAAACTGACTATTCTCAAGATATAGCAAGAGATAAATTAAAAGAATATAACTTTGATGAAATAGCAACAATTAAAGCTTATCTAGGTATAACTGAAAAAAAACCTCAACCTATTAAATCAATAAACCAAGAAATTTATACTCAATTACGTACAAAATTAAACGCAAATATGCGTGATTATAACAATAGAGTTGAAAAAAAAATGTAAAAATAATAATATAAAAAATTATTTTTAGACATTTTAGATTTTACATTTTAGATTTTACATTTTAGATTTTACATTTTACATTTTAGATTTTACATTTTACGTTTTTTATTATTTTTTTTATATTATTTTGTAATTGTTT
>Ga0247841_10007725_pt1 | contig 15829 bp, 11 predicted proteins | sample LaCruzMarch2015__2_FD_192410 | JGI IMG/M metagenome (GOLD analysis project Ga0247841, IMG submission 192410) | Freshwater microbial communities from meromictic Lake La Cruz, Castile-La Mancha, Spain - LaCruzMarch2015_18m | ecosystem: Environmental > Aquatic > Freshwater > Lake | place: Spain...
CGGCGGCTTTTCGTCCAGTTTCTTAACAGAAGGCGGAATGCCCATGACCATGACACGCATCAGCCGCGTCAAAGGATTCGGACCTGTTCTTCAAATCGCGGAAGGCTGGTCTTCGGATCTACCCAAGGATGTCAACGACAAGCTCATGGAGCGCACCAATCCAACGTGGCCGTGTACTTGGTTTGTCCCCCGCCTGACGGGCTCAGGTGCCTTCCGTGACGTCTACAGCGTCATGAACAACTGGAGTGCTAACCATGGCGCCATCAGTTACGGTCACATCGGTGCGGATCTGACCACGCTTGCCGCGATGCTGCGCATCCCCGTTGCCATGTCAAACGTCGCGGAGGAGGATGTCTTCCGTCCGCACGCCTGGGGACTCTTTGGTGCCAGCGATCTGACGGGCTCGGACTATCGCGCCTGCCAGCACTTCGGGCCGATCTACAAGTAGGTCAATCAGTCGAACACGCAAAGAATCGCGATGCACAGGCGAGGACGCCTGTGCGCCCAGTGTTTTTTTCACAGGCGAGGACGCCTGTGCGCCCAGTGCTACTTGAAATAGCAGAGGATCGCGACGCCGAGGATGAGGACGGCGAGGGCGTAGGCTTTGCGCTTGATGTTTTGTTCGTGGAAGATGATCGTGCCGAGTCCGAACGAGACAATGACATTGGATCGTCGGAGTAACGAGACAATCGAGATCGGGGTTCCCGGTTCACTCATCGCTGAAAAGTAAAACCAGTCCGCCGCCACGAGGAAGAGTCCGACTGCCGGAATGGACCAGCGCCACTGAAAGGGCGTGCGTTGCATCTTGAGCAGGCGCTGGACGACTATAATCACGGTGAAGAGCAGGACGAGATCCGCTTGGAACCAAAACTGCACAATGAGCGGATCAATGGCATGGCGTTGAAGCAGAAATTTATCGTAGAGCGCACTGCAGGCGCCCAGCAGGGTTCCTGCAAAGGCAAAGAAGACACCCCAATTCCGCTCAAAGCGAATGCCCTCGAGCTTGCCTGTCAGGGAAAAGAGAAAGTAACCCGCCAAGACAGCGCCAATGCCGATCACTTGGATCCACGAGGGAATCTCCCCGTAGATGATCATGGCGCCCAGGAGGGTCCAGAAGGGGACCGAGGCGCGGAGTGGGGCTGCAATCGAGAAGGGAAGTTCGCGTATGGCGTAGTAGGCGAAAACCCAAGAGACGGCAATGATCGAGGATTTGATAAAGATCAGCCAGAAGGTCTGGGAGTCTACAAAAAAGGCAAAGCCAAGTTTATCGATAACCAGTAAATAGAACGCAAAGAAAACCGTCCCGAAGAACGTGCCCAAATAAAGCACCGGCATGACGGCATTATTGTCCACGCTCTGCTTTTTAAACAGGTCGTAGAACGCCAAGAGGAAGGCAGAGATGAGTACGAATGGAATCCACATGGGGAGAGTTTAGGGTTCAGGGTTCGGGGTTCAGGGTTCAGGGAGTACATCAATAACGCAATGAGGCAATGAACGGTATCCCGTTCCCCTAATCATTCACGCGTTCGATGCTGGCGTTGAGGGCGCGTAACTCTTGTTCAACGGCTTCGTAGCCGCGGTCAATGCTGTTGGCGTTGAGGATGGTGGTTTCGCCCTTGGCGCCTAGCGCGGCAATCAGCAAGGCCATGCCCGCGCGGATGTCTGGGCTCGCCACGCGCGAGCTGTGTAGCGGCGTCGGACCTGTCACCACGATGCGGTGGGGATCGCACTGGACAATGCGCGCGCCCATGCCGAGGAGATGATCTACAAAGTACATACGGCTCTCAAACATCTTTTCGAAGAACATGGTTGTCCCGCGCGCCTGGGTGGCGAGGACGATCAATACGCTCATTAAGTCGGAAGGGAGCATGGGCCAAGGACCATCTTCAATCTTCGGGATCGCATCACCAAAATCATATTCCGTCTTCAGCTTCTGACGTGGCGGAAGGCGGAGCGTCTTTTTCAGCGGATCAAAATGATATTTAACCCCAAAGCGGGTGAAAGGTTTGATCAGCACGGCAAAATCATCAGGTTCGATGTCTTCGATCGTGAGATCACCGCCTGTGATCAATGCGGCGACCATGTAACTTCCCGCGTCAATGTAGTCCGGCCCGATCCGCTGCTCTGTTCCAGAGAGTTTTTCAACGCCTTCGATCGTAAGGCGATTGGTGCCGATGCCACTGATCTTCGCACCCATGGCATTGAGCATGGTGCAGAGATTTTGGACATGGGGTTCACAGGCGGTGTTATAGAGCATGGTGACACCCTTGGCCAACGTGGCGGCCATGATTAGGTTTTCGGTGGCGGTGACACTGGCTTCATCCAGGAGAATATAAGCACCGGTCAATCCCTTGGGCGCTTTAAAGCTGTAGGAGCTACCCGTGGCGATGGAGGCGCCAAGGCTCTTCAATCCCTCCAGATGGGTGTCGATGCGGCGGCGTCCGATGACATCGCCACCGGGAGGATAGAGTGTGGCTGCGCCACAGCGGGCGAGCAGGGGGCCTGCAAAGAGGATCGAGGAACGGACTTTGCCGCAGAGCTCCTTTGAAACCTTGGAGCGGATCTTTTTTGCATGGATCGTCACCTCGCGCTTCGCCTCATTCAGTTTGACCTCCGCGCCCAGCTCGGAGACGAGCTTGAGGGTTGTCCGGACATCGACAATAAGAGGCAGGTTTTTGAGTGTGACAGGCTCAGAGGTGAGGAGCGACGCGGCGATCATGGGCAGCGCGGCATTTTTGTTGCCGGGCGTCCGATGTGTTCCGCTGATGCTCTTTTTTCCATGAATGATCAGTTTAGACATGACGAAAATCCTAAAATAGTAAGTGTGTTCAACACATGAGAACGGATAGAGGCTTAGAAATTTGTACTATATCAAAAATTGAAAACCAGGGGCAAGTCAGCAATTTGGATTTGGAAAATCAAAAGTTCGTTCTTCCATATAAGCGCTGACTGCGTTAAAATAAAAAGCTATGAATTCAAATGATAAAGAAGTGATTGCTATAAAATACTTATTCGAGTCGAGCCCGGAGACCGCCTGGGATAACCGGGGGATCATTGATACCCTCGGGTTGCGCGGCAAGCAAATTAAGCTCATGAAGGAGGTGCTCTTTCAACTGGTACGGGACGGGGTTATTGTGCCAACGCGTAAAGGTACAGCCTATATGCGGGCCAAGGAAGCTGATCTCGTGACGGGCAATCTCCGGATGGTTCGAAATGGCGCCGGACATGTGATTGAGCAGGAGACAGGCAAGGCGATCTGGATCGAAGAGGAGAATCTTGGGACGGCCTTGCATGGTGACCTTGTGACGTTGCGACTGACGCGTAGAGATTCAGAGCTGAAGGGGAAGGTCATCAAGATTGTTGAACGCTCACCTCGTGATATTGTAGGGACGCTCTTCACGACCGGGAAGTTTATGTATGTGGTTCCCTTGAATCCTGTCTACCGGAAGGACTTTTATGTGCCGGCCTTAAATGGCGCAAAGCCAGGGGATCGCGTGGTGGTCCGTTTCACGGGCTGGGAGAATCGCCATGTCGCACCGGAAGGTGAAATTGTGGATGTTATTGGCCCTGCGGACAATCCTTCGCTCGACACGCAGGTCATCATGAAGCAATTTGAGTTACCTGAAGATTTTCCTGCTGCCGTGATCTCCGAGGCGGAGAAGGTATCCCAGAAACTCAGCAAGCCTGGTACGCGGCTGGATCTGCGTGAATCCTATATTCTGACCGTGGACCCCGCAACGGCCCGCGACTTTGACGATGCGATCTCTTTGGAAATGGATGAAAAGGGCAATCGTGTCCTCGGTGTGCACATTGCGGATGTTAGCCACTTTGTACGACCGGACTCAGCTTTGGATGTTGAGGCCCGCGCACGGGGAACCAGTGTCTATCTTGTGGACAAAGTGATCCCGATGTTGCCAGAGCAACTCTCGAACGGCGTCTGTAGTTTGCGTCCCGATGAAGATCGCATGACCTTCACTGCCTTTATGACCTTTGACAAGAATGGCCAGATGCTGTCGCGTCGTTTTTCAAAATCACAAATTCGATCGAAGTTACGGTTGAACTATGAGCAGGCCATGGCGATTATTGCAGACCAGAAGCCAGAGGGACTTGAGGTTGTTCCTGAAAAGGCGCGGATACTCCTGAAGGAGACGTGGGGACTGGCTGCGCAGTTGCGCGCACGGCGTTTCTCCATGGCTGCATTGGACCTTGAGGTACCAGAGGTTGAGGTTGTCTTGGATAAGGATGCGCGGATGACCGGCTTGCTCACGCGCCCCTACGATGAATCCCATCAGTTGATTGAAGAGTGCATGGTGGCTGCCAATGAAGCGGTTGCTACACAACTCTGGACCTTGGGTATTAAAATTCTCTCGCGTCTGCATGAACCGCCAGATGAGGAAAAGATTGCAGATCTCAAGACCGGGCTTGCGCTTCTAGGCTTCCATACTGGCAATCTCGCCATTCCGAGTGTGCTCGCCAAATTCTTGAAGGATACGCAGGAGCATCCCTTACGCTATCATGCCCATACGATGGTGTTGCGTAGCATGAAGCGTGCAATCTACTCTGCAGAGAAGATCGGTCACTTCGGTCTGGCCAAGGAGTACTACGCTCACTTTACCTCGCCTATTCGCCGTTACCCAGACTTGGTGCTTCACCGTCAGCTTGCCGACTATCTGGATGGCAAGGGCGGGAAGATGCCGCAGGGGTATCTGATGGCGACAGCGCAACTCGCGACAGAGCGCGAGCAGATTGCGGATGACGCCTCGCGTCAATTGATCGAGATCAAGAAGTTCCGTTATCTGCAACAGCAATTGGATGAGAAGAAGCCGATTGAATACCGGGCTGTTGTTGCCAAGTGCACGAACTACGGGGTCTTTATTGATATTCCTGAGCTCGCGATGGGTGGCCTGATTCATATCTCTAATCTCTCCCAGCAATATGTTCGATTCAATCCTTCTGCCGAAACATTGAACGCCGGTGGTGTGACTTATCGGATTGGTACCGTGGTAAAGGTGCAAGTCGCGAAGGTAGACTTTAACCAGCGTCGTGCTGACTTTATGTTGGTGGATGGCCCCAAGCCAGCGGCAGGCGATGAAGAGAAGCGTGAAGAACGTCCCCCACGCAAAGAGCGTAGCCGTGAAGAACGCCAGCCACGTGCATCGAGCGAACATCAGCCACGTACGTCGAGCGAACGTCCTACGCGTGAATCGAAGTCACGTCCGTCACGGAACAGTAATCAGAAGTCCTCACGCCCGGAGCAGAAAAAGAATCCCGCGCCCTTCAGAAAGTTTGAGCGAAAGAAAAAGTAGGCCTGTCGCTCGGTCCGGCAGTTGCCAGACGGGAATAAACGAAGGAATAACGTCTTTCTCACAGAGGCACAGAGTGCACAGAGTTTTTGGAACGACAAAGTTCGCGACAAAGTTTTTCCTGAACCCCGAACCCTGAACCCTCAATCCTCTCGTTATTAGGCAGGTGATAAGGTCTCACAGCTACGCCGTCACCCCTGCGATAATTCTGGCGTCAGGTGCTGGGGCCGAGCTGTCAGTTTGTTCGGGCTTATTAGCCAGATAGGGTTCGGAGCAATAGTGAGAGATTGCCCGGAGTTTATCGAGAATTTCGGACATGGAATTAAAGGACTCCTCGCATTCAGTCAGTATCTTCGGTACTTCCATTGGATCGGGGTTATTTTTTAAGCGATACAGCCCCATGCTAAGAGTCGAGGCAGGTTGTCCCAAGTGGTGACACATGGTGCCAATACTCTCGACCATCACACGCTGGCGCTCTGTCTCGAGTTCTAAATCGTGCTGTTTTTTTAACATCTGGATACGATCCTCAGCCATCTTGATGATTTGTTCCAAATACCCTTGTACAGCGACCAGATCATCTTCGTCCTTTGCTATATTCACCAGCTCAGGAATTCCGCCACCTGCCAGAATCTGCAAATAATGGCGGAGGCGTACAATGCTCACAGGGTATTTGACGAGTAGCGCATAACCTAACGTAACGACTGCAAATATGCCTCCTCCAGCCCCCCAGAACGTCGAGGGGGGGAGATTAATGCCTCTTGAATAAATATTCCCGAGCCAGAGGAGTGTCAGTGCTGGCAGGACGGTGATGAGAAGTCCTGCGATAGCAACCTGGCCCCATGCGCCACGGCGCGACAGCGAGAGGGATTTTGGGATCAGAGGAGGGGTAGAATTGTTATTAACATTCATAATAAACCTCATAGAAAAATTGGAGTCAAGAGTTGTCGCTCAAAAAAAGTAGCACAATTTAATGCAACTATTGTTTAGTATAAGGATGTGGAGCCTAATAGTCAAGCAGTGAATCGGTTTAGAGTACGGCAACACGTGTCAGTAAGTCTAAGAAGTGTCAGTAAGTCCTGCAACACGCAGTCCTGTCGGGAGACACAAGGACCTCAGGACGTAAGCACGCAAGATCGCCAACTGCTACCCTGGCGCGGCGTAGCTAAAAGCGAAGACGGTTGCCAACTGCTACTGCTTTGCGGCGCGGTAGCGCCGGATAAGGGCGTTGGTGGAGGCGTCGTGCTTGAGGGCGGGCTGCTCCTTTGCGGTGAGCTCCGTGAGAACTTTTGATGCCAGGACCTTGCCGAGTTCCACGCCCCACTGGTCGAAGGAGAAGATGTTCCAGATGATCCCCTGTGTGAAGACCTTATGCTCATAGAGCGCGATGAGTGCACCGAAGGTGTCGGGGGTCAGCGCGTCAGCAAGCAGGGTGTTGGTGGGGTGATTTCCCTCAAAGGTCTTGTGTGGGACCAGTTTTTCCGGAACGCCCTCGGCGCGGCACTGTTCCGCAGTCTTCCCGAAGGCAAGCGCCTCGGTCTGGGCAAAGAAGTTTGCCATTAACTTGTCGTGATGATCGCTGATCGCGTTATGGGAGGTACAGAAGCCGATGAAGTCACAGGGGATCATGCGGGTCCCTTGGTGGATGAGTTGGTAGAAGGCATGCTGGCCGTTGGTGCCGGGTTCGCCCCAGACGATCGGTCCAGTACTGTAGGGTACACGGTTGCCATGGCGATCTATGGACTTTCCGTTGCTCTCCATATCCAGTTGCTGGAGGTAAGCGGCCAGCCGTGCGAGATACTGGTCGTACGGGAGCACTGCATAGCTCTCTGCTCCATAGCCGTTCGCGTACAGAATGCCGAGAAGAGCCATGACAACAGGGAGATTGCGGCTGAAGGGGGCGGTCGCAAAGTGGCGATCCATCTTGTAATACCCTTTGAGCATCTTCTTGTAGTTGGCAGGACCGATGGCGATCATGAGGGGGAGACCTACGGCAGAGGGCAAGGAATACCGTCCACCGACCCAGTCCCAGAAACCGAACATATTGGCCGTGTCGATTCCGAAGGCAGCAACCTTCTCAGCATTGGTGGAGACCGCAACGAAGTGCTTGGCAACCGCCTTTGGATCCCCGAGTTTTTCGATGAGCCACGCACGTGCACTCTCAGCATTGGTCATGGTCTCTTGCGTTGTGAAGGTCTTGGAGGCCACAATAAAGAGAGTCTGTTCTGCCTTGACCTCTCGGAGAGTCTCCGCGAGGTGGGTGGCATCGACATTGGAGACAAAATGGCAGGCGATGGAGCGCTTTGAGTAGGGCTTCAGCGACTGATAGGCCATGGCAGGGCCGAGATCTGAGCCACCAATACCAATATTCACAACAGTCTTAATGCGCTTGCCGGTGTGACCGAGCCATTTGCCCTTGCGGACGAGCTCGGAAAACTGGGCCATCTTGTCGAGTACCGCGCGGACGTCGGGCATGACATCCTTGCCACTCACAAGGATAGGGGAGTCTGATTGGTTTCGGAGGGCCGTATGCAAGACCGCACGGTTTTCCGTCTCATTAATAGCCTCGCCAGAGAACATCGCATCAATCCAGCGCTTTAGGTCGCTAGCTTCAGCCAGTGCCAACAGCTTCTTCATCAACGAGGGGGTGATCCGGTTTTTGGAGTAATCCAGTGTCCAACCAGCCGCTTCAATGGTAAAACGCGAGGCGCGATCCGGATCCTTTGCAAAGAGGTCGCGCAGATGGATGGCCTGAGTTTCGGCAATTTCGGTTTCAACACTATTCCAGGCGGCTTTATTCATGGAGGCTCCTTACAGTAGCGGTATGTTAAAAGGCTAGTTATTATATAGAAAGAGCCTCTCAATCGCAAGCCCGCAACGTCTCTATTTTGCAATACTGTGCTAAAATAGACTTTAATTTAGGCTTGCTTTTTTACTCTCAAAAGCCAATAATAACGCCTTTTATTACGTGAAGAAGGATAGCTATGACGCAAGATAAGAACCCAAAAACAGTTGTGCCGACGAACAAGGTGGTGCAACTACCTGTCAATTTACCCTTGGAGTTTATTCCCCTCTACGATTGGTGGAAGAAGAGTGGAAGCCAATTTTTGATTCAAACGGGTATTGTGCTTATTCTCGTTGTTTCGGTTCTCGGGGGTAAACAATATTATGACAGTACGATTGCCTCTGCAAATAAAGAACTGCTGAAGGCTAGCACGACTGAGGAGCTCGAGACGCTTGTTCAGAATTATGGCAAATGGAAAGTTGGCAATACTGCCCGCTTGCGCTTGGCAAAGAGCTTGTACGATTCCGGGAAGTACGATGAGGCACTTGAGACATACGATGCCTGTATCAACAAGGGTGCTCCCGTTGGCTTTGCAGAGGTGGCGGTCATGGGGCGAGCAATCTGCTTGGAAGCAAAGGGAGATGAGTTTTTGGACAAGGCTATGACTGCCTATACAGACTTTATTGACAAAAACCCTACGCACTTTCTTGTAACGCAGGCCAAGATGGGCCAAGCCCGAATCTTGACGCTGCAGGGAAAGAAGGATGAAGCCGCGAAGAAGCTTGAGACCTTGAAGGCGGAGAAAAACAGTGATCCCATGGCTGAAATGGCGATTACGCAATTGCAAGGTGTGATCGCACGGTATGAGCCGCGTAAGGCTTTTTCGATGACGGATATCTCTACGGCTCCTGTGACAGTCCCAGCGACTGTCACTGAGCAGCCCAAAATAAAATAAGTGAAACTGGGTGGCTCTGCAAGATGAGTTGCGCTACCCCTGAGGGGCACACTGATTTTGTGCCAGACGCGAGGAGGAATGAAAATGTTCAGTTATATGAAGGTGGTTGGCGTGGTCTCCCTGTCACTGGTTCTGACGTTGCTCGCCCAAGATGATCCAACGGTTGTACCTCAACCTGCTATAGAAGGTGCGAAATTGGGGGAGGCTCTTCAGCCTGTGTCAACACAACAACCTCCAGCAGCGGGGGCGCAACCTGGAGAAGCCCTTCAGCCCGCAACAACAAATAAGCCGAAAGAGAAGATTTTTGATATTTTGGCTCGGGTCTTGGCTCCTCGTGGTATCGCTGAAGTCAATAATCCTGACGTGGGTAGTTTTCAGCCGGTGCTTGCCAATAGAGCCTATCCTTTGGGCTCGACCTTCCGTACAGGGCCTGGCAGCACGGTGTTTATTAATTTCTCCTTTTCTGATGGTGTTCAGTTGATGGAGAACACAGAGTTGATTGTTCATGCGGATCCTAAAAAGCCCGATACACGTGCCGTCACGCTTGTAAGGGGGCAACTTCGGACTTTTATGAAGGATAGCATGCCGGAGGAGATGTTTAGTGTCACAACCCCGAATGCCATTTGTAAGAGCCTTGCGGGGCGTGCAGAGATTACGTTGAATTTTAAGGATGATAATGAGGAGCTTTCTGTTGCTACGATCACAGGCTCGCTCTTGATGGAAGGTCTTCAATTCACTATTCCTACGCTTCGTGCAGCCAATACGGTTAACGTTCTTACCGCGACCAATCGTTCCTTAAGTCGTTTGATCAGTGAAAAGGGCGACTTTAAAGTTGTTTTGAGTACAGGGACCGAATTTCCCGTGACGTATGATATGTCTCCTCGTGCGGTGATTAAAGTGTGGCGCGAAGTCGCCCCTGTCGGTGGACGAACCGTTGTCTCGACCTTAGTAGTGGGCCCCAGTGGAACAGCTCGCCATCGCTTTGTTTACGCCCTTGGTCGCGATGCACTTGCTACAGGAGAACTGGTTGATCAGTTTGTCCTCGAACAACAGGAGAAGACGCTCCGGACGTTGGGAGGAGCTCTGAGCGGGCAGGCGCCAGACGTGAAGGCGAAGCCGGAACTAAAAGACGAAAAGAAACCTGTTGTTGAGAAAAAGGCAACACCTTAGTTCATTTGAGCAGGAAAAGGTATTAGGGTATGGACGTCGGATTGCGCAACGGACGTCAATATGAGTTAGTATGTTTGCGCGAACATCAAACCAAGTTGGGATATCACCGTGTTTATTTATCACTTCAATCGCCTAGTTCACAAACGTATAGTTTGGGCTTTCTTTGCAATTTTAATCTCTGTCGCCTTTGTCTCAGTTGACTCGTGCTTCCGAACGCCGCAAGGAGACCAAGTGGCAGGAGCCGTTGAGGGAAAGCCAATCCAGTTGGAGACGCGTGAGACCGTGGTCACTGCCATCCGTGGTTTTGGAAGAAATCGTGACAATGAGACTTCCGCAAGCAAAGTTGAACGTCGTGTCTGGGAACAGATTGCAGCGGTTCACACAGCGAAGAAAAATGGATTTGTTTCGACCCCCGAGGAGATCCAGGATGCTTTAAAAGAGATGCCTGCCTTCCAAGGGGCCAATGGTTTTGATATGGCTCAATACCGTCAAGCCCTGTTCAGCCAAGACATGATGCCGGTCGCGTTTGAACGCCTTGTTGGACATCAGCTTACCATGTCGAAGGTGTCTGCTCTGGTCGAAACAGCTTCATGGATATCACCCATGGAACTTGAAGATGAGATCGCTGCAATGACAGATAAGTTTACGGTTCAAGTCGCAACCGTGAGCAATCGCTTCAGTAAGGCTGAAATGCGCCTGTCCGATGAAGTGTACAAAAAATATTATGACGAGAACAAGGCTTCCTTCGGCCTCCCAGATCGTGTTTCGGTTCGTTATGTTGCGCTCCCCATTAGCAATTATCTGGCCTCTGTGACCGTTTCAGAAGAGGACCTCCAAAATCATTATGATGCCAACTTAGACAAGTATCGTCGCACAACGACAAATGATGTCAGCGAAACGATCCCTTATGCGGATGTTCGTGGAAAGATTCTTGCTGAACTTAAGTTGGATGAAGCGCGCTATTGTGCTGAAACGAATGTGGTTGTTAATTTTATGGATCGCCTGCCGCTATTAGGGACAAATGCGTTGACGATTTTTGCTGCGGAACAAAAGCAACCCCTCAAATTTACGCCTTTGTTCGCGATGACGGAGACGCTCTATTGGACAGATGCCTCTACCGATTTTGCAACGACAGCCTTTGAGTTGGACGTAGAAAGTTTGGATACGCGCTTCGGGGTCGTTAAAGGAAAGAACGAAGTGTATGTACTTGAGCTAAGGAAACGTTCTCCCGCACATGTGCCACCTTTTGAAACTGTCCTGTCAGATGTTAAGGTTCGTGCACAAGAAAAGGCTCGTACCGACGAGTATGAGAAGACCACCAAAGAGTTGCGTACAGCCCTTCGTAAGTCGCTCGACAGTGGCAAGACTTTTAAAGCCGCAGCCCAAGAGAAGAACCTTTTAGTCTCCACGAATCTGACGTATGCAGTGAATGAACTGCAGAATCAGTCGCTTTTTGAAAATGCCTATGCTGTTGCTTTTGGTGCACGTGATCTGAAGAAGGGTGAGCTTTCTGAGCCTGTTCCTGCCTCTCCTGAGCTGTCCCTCCTGATCTATGTGCATGATCGAAAGCCGGGTGACATGCTTGCTGCTGAGATGATGCGTTCCCAGATTCGTACGTCCATCGCGCGTCGTCGTGGCAATGGGCTTTTGTCTGATTGGATGAAATGGAATCAAACGCAGCTTCAGGCCAAGCCAACATTCCCGCTGGAAGATGACGAAAAAAGGCCAGTTCAGATTCAGGGGCGACAAGACGACGACAGCGCCTCTGAGTAAGGAGAAAGGACGCGGGCAAGTTTGGCCCGCGTTTTTTTATATCTCATTTATTTTCTTCATTGCCAAATAACCCGAATTCCGTTATAAAATAACGGGTAAGCGGATCAATCGGAGGATATATGCACATCAATTCTCACGTAGCAGCACTCATGAAACAGTTTCCTTTTGAGGGGCTGACCTTTGACGACGTGACCCTCGTCACGCGGTATGCAGACTTTTTGCCTGAGGAGACAAGCCTTGCCACACGGTTAACCTCGCGCGTCACACTGAATATGCCCTTTGTGAGTGCGGCCATGGATACCGTTACGGAGGCTGGTATGGCGATTGCCATGGCCAAGTTGGGCGGTATTGGGGTGATCCATAAGAATTTACCGGCAGAGGAACAGTCGCAACATGTCAAGCGCGTGAAGCATTACCTGAACGGCTTGATCTTGAAGCCCGTTGCCTTCAAGGCGTCAGATACCATCGAATACATTAATCACTATCGAGACGAGAACAACATCAGTTTTAGTGGATTCCCCATTCTGAATGACAATGGAGCTCTTGTGGGGATCATTACCTCGACGGATTTAAAGTTTGCCAAGAAGACGGTTCAGCATGTTTCAGAGGTGATGACGACGCAAGTCATCACGGCCGATCCGGCAACGACGTTGGAACAGGCCTACGCCATGATGATGGAGAGTAAGATTGGCAAGTTGCCCTTGGTGGACAAAAAAGGACAGCTCGTTGGGCTGTATGCCTTCGCAGATGTTCAGGAACTGGTCGAAAATGCTCAACCACTCTATTCACGGGATAGTCACTATCGTCTGCGCGTGGCGGCGGCGGTCAGCGCGGGGGATCACCAGCGAACCGAGCGTCTGGCGGAGGAAGAGGTGGATGTTATTGTTGTGGATAGCGCGCATGGACACTCTAAAGGTATTTTAGACATGGTGACGTGGATCACCAAGCACTATCCAGATATTGATGTGATCGGTGGTAATGTGGCAACAGCCGAGGGTGCGGTTGCTTTGCGTGATGCAGGAGCACATGCGGTCAAGGTTGGAATCGGACCTGGTTCGATCTGCACGACGCGTGTGGTGTGTGGCGTGGGTATTCCTCAAATCACCTCAGTATATAAAGCTGCAGAGGCATTGGAAGGGTCTATCCCTGTTATTGCTGATGGCGGCATTCGGCTCTCGGGCGATGTGCCCAAGGCTCTTGTGGCAGGCGCGGATACTGTGATGCTTGGCTCTATTCTGGCGGGTACGGAGGAGAGCCCGGGTGAAAAGATTATCCATGAAGGACGCCACTATGTGATCTATCGCGGCATGGGGAGCCTCGCGGCTATGAAGGAGGGCAAAGGGAGCCGTCAACGGTATGGGCAAGATAATGTCAAGGACGATGAACTGGTTCCGCAGGGCATTGAAGGAATCGTTCCTCTCTCGGGTTCCGTGAAGAAGATTATGACGCAGTTCTGCGGGGGGCTTCGCTCAACGCTGGGGTACTGTGGTTCAAAATCGATCGCAGAATTAAAACGCGATGCCGTACTTTATCGCGTCAGTAGTGCAGGCGTGCGCGAAGCTCACCCGCATGATGTTAAGATTATTAAGGAAGCCCCAAACTATCGCTCTTAAAAGGAAGGAGAGTCCAAAATGATTTCTCTTGATCCAACAAAGCTTGCAGACTGGCAGATCGCTGAAGCAGCCGAACCGCATCTGAGAATGATCAGCGACATTGGCAAAGAGCTGGGACTGACCGAGGACGAACTGATTCCCTATGGTCGCGTCATTGCAAAAATTGATGCTGCAGCCCTTATGGCACGCCTCGGGAAGTCTACGCACCGAGCCAAATATATCGATATTACCGCAATTACCCCCACACCCTTGGGTGAGGGAAAAACAACCACAACGCTTGGACTTGTCGAGGGCTTGGGTAAGCTCGGTAAGCGTGTCGTCGGTGCGATACGTCAGCCGAGTGGTGGTCCAACCTTTAACATCAAGGGTTCTGCCGCTGGAGGGGGCCTTGCGCAAGTGGTTCCTCTTGCTCCCTTATCTCTGGGGCTTACAGGCGATATTGATGCGATTACCAATGCTAACAATCTTGCGATGGTCGCACTGACTGCACGGATGCAGCATGAACGTAATTATGATGACACCCGGCTGGCGCAAAGCAACCTGAAACGTCTGGACATCGATCCGGAACGTATTCAGATGCGCTGGGCGATTGACTTCTGTGCCCAGGCCTTGCGGAATATTGAGATCGGACGTGGTGGCCCGATGGATGGCTTCACCATGCCTTCAGGATTCTACATTACGGTGGCCTCCGAGGTTATGGCGGTCTTGGCAATCGCCAGTGACTTGGCTGATCTGCGCGAGCGTCTCGGTAAGATTATTGTGGCATACAGCAAAGCGGGTAAGCCCGTGACCACCCGAGATCTTGAGGTGGATGGCGCCATGGCTGCTTGGTTAACTCGTGCGGTGAATCCGACCTTGATGCAGACACTCGAAGGACAACCCATGTTGGTTCATGCAGGACCCTTTGCTAATATTGCAATAGGCCAAAACTCGGTGATCGCAGATAAGCTGGGTTCGTTGCTCTCGGATTACTTGGTGACCGAAAGTGGTTTTGCTTCGGATATTGGGTTTGAAAAATTTTGGAATATCAAGTGTCGTGCCTCAGGCTTAAAGCCGGATGCAGTCGTGATCGTCGCAACCGTGCGCGCGTTAAAACTTCATGGGGGTGGTCCAGCTGTCTTGGCAGGACGTCCTCTTGACCCTGTATATAAGCATGAAGCTTTGGATCTGCTCGAAAAGGGTTGTGAGAATCTCATAGCGCATATTAACATTGTGAAGCGCAGTGGCATTCGCCCAGTCGTCTGCCTCAACCATTTTAATACGGATACAGCCGCTGAGCACGCGCTGGTGCGAAAAATCGCAGAAGCCGCAGGGGCGCGCTTCGCTGTCTCCAGCCATTGGCTTAAAGGTGGAGCAGGGGCTGTGGAGTTGGCCGAACAGGTCATTGCCTCATGTGAGGAACCCCATCACTTTGAATTTCTCTCTTCATTGGATCAGCCGATCTCCACACGTATTGAGACGATTGTTAAAGAGATTTATGGGGGTGATGGTGTCGTCTTTTCTGACGAGGCTAAACGTAAACTGGCTCTTTATGAAGGTGATCCTGCAACGGCGCGTTTACCGGTTTGCATGGCAAAGACCCAGTACAGCCTCTCGCATGATCCTAAGCTACAAGGCAGGCCACGAGGCTGGACGCTCCCTGTTCGGGATATCTTGCTCTATCAGGGTGCAGGCTTTGTCGTGCCTGTCGCTGGCGATATCAAACTCATGCCAGGAACCGCGTCCAATGCGGCCTTCCGGAATATAGATATTGATACTGTGACAGGAAAGGTCAAGGGTCTATTCTAATTCAGAAGGATACCTGCGTCTGTCTGGGGAGCAATCGGGGCATGAGAACAAAGGAAGAAATTCGACAGGAGATGCGTGCGAAGCGCAAAGAAATCTCCAAGGAAGAACGTCGGGTGGCAGGAAAAGAGATTTGCAAAAAGCTCATCGAGAGCGAGATTTATCTTTTACTGAAATCATGGAAGGTAGCCATTTACCTCAGCACGACGCATGAGATTCCGACACGCTACATCGCTCGGAGCATATGGGAGTCGAAACGTGAGGTCGTGGTGCCGTATTGGAGCTCGACCAAAGAAAGCTATCAACTCACCTTAATGAAGCCCACGGCGAAGTTGATTTCAGGAAAAATGGGTATTCGTGAACCCCAAGAACGCATTCCTGTCACACCTGAAGAGGTTGATGCTTTCATTCTGCCTGGACTCGCTTTTGATGCTCAAGGAGGACGTCT
>Ga0247841_10007727_pt1 | contig 15825 bp, 19 predicted proteins | sample LaCruzMarch2015__2_FD_192410 | JGI IMG/M metagenome (GOLD analysis project Ga0247841, IMG submission 192410) | Freshwater microbial communities from meromictic Lake La Cruz, Castile-La Mancha, Spain - LaCruzMarch2015_18m | ecosystem: Environmental > Aquatic > Freshwater > Lake | place: Spain...
GCTCGGAATTAGGCTCATCTGCGAAGTAGGCAAGCCAGCCTGAGGAATCAACGATATTCATAGCCTATCTCCCTCGCGGTTGAATTCCGTATTGATCCCCTTGAGGAATCCACGGAGCTCCTTGATATCGCGTTCCGGTATTAGTTCAATGCGCCCGGCATATTCAACAATTTGCATTTTTTGTCCAGGATAAATCTTCAATGCCTCCCTGACTGCTTTAGGTATAACGACTTGATATTTTGGTGATACGGTTACTGATTGCATGCCAACACCTCCATCGATATAGTTTGTGCTACGATATCATGATCGATATAGTTTTGTCAATTATATTGATGCCCAGGTGATCTAGGATGTCACGCATTATCTGGTGTTCATTAATGAAGCTGATGATCCGCATGATTCCCTGACATTTTGGGCAGCTCAAGGGATCTGTCTCGTAGATTTTTTGGATTAACCGCAGCATGCTGGAAGAGCTTGCCGAGAGCGGCAAAGATCACCGATGAAATAGCTGCGCAGCGCGACATCTCAACAGATATCGTCAACTGGCTCAACCACTCTTGCCGCCTCGCTGCCACATATCATGCATGTTCCTCTAAGAACCAACGAGGGGCCCGACAATTGCCCTTCTCGCAATTGGATTTTTACCATAATACGGCATTGCGAACACCATACGTTTTCAAGAATCTTTTTCCTTGTCTGTTCCGGCAGCTGCTCCCACCGTTTCTTTGCGGGAGGCGGCATCTTCGGGAAGGGTATTGTTTTTGTCTTAATCATAGTTCATTTGTTCTCCTTGCCTAGAACGCGAAAGCTGAGGGGCGCGAGATACGAGCGTCCGATGGATTGATTCGTTATGTGTCGATTATCGACAATCCTCACCCCTTGGGCATAAATGGGATGCCTAAGAGAAGGTCCCTGGCTGTTTTGAAGTCTTTATCGCTTTGTGCAAATACTCAAGAATATCAACCATCAAACTATTGATTGAGCCATATCGCTCTTGTGGCGCAGACAAAATTTCTTGTTCTGTTTGGATATATTTACCTTCGACCAATTCATTACGGCAATTTTCAACAATAGTTTGAGCTGAATCCGGTGTTGTTTCAAGGTGGAATTGCAAGCCGATCACCGAGTTTCCGAGTTGAAACGCCTGGTTCTCACACCCTTCACTCTTCGCAAGCCGTATCGCTCCCAGTGGCAAATCGAATGTCTCTCCGTGCCAATGGAAGACCGTTTCTGATGGTGGAAAACGGAAAGCTGATCCGTCGTTTGAATCGACCGCATGGATTGGAAACCATCCAATTTCCTTCACGGGGTTACGGAAGATTCTCGCCCCCATTGCGCTTGCAATCAACTGAGCACCAAGGCAAATACCCAGGACAGGCTTTCCAGACTTGATGACTTCACGGATGAACTGCTTTTCTGAAACAAGCCAAGGGAATTTATCTTCATCATTCACACTCATCGGGCCGCCCATGATCACAAGCAGGTCGATTGTTTTTTCATCCGGCAAGTCCGTTGTTTCGAAGAGCCGACTGTGGGTTGACTCGTACCCAGCTGCTTCAAACCAAGGTTCAATGCTGCCAAGTCCTTCAAATGGAACATGCTGTAAGTAGTGCGCGCGCATTGTCTCTCCTGCTATGCTGGGATGGCTAACGCCAAGGGTCAAGCGCGCTTTATAGCGTCGCCGGCACCCTCTTGTAGGCCATCCGCCATGAATCCTTCGTGGAAAGCGACAGTGCCCTGCGGAGCATGCCCGTCGAAAGACAGAGCGAAGAAGACCTCCGGTGGCACTCCCTCATGGGCAAGTCCAGACATGTTCTTGAACCCGAATTTCCTGTAGTAATCCGGATGTCCCACGAGACAACATCCTTGAGCATTCATATCTTTCAGACGTGACAACCCTTCTTTTATCAGTGCTTTCCCGATGCCCGTCCGATTGAATAACGGTCCGTCAACGCCCCCTTATTTCCGAATCATCGAATAACACATCACAAAACAGACAGGGCATAAAGCTGATTTCTGACCCCCATGCCCAAAAGCCGAAAGGGGAAATCCGGCTCCTGACTGCCGGTCATTTTTCAAGGGGCAAAACTTTTTGGTAGTCGGTTGTTTTCCAATTAATATCATGAGCTTCTGGAGCGTCGATTCTCGACACTCAAAAAATACTGCTCCTTCGCCGCCTCAATTCATCAGACAAAAACGGCAAAATGTTTCGTTAATTCGCTTTACAATTCCGACAGATAACCTCTGCCGGAGCTCCGGCAGACTTTTTCCATTTATTTGAGCATTTCTTCAATCTCATCATCAGTGCTTTTAGGCATAAACGGCCCACAACTCATAACTTGTCGCTTGGGGCGCGATGCCCTCGATGGTACGGAATTCATGCAAATCTTTTATGGATATCGGCTCGTTATAAACGTCTTTCTCCACTTTTAAGATATCTTGAAAAGAAACAACAGCATCTTTGAGTTTTCCCACGGCCTCATCACTACTTACCCCCTGCCCAACCAACCCGTTTTCGAGGCACAGCGCCACCCAGTAAGGATCGCTTTTTCTCAAAACAAAAGTATAAAAATCCATAGAACTTCTTTCTTTACCATCTTTTTACAAACACCATTCACAAATAATATCCTGTGCACCTGAATACTTCTTCCACCTCGCCCATGTCACGGCAAAAGAGGATGAAATCCGGTTTACGACCGTTAATGTCAGGCAGATACCAAGCCAGGTATTTGCTGTCCGGCTTGGCAGCAGTCTTCAAAAACCCGTAAAATTGTCGTTCCCCATCGGTGCAGAAATGCTCAATATCGTCGGAGATCATCAAGGCCATGCAAGATCCTCTAGAGAACAAACATCACTCGTCAAAACCCATCAGGGTGATCATTCCGAACTCAACCTTACAGGCTTGACACAGGTCTGAATCATCTATCAGACCAATTGATTTCTGAAAAAGGTCACCCAGTGCTTCCGCAGGATTATTGGGATTGAGATTGTCATCGAAAAATGGATGTCCACAATTGCCGCATATCTTCATACTATTTCTTTGCCTGCAGATTAAGATATTAGCTGAATATATTATCTGCCATACTGAGGATGGTATTTTTCATGGATATTTGTTTACACCATTCTTCCGGGATTCATTCTTTGCCATAACAAGCCCCCGCAATTTTACCATAAATCGACCCCGTGGTGTCAACATCATCGCCAAGATTGACCTAAACCCGATTAAAGTCTGATCTTCATAATAAAGACTTTCATGCATCAATACAAACCACTTGTCTCCATAATCGAACAAATCTTCCTTGTTCATTTCTAAATTCTTCCTTTTGCGTCAGTTGAACTGATTTAGTGTGGCCAAAAGATCAATCCCGCTACTTCCAGATCCTCTCAAAGGCCAATACGCGGTTTTTCCCCCACGCATAGCCGACATAGCACGATGATAAGATGATTTCTGCGTGAAGACAAAAAGAGCATCATGAGAAAATGGGTATGACAATAGCCGTTCTAATTCCATAAGTTGAATCTTATTGAGTACGGCACGAAATAGGGTTTCAACTCCTTTAGAATCTTGGTATGTGCCGTGTACCGGTGTCGGAAAAGAGTAAAATGTGGTCAGACCCAAAAGATATCTATGTGATGTCGCACCTTCAAGGATGATTTTCTTGCGCATTATCGCTTCCTGCTCCAAACTATTAAGTTTTACTCTCGGCATCAGACCAGCTTCCGCAAGCTTACCCCAAAACTGATGCCTGTTTCCATCACTTCTCGAATAGAAAAACATACCACCAGCAACACTATGGGTCGCTGGATTCCCCAACACGATTAGTACCTTTTTCTTCTGCTGATTGATTATTTCGGGAAAAAGAGACTCCGAAGTGTACTGTAATACAGAACCATTAAGCGAACAGAGGGCTTCAAAATCATCGTCTTCAGATGCAATCCGCTGAATTTCCTGCGCGAAAGCAGATAGCTCATATTGGGGCAACCACTTTGAAAGATCAATGGTTACTTTATAGTGTCCATTTAATACGGGCGATATTTGATAGTGAGTTGACATTATCAAACCGTTAGAAGTAGTCGTCTATTGAGACAACGTTCAGATTATCCTTACATGGTTGGGGAAGCGATATGATATTCTTACAGCCTTCACTTCCGATAGTTACTACATGAAATTACAGAACAGGTATTTGACATTGGATATTTACGTCCTCGTATGTTCATCTGCGTTTGCCTCCTCTGGAAGTTCCTTTAATTCGATTGGGCTTACTCACCGGGCGATAGACGTTTTCGGGTGAGTAGCGCTCGTTGAAATGGATCGGTTCCCTCTCGCCGTAGGAGTAGTATCCAGATCCTTTAATCCTCTGCGTCTCGGAATCACGAGAATAACTTGCTCTTTCTCCTCGATAGGAGCCCCCTCGACTCTCTCCTACCACTGGAGTAAGCAGTAGAACTAATACGAGAAGTGCTATCTTCATGAACTTACCCCTTGCTGGTCTATAACCTTTAGTCTGGCTTTTCCGTATCTATGTTGGATAAGTAATTTCTTTCGTTGGGTCGAAGTATCGGGGGGGCTGTTTTTGCTGTACCGCATTACGTTAATTGCAACGCATGTTTTTCCAAGGCCCATTTCGAGAAAGTTGAGAGATTTTCGAAGCATAATGCCGCAATAAAAGGGAATGATTTGGTGCTTCATAAATGGAAGCTTTGGAACGAAGTCTTGCGGTAATTTTAGCTTGGAATTCTTTTCGCGATGTGACGCAAGTCGTAAACTCAGTTCAATTTCCTTCGGTGTCATTTATTTCTCACAGATGAGTGGCCCAAAAACCATCAAATACTCACACTCGGTTGAATTTTCCAGTTGCTATGGGCACCGATGATACTTGTTATTTTAGCTAAATTTTTGTAGTTGATCGAAAAATTTCTGTTTCTTTTGGTTTTCTTTCGGATAAAATCCATTCCTGGATCAATCTGAAAGGCTACCTGGTCGGTAAAAATATATCGTTGATGAGGGAGAGCGCCACCGCCTTCATCATTTCGATAAAAGTGAATTTCAATATTTATGTTTTTTAACCTGCCTTTTTTCAGCGCTGAGATGGTTGCGACAAATCTCTCTTTACTATAGCCGATTGGCTGTTCACAGTGGACAATGATATTTTTCAAATTTATTGGTTCAGACAGATTTTTTTCCAGCCAAATCCCCATAACTTTTAATGTATAATCGAAATTGTCACCATATTTGCGGCCAAGAATCCCATCGCATATTTCTATGCGAGCTGCGTATCGCAGCGCCTTTAGAAATACATGATCGAAAAACTGGTCTTGATCAAATTCCCCATCTAATAAAGCCATGCCTTCAGCCGCAAGATTGGATCTTTTTCGCTCAAAGTTTGAGCTGTAATATGCTTCCAGAGGTGTCATTTCCGCGGATTCAGCACATTTGCTAATATCTTCATCTTTTAACAAAAGAAGATCTAGGGCGGCTTTCTCCTCCTGATCGAGGACACATTCAAGACTATTTTTTCTGTCAAGATAATCTGGAACGAGGCAATAGAGGAAACGATTTCTTTTTTTCATTATCTTGAGAATTTCTTCGATCCTCTTTTTTGCATCACTCTGCGGCAGAGCACTGATGTATTCACCCATAGTTTGTTGAATACGATAATCCTCAAATTCTACAATGAAGCAATTCTGGAGGAAACCGTGAAATATGCTTGTGACAGCTTGAACGGCATAAGCGCCGTCCTGATTTGCTTTGTCAATAATCGCAGGATCAACATAAACGTAGAATATCATCCGAACATTTCCTCAAAAGATTCTTCAAAAAAGCCGTTCGGCCAAGGATCGATAAATTCACCCCGGTCATTCAGTCGCAGTTCTTTAGTAACAGTGCCCTCGGATGTTTTGTCAAAGTAAATGACCGCCACATCCTCTTTTTTCAATTCGCCCTTGCGGATGAGCTTTTGTAAGCGTAAAATCAGGTTCTCGCTGTGGGTTTCGATGATGAACTGATTGCCATATTTTTCTTCCTTAGCGTCCTCAAAATATTCGCCAGGATTTGTTGTTGTTCTTCCCGCCATCTCGGCAAAAAAGCTGCCCAAGTCCGCCTGTAACCGCGGGTGGACATGAATCTCCGGCTGCTCGATAAGCATAATTTTGTTTTCGGAAAGCACACCCTGAACGAGGATGGGCAACAATTGGCCAATGCCGAAACCAACGTCCTTGGGACTGACTTCAGCGCCTGTTTTTTTATCAACCAGAGAAAGCGAAAAAAGATTTCGCTTCAGGACATCAATCTTCAGATTATAGCCGATGTCGAACCTATCAAACCACTCATTGACCTTGGCCACAAGGTCTGGCCGCTTCAGAAGGATGTCAGGTGTGTATTTGCCGGATTTCCCGACATTGGAGGGAATATTACCGGAATAGGAATACACCCTTTCCGGGTATTCTCTCAGTGGACCAATGTAAACGATGCGTCGCAGATATTCCTTGAAATATGGGGATGCGTAGGGCAACAAATTAGAGGCATTGTTAAAAATATCATAAACCATCGGCGCAATAGAAGAAAGATGGGGATAGCCTTTGGAAAATGAAGACTTCGGATCAGTCGGAACCGTTGGCGTCTTTCCCAGTGCCGCAAACTCGGGGATGTGCTGAAAGACCCATTCCTCTCCGTTAAGATGAACTTCTTTATCGCATGGGAAACAATTCGCAATAGAAATCAGTCGGTCACTGGCGGGAAAATCGCGGATATTTAAAAATTCTTCATAGGATGCATGCTTAAGAGCGCGGTGAATGGCGCTTGACAGTCTTAATATCCGTTTTAATTGACGCAATTTTGCTTGGCGAACGATAAGTTTGTCTTTCTCTCTTTGAAGATCTTCTTCTTCCAATCCCGTAGCGTTTGCGTTCAACTTATTGTTTAAAGCATCAATCTTTTGATATTGCTCTTCTACATGCTTTTTCAGCCGTGTTAATTCCGTCTTAGTTTCTTCGCAATAACTTGGGAATTCCTTTTTGTTTTTTTTGTTCATACTATATTGTTTAGCACAATATTCGCCGTATCCATCCCAGTAATTTTTTAACAAATAGCTTGCCATATCCATGGAATCCATGACCAGCACCGATCTCTTTAAATCGGACAACCACCTATAGAGTTCCTCCGGCGTGGCGCTGCCATCTTTTTCGAATTCACCCTTCATTTTCAGGACAGCACGTTTCAGATGCGGTATTTCCAAAACGTTTTTCCATTCCACAATTGGATCTGCATGGAGACTGTCCCGTGTCTTAATCGATGTCATTAATATATCGCCTGTTTTATCCTGAGAAAAGGAAAATTCCAAGGATAGATCGGCTGTTTTCACTGGCCACAATACCTCTTGCCATTCCATGTCTGGCCAACTATATTTAAAAGAAATTAACAAATGAAAGTCTTTCCTGGTATCGTGCCCATTGATGAATTCATGATAACCCCCAAGATCAACGAGGTTCCCCTTCGGAAGCAGGACAATCTTATCGTCAGCCGATTCTTCCAATGTCTGTTTGAAAAGGAGCAGCGACTGAAGCAACGAACTTTTTCCTGAGCTGTTCGGCCCATAAAGCAACGTGATGGGTTTCAGGGGAATGCGCTGCATTTTGCCAAATGTTTTGAAATTTTCGATGCCTATTTCTGTAAACATGGTGGTCTCCGTATTCTTATAATCTGCAAATATCAGTCAATTTTCTTTTTTCCCAAAGACGTTGATTTTGTCCACAATATCAAAAACAGCCGTTTCTATCTGATAATCCCGCCAGCGCTGATCATATAAAGAGCGTGGAAGGATGGCTACGTTGGTAGTTTGGCCTTCATTTTCCCCTTCATCGAGGCCATAATTATAATCGATGCAACCATGTTCGGTCATGACATAGCGGGCATGAAGCTTGTCGCCGCCAGATTTTGCCTGCCAGCGAAACACTGCGATATTCAACCCTTCCGGTATGAACGGCGACAGATCAACTTGACATGAATTCCGCCACCATTCCTGATCCTGACCTTTTGTCTCGACATGTATTTCCACCCGCGCCGGTTGTTTTTCCTCAAAGGCATAAGCAAGCATATGTGAAATTGTGGAACGAAAACGCGGCTCATAAGATCTGAAATGGGGGTCGATAATGAGAATTTCCCGGCTTATGTTCAACAGCATTCTTGCACACAGGGCCAAGTCATACGCTTTGCGGGGCACAATCTTCGCTTTTTCAGCGGCCCATAAAGGATGGGAATCGTCGATTTCATCAATGGCGGCGGCATAGGCGGCGTTATTTTTATTTGCTTCAACTACAATGGCATGGAATGGCGTTGATTGATGTTGTTCTTCTGCATTGGTCAGCCACTTTTTAGAAGGATCATAAGAACGATTGGATTTGACCATTTTTCTTTCGAGATTCTTGAGTTTTTCCATGATCTTTAATCGTTCAATATCCCGTAAAAGAGAATTCGCGCCACATGCCTCAATGACCATCCGGGCCCATTTGGCGGGAAATCGGGAAATGAGGCGGCCATGCTCGACACCAACCTGATCCATAATATAGCGAAAGTTTTGCCAGTTATTGACAGCAGCGGGTTCCACGGCATATTCATTGATCATAATCAGAAAAGCTCCTTTTCCCGCTCTGTGAAAAAGCCATCCGGCCATTTATCGATAAAATCGCCGTCCTCGGAGATGCGCAATTCCATCAATTCGGTCCCGTTTTCTGTTGGTTTGGCATAAATAACGGCCACATCTTCAGGACGGAGGGGCTTTTCGCCTTCTTTCAACTCCCCGTTGGTCGTATCCCTGATGATGCGCAGGAGTCGCAAAACCAGATGTTCACTGTGGGTTTCAATGATGAATTGATTGCCATATTCTTCTTCTTTAGGCTCGCACGCAATAGGTACTCCAACATGACGCATTCCGGTCCTTCCCGCCATCTCAGCAAAAAAACTGCCTAACTCCGCCTGTAGTCGCGGATGGACATGAATTTCCGGTTGCTCGACTAAAATGACCTTGTTTTCGGAAAGTGCACCCTGAACAAGGATGGGCAACAATTGGCCAATACCGAAACCAACGTCTTTGGGACTGACTTCATATCCCGTTTTTTTATCAACCAACCCGAGAGAAAAAAGATCCCGTTTCAGAAGGTCAACCTTGAGATTATAATCTATATCAAACTTGTAAAACCAATCATTGATCTTCGCCACAATATCTGACCTTTTGAGAAGGATGTCTGGCGTGTACTTGCCAGACTTCCCAACATTCGAAGGAATATTGCCGGAATATGAATAAACCCTTTCCGGGTATTCTCTCAACGGTCCGATATAAACGATACGTCTCAGATACTCTTTAAAATATGCTGAAGAAATTGATAGCAGAAATGAACAAACCGTAAAATGCGTATAAATATCAGGTAATGCATCGACATGTAAGTTTCCATAAATTCGTTCTTTATAGGCCGGTTTGCCCAGCATTGCAAACTCTTGGATGTTCTGAAAAAGCAATGTCTCGTTGCCCCGCAAATCAATTTCAGTACCATTATCGCACGGGAAGCAATTTGTCATAGAAAACAATCTATCACTGGCGGGAAATTTGCTAATTTTCTGAAATTCTTCATAGGATTTCTTTTCTAAGGAACGATGTATTTTTCTTGATAAACGTAATACATTTTTCAATTGTCGCACCTTGGCCTTGCGAATTAATAGTTCATCCTTCTTTTCTTGCAGTTCTTCATCTGACAATCCGGTATTGTCTGTATTTAATTTTCTCAAATCAGATTCAATTTTCTCATAGTTCTCTTCTATGTACTTCTTAATATCTCCCAATAATTCTTTATTTCTTTCACAATTACTTCGTACATCGCCGCCTGTCTTAATTTTTCCCTTCGGGCCTATGCTCTTCCCTGATCTTTTCTTGAAATAGTCTTGTTCTTCTTGTAGTACATCCCAATAATTTTTAAACAAGGGGTGCGCCAAATTCATATTATCCATGACCAGCACCGATCTCTTTAGATCCAATAACCATTCGTATATTAGCTCATGGGGATCGCCGTCCCTTTTGAATTCATCCTTCTTCTTCATGATGGCACGTCGTAGAGCGGGAATCGCCCAAGCATTCCTGCATTCCATAATTGGAGCGGCATGAAGACTGTCTCGTGTTTTGATCGAGGTAATAAGAATTTCTCCAGTCTTTTCCTGGGATAGACAAAATTCTAATGATAAATCAGGCCAGTTATCTATATCCCAAATATCGTTAGTCAACATCATTAAAGCCCATGAATACTTAAAAGTAATTACAAAACGGAAGTCTTTTTTTGCATCATGCCCATGGATGAATTCCTGATATCCGCCAAGATCAACAAGATTACCCTTTGGCAGGAGAACTATTTTGTCATCCGCCGCTTCTTCCAATGTCTGTTTGAAAAGGAGTAGCGACTGAAGCAGTGAGCTTTTCCCCGAGCTATTTGGCCCGTAGAGCAGCGTAATGGGTTTCAGGGGAATGCGCTGCATCTTGCCAAAGGCTTTGAAATTTTCGATGCCGATTTCTGTAAACATTGTTATCTCCTGAATATTCCGTTTTGAGGTTTGTTCATTTTTTATCTATTTGCTGACTTGTTTCATGTCCATTTTAATTCTGTCATGTTTGATTTTGTCATATAGCGATTTCTGTGCCAACATTCATAATCTTTGTAACCGCCTATAAATGCTGCCTTTGCTTAATGAGCAACGTTTTGGGGTGCCCCGCAGCATCCCTTGCGGCACCCTTTTCGTAATTATTGTTACGCCATAAGTAACCATTGTTACGCAGCACGCCTCTCCCAAGAGTCCAGCCCGAGAGCCACTTCAGTGCACTGAAGTGGCTTAACTTCACGTCATTATTAATCAATTGACGACTACCCTCACCGTTTTTCCTTTTCCTTGGCGGCCCGTTTATGGGACTGAGATTTCTTCCGGTTCCTACAAACCAAACTTCTCTTTCGCCCGCTTGCGGAAGGTGTGGGGCTGGATACCCAGGAGCTTTGCCGCCGCTTCTCGGTTGCCTTCGGCCTGGCGGATGGCCGCGGCGAAGTAGGTCTTTTCCAGTTCGTGGAGACGTTGGGCCAGGTCCATGCCTCCGGGGGGGATTACCGCGGACGGCGCTTGCGACGTCGATAATAACGACGATTCAGTAGTTGGCAACTGCGGCGATAACGTTCCCGTAGTTGCTGAAGTATCCAGAGATTCCGTTTGGTTCCTTAATATTGATTGCCCGGCGTCTGCTCCTTTCCGGGAATCCTGCAAAGAATTCGGCATGGAAGCCGGGGCGCTGAGTTCCGGCGGCAGGTCTTCCGCCCGGATGACGCTTCCCTTGGCTAGAATGAAGGACCGTTCAATGGCGTTCTCCAATTCCCGGATATTTCCCGGCCATAAATAGGCGACGATGCGGTGCATGGCCTCGCGGCTGAGCTGTTTCTGCTGCCGCCAGCGGTGGTTGTGGCGGGACAGGAAATGATCGACCAGAAGGGGGATGTCCTCCTGCCGCTCCCGGAGGGCGGGCAGGCGAATATCGATGACTTTGAGGCGATAATAGAGATCTTCCCGGAATTTATTCTCGCCGATCAGGGCGGCAAGATTGCGATTCGTCGCCGCCAGGACGCGGACGTCGGTCTGAATGGGCCGGACCCCGCCGACGCGGGTGATTTCACCGTCCTGGATGGTCCTGAGGATCTTGGCCTGGGCAGGCAGGGGCATATCGCCGATTTCGTCGAGGAAGATGCTGCCGCCGCTGGCCAATTCGAATTTACCCTTTTTCTGCTGGATCGCCCCGGTGAAGGCCCCCTTCTCATGACCGAAAAGCTCACTCTCCACAAGGCTCTCCGGGATGGCGGCGCAATTGATAACGATAAAAGGTTCCATTTTCCGGGGGCTGTTGAAGTGGATCGCCCGGGCGACGATTTCCTTCCCCGTCCCCGTTTCTCCCTGGATCAGCACGGCGGCATCGTATTGGCTGACGGCCTGAATCGTATCGAGCATCGTCGTCAGGGCCGGGCTTTTGCCAATCAGGCGCAGGCTGCCGAATTCTCTAAGGATTTCTCCCCGTTCCGCCTCCAGTTTTTCTTTGCGCAACAGGAGGGACGCCGTATCGAGGTCCTGTTCCGACGGCCAGGGAAGGCTGGGGAAGGACTCCAGGTAAAGGCGGATTTCGGAGACCGCCGGCTGCTGGGGACGCAAAAACCGGGGCGGCGTGATCTTCAGGAGCGTCGCCGGGACGGCACCCGATTGAGCGAGGAGAAACCAGATCGTCTGCATTTGCGGGGTTCCGGAGGGCGTGGCAATAAAATAATGGGGTTGCGCCGGTGCATGGGCCGCCATGATCTCCCGGCAATGGCGGAACATGTGGAGGTAGAGGGCCTCATAATCCGTGGGATCGGGGATGTCGATGAGGAGAACCTTGATTTGAGCGGGAATTTGAATGGGGACAGAGACAGGGGCGATGGTAGGACCGGGGGTGGAAGCAGCAGTGACAGCAGAGGCGTTGCCTTTATTGCCACCGCCTCTGCTGTTGTAACCGTCGCCTCTGCCTGACCCGCCGCCGGTTCTTTCGCCGCCTTTTTCTCCACCGCTATCCCCGTCTCTTCCCCTGCGCCTCACGATTTCTTCCTGTAAATTCCGGGCGTTGACGACGGTATTGGGGGTGGTGAAGATGTAGATGGCGGCGAAGGTCCTTTCCTTGAGCAGGGTCAGGACCGGGCCATCGGTATAGCCGCCCTGAACGGCTTCGGGATTGAAAGGGTCGCGGTTCCCGGCAAAGGTCAGCAGGATATCCATTTATTCACCCATCTTGACATACGGTGGCGCATCTTTTTCATGAATCATGAGGTTCGTCTCTATATTACACTTCGGACTCATCCCATGATCTCCCCTCGGCGATATCCGCCAGGTTGAACCGGGCGCCCTGATTGTCCATCGGGTTCAACCAGAGAAGGCGCACGAAGACTGCCTGCGCCTCCTCCAACTTATTGAGGCGCCAGAGGGTCAGTCCGTATCCATGCAGGCAGCGCAGAAAGGGGCGGTTGTCGATCATGGCCCAGGGCAGGAGGCCCCGGAAGTCATCCGGCAGGGACAGCTCGCCGATGCGCACCCCGGCGGCATAATAGTGTTGCGCCGCCTCCGGAAAGTTGTCGTACCACAGATAGCCAAGATGGGCATAGGCGTCCAGGCAGCGTAGATCCGCCCGGAGGAGGTTCATCAATTTTTCCGCGGCCGCCATTGTTCCCTCCGCATCCCTGACGGCCATTGCCTCCATGATCGGATCACTGTCCATATCCTGCGGCTCAAGCCCCGGCAGGATCTGCTCCATTTCATACTGCTGCCGGACCCCCGCCGTATAGATCCTTCTTTCCACAAAGGAAAGCTCCGCCGGGTCCGTAACAACGTCGCCGTCATCACCAAGCATCTCCTCCGACGGATCCCAGGGACCGAACTCAGATAATTTCAACGGCGTAAGGCCCAGGGCGTCGACGTCGAGACGAGCGGACATGAATGTTCCGGATAGATAGGGATTCCGGGCGTAACGCCAGCTCTTGCGAGGCCGGAAGGTTACAATTTCCGCGGGAAATACGTGAAAGAAATAATTACCGGAGAGCCGGACGGTAACCGTCTCGGCGCTATCGGGCCAGCGGCATCGCACGACATTCTGTCCCACGCTCAAGACGACAAGCTCCATAGGCTTTTCCAGGTCTATGATGCGGTCCCCGGGCAGTCGCTTCCGGCACAGTCTTTCCAATTCATGCAACAAATCCGGCATTTCCGATAGGCAGTGCTCCCTTCCCTGCTCGTCAAGATAATAAATTTTCTGATCATCCCCGCCCCGCAGTCGGGACGCCGCAGGGATAGTAACCGGCGATTTCTTCTTCATAGGCTCCTCGTCTTCTTTAAGCATCTCCATGGACAATCATCGACGTTCCACCTTCAACCCTTCTATTTTCCCGTAATCCCTGATGTTTGACGTTATGACGGTATAATTGAGTGAAATCGCCGTTGCCGCAATGATGAGATCATGAGCGCCGACCAGGAGATTTCTCTTTGCCAGGGATGCCCAGATACGGGCGTAGATGCGGGCCACTGCAATATCGAAAGGGAATGTGGGAAAGAATTCCATGACCTTTTCCACGAACGCCTGGCGATTGATTTTCCTTACCTCCGTGTCAGCGCGCTCGACGCCATGCAATAGTTCGGCAACAGTTACCACGCTGATGCCAAACGGCTCATCCTCGCGGCCACGAACAATTTCTTCGATCTCTTGACGATTGCGTTCCAGAGTAATAATTTCACTGGTATCGAAGATTACGCCCATGACGATGTCTCCGGCAATGCAGGCTGATTGCCGATAATATCTTCCAGGTCAGCAGCAAAAGCATCCTTTTCTTCAATAGCCGGCAAGGTGTTGAGGTAAGCGCCCAGTTCCTTTAATGTTCGCGCGCCAAAAGAATTTTCGGCCGGTCCGATCGTTGCCACCGGTTTCCCTCCCCGAAGTATAGTGAAGGATTCTCCCTTGTATTTGATGGCATTGAGTAAATCTGAGAAGGTTCTTACGGCATCCGTAGCACTGATGGTTTTGATCATGGCCTCGCTCTCCTGCAAAATATGATTATTTGATTTTACATAATTACGAGAGGATTTCAATAAATATTTTAAATCTCACAAACCAAACTTCTCCTTCGCCTGTTTATGGGGCTGAGCATCCTTCCGGTTCCCACAAAATAACTTCTTCTTCGCTGGCGCGCTTTTTCAGGTCGTCGGTGAATCCGGAGCGGCTGAAGAGGTCCGCATCCTGATGCGGCTTTCCTCAATAATCCATAGATGTTGCCTGACAGGTTCTTTTGAGAGAGTAGGAAGTACTCTTGCAAAAACATCGAGTAAATACCGTTTATCCTGTCTGCTTACCCTCAGAACCATGATGCCGGCATATTCATGTGGCGGATAAACACGAACATCGGCAAAATCAAGATCAAGGGTTACCAAAACCCGGTCTTCCCGTGAGCACGTATTGATGACAAGGAAATCAACGGCGCCAGCCATAACCTGATCAATAACCGTTTTCGCATCGTGGCCATCGGCAATGAGAAGATCCGCAAATTCTACCGGCAGATTTTCATCAATCTTGAATTTCATTACGATTAACCTGCAGCCGTCAGGACAACCCGTTCACGAGCCAATTCCGCAGCATAGGCAATAGCTGCGTGAATATCTTCGGCCTTAAGGGATGGATAGCTTTTTAAAAGCTCGGATGATGATACATCCGCGGCAAGGTTATCAAGAATAATGGATACCATGATCCTGGTTCCTGCGATACAGGCTTTCCCGTGACAAATGTCGGGATGGACGGTGATTCTATCCTGCCAATTCATTTGTTTTTCCTCCTTATGCTTATTCTTTTTTGTCGGAAGTATTGGTGTAAATACTTAATGTGAACAATTACTTTCCCCGATTAATTTACGTTTCTTTTCTGTTTCGTACTCCCTAGTATGATACTTACGAGTACCATATTTGCGAATATTAGTCAGCTCAATTAAAATAACGATTTCCTGCCATTTATTGTCTCCGCCATAACATAATTCTGATCGCCTACAAACCGAACTTCTCTTTCGACCGCTTGTGGAAGGTGGGGGGTTGGATACCCAGGAGCTTGGCCGCCGCTGCCTGGTTGCCGTTGGCCTGGCGGATGGCAGCGGCGAAGTAGGTCTTTTCCAGTCAGCAGGGGGATGGCTTAGTTTCTTCTCCCGAAACCTATGAAAAACCGTCAATATCAGCAGCATGAATAATCAAAGGGGTGACTG
>Ga0247841_10007730_pt1 | contig 15823 bp, 20 predicted proteins | sample LaCruzMarch2015__2_FD_192410 | JGI IMG/M metagenome (GOLD analysis project Ga0247841, IMG submission 192410) | Freshwater microbial communities from meromictic Lake La Cruz, Castile-La Mancha, Spain - LaCruzMarch2015_18m | ecosystem: Environmental > Aquatic > Freshwater > Lake | place: Spain...
TGTCAGAACAGAAATTACAAGTAATGGTTGTAAATGGAATAGAAAAATTTGCAAAACATTATGAAGGTTTGTCTTGGTACACAAATAGATATACCGTTAGTGGAGCCATTGGTGATCTTGATGTTGATGCCACAGCAATGCATAGTGATACAATTCTCTACCAACGTGGCATAAAGCGTAATGAAGAATATAAAACAGAGATAGAAAAATATAAAGATGTTGTGCTAACAGGAAAATTTGTTTCACCAACAGTGTAGAATACTGCTACAATGCCATATATATTACAAGCTAATAGGGAACGATTTCAACCTGCTTTGGAAAGCCTACCAGATTTTGCTTCTAAGGGAGAACTTGAATATGTTATTTTTTCAATCATGCGAGCTTACATGAGCGCAAGAAATAATAAATACTCTAACCTGCATGATTGTACCTATGCTGCAATGCACTGTGCAGATGAATTTCGACGGAGGTTTTTGGATAAACGAGAGGACGAGGCGATCACTGAAAATGGAGATATATTTTAATGAGATTAGCAAAACAATCGCACAAAATGTTGGACTTGAAGCATAAATCAGGTATTGTTGATCGTATTGTTGAATTGTTCATTGATGCAGAGCTTGTTGGTTTTATTACCCCGACAAGTGATCCAAGTGAAACTGCTAAAAACAAATTGGATATTGTCCTGAAACCTGGAGTGGGACATTTTAGTTTCTATTGTGAAGGACTTGCTGGAATTATTATCAATGGTGAAATTTTTAAGAAGCTTAATGAATATTCACACAGCACTGAGATTACCAGAAAAGAAGTAGCCGAGCCGAAGCCTGAGAAAAAACAATCTAATATTCCGGTAATAACAGGAATTGACTATGTCGAACCTAAACTAACATTGGCGCCTGAAGAACCGGAGGATATTGTATGAAACGTGGTAGAAAAGAATTGACCTATGAAGTGCTTGATAACGCGCAAATTTTAGTAAAGAAAATTGTTGATAGCTTTCCTGACCTTTTCTGGTACATACAGCCAGATAAGATTATGGTACTTGGAATTCAGAATGACCCACCAAAAAGTAAGAATTGGATTGCCCGAATCAGCCCAATATCAGGTGTGTTTAAAGCATTGGCAGAGAAAAATAAATGGCTTACAAAATTTGTCATCGAAACTTACAGCATGGATTGGAACGAAATGTCTGAAAAAGAAAAAGCATGGATTATGTTTCATGAACTACTTCATGTTGTCGCCATGAAGACAACCAAGATGTTCAAGCATGATGTACTTGACTTCTCGTGTATTGTAAAAAAACTTGGTGTAAATAACTACTCAAATCCTGACATTACTGATTTGTTTGGTGTAAAGTTTGACGAAGATTTTGTAAATCAGCGCCGTGATTATATCCAAAAACAGTTAGAAAAAATTGAAGGAAAACAATCGTGATTTACCATTTTACACATGTTAGAAGCAATACTAAAAATCGCGCCTGGCGTTTACGTTTATGATATGCTTGTAATGACTTTCGTTTCTTTGCTTTAACTTCAGGTCTATTTTGTGCTTCTAGCTGTGCAAGACGTTGTGTTTCAATAAATTACTGTTGAATTACTGCTATATCCATTTATGCATGATATAACTTAAGATATGTATAATATTACAGGATTATTAACTTTTGGGGAAAAATTTCAATGTTGTATTTACTATGGCCAACATGTAGACCGAAAATGTGTAGAAGTACATATTCTCAATGGTATAAACTTGCAAGTAATCCAATAAATTATCAATTAAGAGTAGTTGTTGATACAATAGAACAGGCACAAGAATTACCAGATTTTCCATTCGTGCGGGTGGGGATGCCAAATACACATGGATGTGCTTTCCCAGTATATGTACTTACGCATGATTTGACACCAAAAGATGATGATATTATTGTGTTAGCTTCAGATGATTTTTTCCCAATTAAAAATTGGGATGTAATATTAAAAAATAAATTGGCAGGTAAAACTAAAGTACTTGTTGTAAATGATGGAAACCAATTTGGTGAAGTTGCAACAATTCCTATATTAACAGGTCTAGCATTTAAAAAATTAAACAATATAATTTATCACCCTAACTTTAAACACTTATATACTGATACTGATTTCTTTGCCAGCGCAAAAGCTCTTGGCTTGATTGAAGACATTCGTCGAAAGAACAAGGATATATTGTTTGAACATCGTCATTATTCTGTTGGTAAACGGCCTAAAGATATTATTGATCATAATGTCCAAGGATATGAAGGTACTGATCGATTGATGTATGAGGGGAGATTAAAAATGCCTATTGAAAAACGACTTGAAGTTCCTAAACCCGAAATTATATTATCAATATTAATTCTAACAATTCCAAGTAGAGAAAAACAATTGGTTGAGTTAATGAAGTGTCTTGAACCACAAAAACATCCAAATGTTGAAATCCTTATTGACAAGCGAAAACGCCTTAAGATTGGCACCAAACGGCAAGATATTCTTGAGAAGGCGCATGGGAAATATATCGTCTTCATTGATGATGATGACCTGGTCCATCCATATTATATCAGTATGATTCTAACAGCAATTAAGGATTCACCTGATTGTGTAGGTATAAATGGCATCATGACGACTGATGGAAAAGATCCCAAACAATTTATCCATAGCATTAAATACAAAAAGTGGTATGATGAAAATGGTATTTACTATCGAAACCCAAACCATCTAAATCCTGTACTTAAAGGGTTAGCGTTGAAAGCTGGGTTTAAAACAATAAACCATGGTGAAGATCACTTGTATTCTCACGCATTGTTTCATCTACTGCGCTCTGAAGTTTATATTGAAAATCCTATATATCATTATCGGAAGTAGAATTATAATATGAAATATAAAAAGAAACCTGTTGTGATTGATGCAGTTCAATTTACAGGTGATAATGGAGATGAAATTTCTAAATTTATGCAATGTCAATTTCCATTTTTAGAAAATGGTAATTTAAAGATTGGTACGTTAGAAGGTGTTATGACAGCTAATCCAAATGATTGGATTATTAAAGGTGTAAAAGGAGAATTCTATCCTTGTAAACCAGATATTTTTAAAACTACATACGAATGTGTAGAAAATATCCATACTATTCCTGGACATAGTAGGTAAAATATGGCGGTTAAGTATAAATTAACAATAACGATTAAAGTTGTTAATCAAGATACACAACACACGAAATGTTCACATATTATTAAAGAAATCAACTACGATAAAGAAATTGTCCAAGAATTAAAACGAGAACATAAAATAAATGCTTTAACTGAAATTGGTGTAAGAGCTGCTGAAGAATTGGAAATTGAAATTCCAAAGTTATTTCAGAAGATAACGCAGCATGATGAAGCGATGATTGAGAATGCAAAGAGAAAAGCAGAAAAATAAGCACGAAGAGAAGCATGCAACAAGCAAATACAGACAAAATCTTTCTCAATATAGCCAAGGAACTGGCAGCATTTAGTAAATGCAGAAGTTTTCAAATGGGAGCTGTAGCAGTAAAAAATGGCCGAGTGATTGCTACCGGTGTTAATGGATCTCCAAGTGGTTACACTAATTGTTGTGATGTATTTCCACCAAACAATGCTCCACGTTTTAATCGTGATACTCACCGGGCTTGGTCAGTTCCTCGAGAAGTTCATTGTGAAATGAATTTAATTGCTCAAGCCGCTAGATGTGGAATTGCATTAGAAGGATGCACAATATATATTACAAATATGCCGTGTCAAAATTGTTTAAAACATATGATAGCATCTGGAATAAAACGCATCGTTTATAAAGAACCATATGATAAAGCTGATTTGATTGATGATGCAGATGATATGCTTATTAAATGTAATGTAACATTGGAAAAATATCAAGGAGAATAAAATGAATAGGAAGTTTTTTCATATAGTTAAAAAGCTGGATGACAGCAAGTTTAAGCCTCTACCTAAGAAAGGAAATTTGCAAGCAAAAGTTCTGCAACTTGAGGAAAATTGCTGGTCAATGTTCCCTAATTGGAATAGACCACTAATACTCAGGATGTTAGGGAAAATCCTGGGAATTAAACAAAATACACAACACCCTGACAAGTTTTGTGTTAGTGATTTTGCTTGGACCGAGCAGGTTGAAGAAGCATTCAGAAACCACTCATACCATAAGAGGTTTCTGAAAAACAACAAGAATAATTGTTCTGTTCAAATGTTTTTACTTGACATGTTACCTGCTACAGTTGTTACAGAAAAATCTACACCTGAAAAATCTACACCTGATTTGATAATTCCAAGTATTCCTTGGCCAAGAATAACTTCGACACAAGAAGGCCCAACTTATTCTGCTCACCCGGCGCCAACGCCGGAATTTCCGGTAAATACAATTATAAAATCTGAACCTCACATGACCAAGGGTCAATTGTGTACATTATTGGAGACTGCTGCTGTGTTGTATCTAAAGGGTGCTAAAAAATCTATTCGTCGTAATATCCATCAGTTTTCATTCTGCGGCACATACAACCATAAATTTGCTATGGCAGTATTGATTGACTATATTAACTTCGTAGCCAGAGGCCAGGGCCTAGATCTTGGCCTAGAAGAAAAACACATCTTAAATCCAACACCATAAAACTTGTATGAACAACTTTGCTATTGGTATTCTTACATGTAACAGAACAGATTTCTTTAAGAAATGTTATGAGTCAATTGCTCCATTCGCAATCCCAAAATGTGTTGTAAATAATTTTGAAAGCACTATCACTGATAGTGAATTATTACAAGATTTTCTTGATGAACACCATAGAGATGTTAAATATTTCTGGGCAAATAAAACGAATTCAATTGCATATGGTAAAAACAAGATAATCAAATGGTTTCTTGAAAAAACTTCAAAAGAATGGCTTTTTATAGTTGAAGATGATATTATTGTGCAGTGTATTTCAGTGTTTGATCATTATATTAGAACAGCCAAACAATCAGGCTTTAAACATCTTATGTTTGGATTGGCTGGGCCAAACAATTTCCAAAACTCTATTCAACATCCAATACTCATGATTGGTAAAATACTTTCATTTTATCGGCATTGTGTTGGTGCATTCTGTCTCTATCACCGTGATGTCCTGGATAAAGTAGGCTTGATGGATGAACGGATGATCAATTGCTTCGAGCATGTTGAACATAGTTGGAGAATTGCCAAAGCTGGGTTTATTCCAGCGACATTTGGTTTTTGGCCAGATGCATTGGATAAACATTGCCTGATTGATCAAGACCATGATTTAAAATACAGCACAATGCAAAGAACACCACAAGTATTGTATAACAAAAATGTTCAGGAAGCGCTCAAACTATTTCAAGAGTTGCATGGTTTTCATCCATACCAAAAGCTAGAAGAACTAAATAAATTAGATGAACACAATCAAATAACATTTGATGTCATTGAACAATCACAAAGAATTTTCAAAACATGAAAGACTATATTAATATTTTCTATTGTATTAGCAATAATTTTGGGGATGCAATCAACCCAATTATCGCAGAACTGATTTTTAAAAAACCCATTGTATGGACACAAACTTCAGATGAGATTAAACATTTAATTCTCTGTGGATCGATATTAAACCATGCGAATCAGAACTCAACTGTGATTGGAGCAGGATTAGCACAAGCTGGTGACGTGGTAAATCGACATGTCAATATTTTAGCAGTACGTGGCAAAATCACAGAAGACATTATTCGAAATAAATTTGGATATAAACAACCGGTTGGTCTTGGAGACCCCGTCCTGTTATTACCTCGTATCCTAGAATTACCTAGGCCTGAAAAAAAATATAAGGTTGGTATTATTCCACATTATGTTGATCAAGCAGTGTTGTATGAACTTTACCATAAACGTTTAACTGAAAATGGCAACTTTTTTAAATTAATTAATTCACTTGAGTCCTCCCCAATTAAAATGATTAACGATGCGTTATCATGTGAAAAAATTATTACATCTTCATTACACGGATTAGTTTTAGGGTTTGCATATGATATTCCAACACAATGGTGTAAAATTACAAATAAGATCATTGGTGGTAATATGAAATTCCTTGATTTTTATAGTTCCATTGATGCAACTGATGTTAAAGCACCACGGGCAATATCCGATATTATGCCGATGACCAATGAGGAAATTTTTGCACACATTGGTGAGACACGTTATACCGAGAAAATTACCACAATTCAGAATAATTTGTTGGCGATTTTTGAGACGTTAAAGAAGTGATTATACTGTCAATACTAATTTAGATTCTCGTTTATGTTGCCAATATGCTAGCTGATATGCTTGTATATTTTGAAACTACGGTGTGTATAATATTTGTAGATTCAATTAACAATTAAGGAGATACCAATGAGCGAAGGATTTATTCAGAAAGATGGCCAAGGAATACTTTTCACTAATAAGTTTAAGAAAACTGAGGCTCATCCTGATTTCGTTGGGAATGTCACACTTGATGGCACGCAGTATGAAATTGCTGCCTGGAAAAAGAGTTGCGACAAAGGATCATTTTTATCGTTACGTGTCGCAGTTAAGGAAGACCGTGAATCTACCAAACCTGCCGCTAAGAAGCCTGCTGCCAAAAAGCAAGATGACGATTTCAATTTCTAATATCGTCCAAATAAACCACACCAAAGGTAATCAGTATGTCTACAAAAGAAGAAATTATTGATGTCGAAATTCGCTGCACAGATGCTGTTGCCAGGATAATTGCCGACTATGGCCATAAGACATTTGGTACTAGAGCTGCAAAACTCGACACCATGGTTGGATTGACAATTGTTGCCTTGATACAAGAGAAGATTGATGATTTTGAAAAGGTCAATGCTTACCTATCAACAAATGCTAAGTGCAGCGACAGGAAGAAACTTGTAAACATTACATCAATTGATGTTGGCGTTTATGTTGCTCAAAACAAAACTGGCGAAATGTGGAAAGTTGTAGACAAATATACTAGACAAGATGCTCTAACTAGGCGCTGGTATTATACGCTCAAAAAAATTGGCGCCAATAAAGTTATTGTGCGGCGTTATGATCATTTCAAGAAAACATTTTCATTATGGAATAGTGAAAGTTCAGCTCAAAATGCCAAAAGAATGTTATCCTAATCTCAACACACATACATCATTGAAATACAAGAATAAACTCTTTCGTGTTACTTCTATAAATAACTTCACTGATTTATTCAATCCATTGAAGCAATTGTGTGTATGGTTTGAAGAAGTTTCAGATGAGAACCACGAACACGAAGTTTTAGCAAGATATACTAAAAACTCTCATCATAGATCACACGGTTATTAAAACTGTATTCTCCAACTTAGAGATTACCCTACGTTAAGCAGGAACACACCAACCACATATAGGTAATCATTTGTTTATTGGATAAACTTCGACCCGAGTGCCGCCTACAGCTCGCCCAAAATAACCAAGGGTTACCCTTGTTCGGAATACACTGCCGCCAACAGTAATTGTATCATTGAAATTTATTATCTGTTTGCATTCCAATATCCGATTGAAAATCCATAACGAGTCCGGATTTGCTCCAGCTACCCACAGTAGATCGTTATTAACATCCATGTGCATGATTTTTTCACATGGCATAGTTGTAATTTCTTTTACATTATTGTCAATTTTTTCTAACAGTGTATTGCCATTCGAACAGAATATCCGTCCATTGTATTTGATGATACATTGGCATGTTGGCAATGAAAGCATCGTTCCATCATTACATGCAATGCCGCCTGCACCATCACATGCTGCAGTGTAGAGTTTCCCACCATCTTCAAGTGCCATTGTAACGATTCCTGATCCAGGCATTTTAAATTCTTCAAGTCCGGTTAAACAATTAATAACATGAATGCCTTTATTATCTGTATTAAATACATAAGGTTTACCATTAAACATCGCACACGTAGATGCAAATGCTAATCTCACACCCTTTGTTATAGAACCATTGTTATAGATAAGTAAATTGCCATTTTCTCCAGCAAAATATACCGTTTCGCCATAAACCAAACCCTGGCCTATAGTTTCTTCCTTACAACCACGCCCACCATAAATCATCTTACCATTTAGATATATTTTTGAATCCTGTCTGGTTTTGCTATTATATGTTGCTATAAATAGACCAAATTTAGTATTTGTAAGACATGAAATTTTCCATGGTTTGCCTTCTTCAAACATTTTAGGACCTAGACTATATTTCATGTTTGTAAAAAAACTTACAATGAAATCAATGATATGTGTGAACCAGTTCATTAGTGTCTCCATTTTGATTGTTTAATAGATTATTAATATTTATGAATAGAAATGAATAGAAACTCAAACTGCGCAGAAGTATTTAATCCTGCGCAGTTTAATTAATTATGCTGCTGGGGTTTTTGATAGAAGATTTTTGATCGCTTCAAACCAACCAATGTCCTTGCCATCAAGCCACTTCTGAATTAATGACCAGGCAATACTGGCAATAACAAGTGCAATTGCAGTTACAGCTTCTGTAATCATATCAGAGGTAACATCAACACCAGGTGTCAATAAACCAGAAGCGGATAGTTTAGCGAATATCCAGCCAGCAGCTAGAATGGCGCCACGCCTCACAAGCATTAAAATGAACGGTAGAATGTTTCCCATACTTTTCTCCTTTGTTTATATTCTCCAACGATTACAACCACTGCCGCAGACAGGCAGTATTTATGCGATTTAACCATTTCGGAGAGATGTAAGTACAGAATTGATATACTGAGATTTCAACAAGCGCAGTTCCTCGAACTCACTTGGCTCTTGCATAGGATTAGAGATGCCATTACATTTTAAAATAAGCCACCACAACTCACACGTTCCCCAGGCCTGATAACTTATTAAGGTAAAACAATCCGAGACTCGAGGTGTGTACTTGTTGAAGTAAATTGCCGGCGTCTTTGCCAGATTATTGAAGGTAATTGTTTTGTTGATGCTATACGAAACATCTGTCTGATTTGGCAAACTGTCGTCATGGTAGACGTTGAATAAATTTGCCATATCAAAAGTCGAGACAAATTGTTTTAATCCTGGGTAGTTATATGGTTTGTTCATGTTGTTCCTTATACACGTGGACCAATATTATCGGTTAAAGCACCAGAAATAAATGGTCTACTCCCTGTCGCCAAAGGTGTTGGATTAACAAATGCATTCAAAAAATCAGCAACGGCGAATGTTGTCCTACCACCCTGTTTAGCTCTAAATTTATCCCAATTCAATACGGAGAAAAGATACGCATTGAAATTATTAGGCATGATGGAAACAAATTTTAGTTTAAGTTTATAAATATCCGGAATCAATACAATATTAGTAGGAGGTACGGGAGGTACGGCATTTGACCATTCAAAATTATCTGTTATAATTGGTGGTAATTTTTCCCAATTAACATTATCTTTTGCTTGTGGATGTAGAGCCCGCGATTTTCCAACACATGTTACTTCCGCATCCATTTTACATAGAAAATAAATACAGCGGCCTGGGATTTCCACCTGAAAGAAATTGGAACCGCGTTGTAATAATCCAGACTGAATCCAAAAAGCTCCAGGAATAAATGCGTTTATGAATAATGTATTTTGAACAAGATTATATAGTGTATCATTATAAAGATTAATTTCACATGAAACATCATCACATTCAGGACCGAATCCTTCCAATTGGAACTGTGGATATAATGGCAAATTCAAACCACCTAAACCAAATCGCTTTAAAACATCCGACATTCCACCAAGATGAGATTGAATGGTGGTTTGACTCCATCCGGCTTCGCCGCGTGCGTGAAGATAGTGTGGGCCATAATATGGTAACTCAACACTTCGAAGAAATTTACCTGCTACCATACCAGAATAAAATGCACCAGGGATATTCATAACTAAATTCTGTGGTGAAGATAAATTTGAAGCAATTCCTGAATCACTTAAAGCTTTTTGTAATGACTGTAATGAAAACTTATTACGAATATCCTGAAATATTTGTGTAAAATCAGGAGTATTTCCTCCAACTCCACTTGATAAATAACTTGAAAATTTGTCATATAAATTTTTATATATATCAATCAATACATTGTAATAGGGTTCCGGTTCAAATTCAAATACTTTTATTCTTGGTGTAGTCTTAATTGATTTGTTCGGATCAGAAATAAAATCAAACATTGTATTTATACTTGCTGGTAATTTTCCAATTAAATTTGACACAGATGTTGTTATACCATATGAAGGATACCAAGCATAATCTTTAAGCTCCCATTTTTTTGTTATTGCCGGATATTCCCATTTTTTCCCTTCAGGAGTCCCAACGATCATTGATTCATTTCTAATGTTTTCCAATGTCGGCAAAATAGAATTTGATGTTGCCATGATTATATCCTATATTTAATTCGTTCCAACAGGTGTAAACGATCTTTCAACCGGAATCGCCAATGACCAATTGATTTTTTTCATATTTTCAGAAAGAGTATCCAACATTGTTTTAACATCTGTTTTGAATTCTGTAAACATTGTTTTTTGCTCTGTTAAAATAATTTCATTTGGATCAATTGGAGTTTTAGTATTTTCAATTGTCTTTTGAAGTTTATTAACAGTTTCCAATATTACTGAAGTTGGATCATATACTTCCTCATATTTCTGTTGTGTTGCCATCTTTTTTAATGCTTCACCAGTAAACGCAGTAATAATATTTTGATTGCGTTCTTGCTCCTCTTTAGACATACCTTCACGCAAAGCTTTATCAATAGATGCCCTATATGTTGGTGTTAGAATTGTTTCGAAATCATATTCTTCGCCTGCACGCTGAAAAGGTTGTGCTAAGGCACCTTTTTGCATATTCCATCCAACCCAATTTATTCCAACTCTTGCTAAATGTGATTGTAAATCCGTTAACTCTCCTATACTTTGACGAGTTTTCTTCCAAAACGCTGATGTTTCATTTTCAACTGCTGTACTAAGTTCTATATGACCTGGTTCTGATATAATTCCAAGTTCACGTTCTTTTGATTTTAGTATTTTGTTCTGTATATACTTGGATATGTTTAATGTTCCTTCCCAATAGTCGGCAAAAGTTTTCTGAGCTTTAGTATGCCACCCTAATACTTTATTCCATTTATCCACAACTAATAATACAGATTCACCCAAAAGTTTAATTGAAGAATTTGCTGGTTTAATTACTAAATTTAATGCTTCCAAAGTGGTTTGCACCCAACCGGCTTCCCAAACTGCACGCCAGTCACCAGTTGTTAAATACCCCCACGCTCGCCACATATCACCGCCAGTGTTTATTAAATACTCCCAAACCCCACGCAAATTATTCCATATTTCAACAAACGTATCCTTAATCAAAAGCTTCCATCCATCCAAACCTGCTGCCCAATCATTAAAATCTTTTCCAATTCCAGTAAACCAATTGGAAATATTTGTTTTAGCCTCATCAAACATATCATATAATTTTTTCTTAATATTCTCCCATGAAAATACGCCAAAAATTTTTGTAAACATTGCACCTAAAAATGCCCAAACAATTAAACCAGCCGGAGAGAATAAGAAATCAACAAATGAATCCCAAGGACTAAGTTTTTTTATAAACCCAGTTATTGCACCAACAATACCTGAAACAACTTTGAATATTGGTGTAAGAAGAAATTTAACAGCACCAACAATATTTGATACAATTTTAAATGTTGTTTGGATTGTTTTAGCAATCACAAACATTGTAGTAACAAAAGGGGCAAATTTGGCGAATGCGATTGCTATTCTTTCACCAACAAATCGTGGCATAATATATTCTAGCTTCTTAGAAATAATATCAACAAGTAGTTTTCTATCCAAAAGATTTTGTTCTTTCCAGAAATTCTTCCAAAGTGAAAATATTTGTTTAAACTCAAATTTAGCAGATTGCGCAATGGTTCTAAGCATCAATGTTTGTTGTTGCTCCTGATTTTTAGATATTTCTGTTTTCAATCCAATTATAGCATTTTCGAGTTGTAATGTTTGTTTTGCATTACCTGAAGTTTTAAAATCCAACAGAGTTTTTTCCAATTGCGTTAATTGTGTTTCTTGTGTTTTTAATACTCTATTTTCTTGCTCACGTAGTTCTTCACTGATTTTCTTTGCCAGTGGATCAGACATGTCGGTTATATCCAAGTGTGGAATTTTCTTTTGATATGACACAAGTAAATCCCTAGCTTCCTTGGTTTGAAGAGTAAGTTTTTCTTCAATGTATTCTTTGGGAACAATCACATGCGCGATTTGTTGAACCAACCACTTGTTTGCCATTTGAAACGCTGATCTAGTAAGTAAGAAAGCATTTTCTGTTCTATGTGTAAAATAATTTTTTAATCCAGCTTCCATCATAGAAAACTTGGTAAAAAAGATAGATTCGGTTTCCTGGATTCGCATGTCATAAAAACCTGTCATTTGTTTAATAAAATAACCTTGCTTTGTATCAAATAATTTGACGAAGTCACGTTGAAATTTGTTAGGGATCGAGTCTGCTAATTTATTGGCGGCTTCCCGATTTTCAGTTCGTTGTTGTTCCATTTCAGCATCAAGTTTACTATATTGTGTAGTTTGTTTAGCAAATTGTGCATTTAATATTTTTGTAATATGTTTATTAACTTGGTTGTTCGTATATATTGCAACACTAAGAGCGTTTTTTCTAGCTATATTACCTTGGCCGGGGAATTGTTTTAATTTAGATGCAGTTGGTAATTTACCTATATCAACGTTTAATTCTGTTGATATAACAGATGTTAATAATTTTAAATATGTATCAATCGATGCAAATCTAGCATCTTGTCGTTGAATTATTTGTTCTGGTGTTAGTGGTGGCATTTGAATTCTTCTTTACAACTTGTAGTAAACATATGTGTGTATAATGTATTTATGACAATATTATTTATCATCATTGGAATATTTGCTATTATTTGTTTACGAAAACAATGGATTGATCAGAATGAAATTAACAAGGATAAAGAAGCAAATAAACATAGTTGGATAAATGGAGGAAAAGGAGCGGCAATAATGCATTGTTCCGAAAATGATATTTCTATTCCGCCAATAAAACATTACTGTGATACACCATTAGGGTTAGCAAGACAAGCTTACATGAGCGCCAAAGCATTATATGATGAACGTATGGCAGTTCGTGCTCACATCTATCCGAATGCCAAACCAAATGAATATCTTCCAGATGCTACAGAAATTTTAAACTTAACTAAGGCCAGACAATTACTTGAATCACTTGGCGGCACGCCATAACATCATGCTGCAATAACTACTGATTCCTGTTGGATTGGTGTAAGTTTAAGCACTTCAATTATTGCTAGCAACAGTTTGTTATCTCTGTTATGTTGATGTCTAGCCCGAGTTTTATCCAATATAAATTTTACCATTGAGGAGATTTGTTGTTTTATAAATTACTGCCATGATCAATCCTTTCTACAAATGTGTCATAAATATTTATTGTGAGCTAGACAACCGTTGAATCAATCCCAACGGCTTACATGAAGTGTAAGCAACATGGATCATAGCTCATACTATATTTATGCACGGATGTTCAAAACTTTATCATATATCATTAGGAAAATTCTTATCAAATGCCCTTCCCAACAATAAATGCCCTAACTCGTTTCGGTGAAGAACTCGAGATACTTCACTTTGCCCAGTACCCAGACAACGACTTATCTCAGCCAGCAGATTTCAACGTCTTCGTTCTCCTGGATAAATTACAAGAGCTGGTAATTACCTCTCCATTGACTTCACCAGTTCCCTATGGCTACCTTATTTATCAAGACCTTCATGGTGAGTTCATCAACATGCTAGGCAGCCTTAATATCTATTTCACAGTCGAAATAAATCGGTATGAAGATGGCGCAGGGTCTATGAGTAAGTCACCAGCCCTCTCTCCAACGGATAAAATCTTCCATCGCTTCTATGTAACCAAAGTCGACATCCTCTCCAATGAACTTGACAGAAATCTCCTTCGCATAGAATTTCGTTCGTTGAATGAACTACTCCTAAATCAGAATATACCTAACGGCTATTCAACCTTCACTGAAAAACCTTACACAAAGAATCTACAAGAAATCCTTCAGGCTCTGGTAAATGCCGCCGACCCACAAACAGTTGCTATCCAGAACCTGAAAATCCAATGGCCAGAAGGTTATTCATCGAATACAAATCTTTCCTATGCCTCCACTGCCAACGGTTCTATTATGGATGGCATTGATTATTGCCTTGACTGGGGATTCTCCGGTAAAGATGGCCTTACTTTTATTACGGCAGATCTAACTACTGGCAACCTTATATTCTGGTCGCAGTTCTTTTCTCAGTATAAAGTTTTACAGCAACAGACAACTACACCACTCGCCCTGTCTGATAGTGCTTCGGAGACTGTACGCCATACAGGAGCCGTGGCAACGAAGAACAAATCAGCGCAAATGGAGCGCATCTTATGTACGAACATAGTTCTTAAATCTTTCAAAGGTTCTAACCTCATCTTCGAAGGTCTATCACCGCTGACCGAGCAGATCTTCGACTTCGAGAAAGGAGTCTGGACTACAACCACTACCGATGTCGAAAACCTGACGATGTTCACCTCGAAACAGGAACAGCAGAACGATACCTTCGTGCCGAAACTGAAACCCTGGACGCCGAAAGGTCTAACCACTGCGAACCTGAACTATTCCGCTACCTACACGCTAGCGAACGGCGAACCGAGACTGCGAGAGAAATTCCTGCCCATTTTCCTCGAGAACAACGTGCTGGAAGTCACCCTTCCTGGCCATCTCACCAGGCAGGCCGGAGACCTGTTCATCCTCATCGCCGATTCTTCCGCTGAAACCCTGAAGACGGTGAACGCAATCACCGGTCCATGGACAGTTCTCCAGGTAACACATCACTTCCGCCCCAACGAATTCACGGATAAACTTATCCTAGGCCGGAACGAGAAGATAACCGATTCCTCAGTTGTTTCTCTTTCGAGCAACTCGCTGAAATCCTAGCCCTCTCCATTTTTTCTCCTGCGGGCAGTAGAATGCTCCTATCGCCACGTTAACCGAAATTCAGCGAAGGAGTAAGCCCATGACCGAGAAGCGACAGAAGAAGAATAAGCCTAATTCCAGAGCCTCACTCGTCTACCTCTGCCCCAGTAAGAAGGAGCTGGTAAAGCACATCCACCTGATTACCGACGCTACTAATCGACACGTCGGCTTCTACGAAGTTACACCCACCCCCGATTCTCAGTACGGTCCACCGCTTCACAGCGGAAAGTTCATCACCTCATCTGCCTGTCCGAAGAACCTATCCATCCGCATCCCACCCGCAGATTTCGATATCTACCCAGCTGATTTCATCAACGACTACCTCTTCGGGAAGATGCTAGCCTGTTACGCTGAACCACTTCGAACCCTGAGGGAAAGTGGCGTCATCCAACCAGCGCATGCCACTCCTAACCAGCAGGAGCTGGAGATGCTCGAGAACAGTCGGAAAGCGAAGAACGAGCCCTACTGGGTAGAACGGACTAAGGAGCTGGTAGCGCGCATCGAGAAGCTGGAGAAGGACAACGAAAAACTCAGGCAAGAGAAGAAGCAATCCGAGGAGAACTGGAAAGTGGCGCATCGGAACAACGATTTCCTCCGGGAAAGAATCCACTCGATGGAAACTTCTTCCTATCGCGAAAGCATCCTTATCCAGAATCTTCAGAAGGAGCGTGAACAGCTCTTCTCGCAGGTAAATATCCTGCAGGCACGACGGAAATCGAGCGAGAAAGCACTAACC
>Ga0247841_10007731_pt1 | contig 15821 bp, 15 predicted proteins | sample LaCruzMarch2015__2_FD_192410 | JGI IMG/M metagenome (GOLD analysis project Ga0247841, IMG submission 192410) | Freshwater microbial communities from meromictic Lake La Cruz, Castile-La Mancha, Spain - LaCruzMarch2015_18m | ecosystem: Environmental > Aquatic > Freshwater > Lake | place: Spain...
CGGGGGGGCGCTTGATCAGATTCTCCGGCTCATCCTTGAGCAGCTCCTCCAGGTTGCGGCTGAAGAGATCCTCCGCGGATGCCGACTCCTGCTGCTTCTCAACCTGAACGCCGAGCTCGGTCGCCGCGACGGCCGCCGTATCGTAGTCGATGGACTGCGTGATGGTGGCCAGCACGCCGTTCTTCATGAGCGTCTGCACAATCATGGGCACCTGAATACCGGTCTTCTCGGCCAGCTCCTTCACGGTGATGTGTGCCGGCAGAAAGACGACGCCTTCTTTCTTCTTGATCTGCTCCTGATGGGAGGAGGCAATATCCCGCTTCTCGATGGCACCATGTTTACGCTTGTCGAAGGATCGGCGTTTCTGAGAAGAAGAGGAGGGACGACGCTGCTCGAGCGCATGGACCTCGCGGGCAATCGCCTCGCGCGAGACATCATCGAGCGTAAGTTTGCGCAGGACATTCACGCTCTTCTGACCTTCCTGACCGGAAGCACTGCCTTCCGTCGAAGGTGTTTCCGGAGCGGAAGGAGCCGCAGATGTTTCCGGAGTTTTCTTCTGCATATCCTCCTCGCCCATGGACATGCCCTGCAATGCTTCCAGATCAATCTCTTTGCCGTACTTGCGCGCAATGAATCGGATGATGCCCGTAGCAAGCGTATCGGACACTTCACGATCCGTTGGTTTGACGCCGAAATTCACCTGCTCCAGTTCGTGGCGCAGTTGTTGACCGGTCATACCCAATGCCTTTGCAACCTGGACAAGTCGCATACTAATGAAAATACGGAATACGGAAACCGCCGGAGCAGTGCAGAGGAGCAATCGCATCGCTGCACATCCGCATCTCCTCTCCCTGTACGGGAGAGGGTAGGGTGAGGGTGCGCGAAGTATCCACAATCAAGTTCATGCTTTCGAGCAAGAAATACAAATAATAGCCGCTTTTAGTTTAGCGGGAACGCTTCAGAAAGCGAGAGAAAAACTCATTCTCTTCACTTCGCGCCACTTCCCTCTTCTTCCGGTTTCGTACCCGCTCGCTTTTTCTGTCTCTTCTTTCCACTCAATTCCTCCACGATATCGAAGGAGGCACCCGTGTGGCGCAGCTGCTCCGTGGACGTGTTTTGCTCTTTGGCGGGCACGGAGGGAGGAACGGATGCCACCGGCACGTCGGTTTCGACCGACAGTGCGACCGGCTGCCTGCGCTCAGAAACCGGAAGCTGCTCGACCTCCGTGTGTTGTCGTTCCATGCCTTCTTTGATTTTCTGCACCGCCTCAAGAGCCGCAAGCTGAAAGTTTGCGGAAGCGGGCAGGCGAAATCCCGCCGCACGGGGATGCCCGCCGCCTTTGAAGAGCTGTGCCGCGAGGACATTGGCATCGATCGCCGGTGAGGAGCGCATGCTCGCCTTGATCTCGCCATCCTCCATCTCGACGAAAATGACGTGCACATCTGCATCGGGGATCGTGGAGATGAGTTCATCCAGAATGCCCGAGACCTCTTTGCTCTGTGCCCCCATCTCGGCCAGGTCTTCGCGGCTGACGGTGGACCAGACGATCCGGGCCCGGTCATCCACCTGAATGCGATTGAGCGCACGCCCCCAGATCTTGAGCGTCGTTAAGGGCTTGGTCTTGTAGATGTGCTGGATGATTTCCTGCTGGCGCGCCCCGAAATCCAGAAGCTCCGCAGCCACCTCGAGGGAGCGGGGCGTGGTGTTGGGATTCTGAAAGCTGCGGGTATCGGTGATGAGCCCCGTGAGCAGGAGGGTCGCCAGATCACCGGTCATCTTTTCGCGCCAATCCGGCACGTGCGTGAACCAGTGGTAGAGCACCTCCGTCACGCTGGCCGACGTCGTATCGATCAGCTGAAGCTGGCCGTAGCGCGTATTGGAAATGTGATGATCGACATTGAGCACGGGCACCTCGGAAAAAAGATCCACATGCTGCAGGTAGAGGGAACCTAAAAGCGACAGATCGGCCGTATCCACCACGACTACGAGATCGTAGCGCTGCTCCCCGTCCCCCAGAGAAATCTGCTGCGGCCGGATGCGCCCGTTCTTAGGCGAAACGATGATATTCACGCGGTGATCCTCCACGGTGTAGCGCAGCTTATCGACCTCGACCCCCTCCGAAAGATTGACCGTGATGATGAAGTTCTGCGAATCCGCGAGCCCCTCGGTAATCCGGTCGAATCCCGGCAGAAACTGGAGCGACTCGGGCGGGGAATCGGGGCAGACCACCGTCACATCCTTGCCGATGGCCCGGAAGAGCTGGAAGCACGACAGCGCCCCCGAGAGGGCATCGGGATCCACGTTGGCGTGGCAGACGATGAGGATGCGCTGATGCTCCTCGATCGCTCTGGTGGCAGCCGATAGCTCTTGGGGGGACAAGCTCATGTTAACTTGATATTGTAACACAATTTGTATCTTTTATCAACTATCCCCTTTCGCCGCTCATGGAGACCTGTCATAGGCATAAGGGGCGTATGGAAGCACATTCGGTGCCACTATTCAACCTCCTTTGTCTTCTCTCGGTATTCTCACCCGGATGAAGATGTAAGCAGTAAGACATAAGCTGGAAGCAAGAGAAGCAAAATGAAACAGTTATTGGCGATTAAGGGATTTTTCGATTGGCGATTAGATGCTGATTGCTCGCTCTCGTCAGAAGTTTTGTCTACACTCTGCTCATCGGGGCGTAGTTCAGTTGGCTAGAACGCTTGCATGGGGTGCAAGAGGTCGCAGGTTCAAGTCCTGTCGCCCCGACCAGACTTACCTTTCTTCCCCTTCGACCATTCAAGGAAAGGTTCTGCAAGGCTTACTGTAGGCCTTCCTTGCATGTCCACAATCACGTTCGAGATCAGAATGTCCCCCATCAGCCGCTTCTGCTCGGGACTCGCCTTTCTCCACCAGCGGGAGCCGCTTTTCGCCAGTTCGAGAAAGGCACGGAGGTCGAAGTAGCGGCGCAGTCCTTCCTCTTCATTCTTCTCCTCACGTTGCCGCAGCGACTTCTGCTCGTCCCTGAGACGTTGCAGTCGGCTCTTCTGAGCCGTGATCCTCTCCGCACTGGCCTTCCTCGATCCATACTCCATCGTATTGAGGATCTCCTCCGCTTCCTCGATCTCTTGAACGTTCTGGGTCTTGAGGCTTGCGATTTGCTGCCGGGCCAACTGCACACGGTCCCTGTCTTTGCGGTACTTCTCCCAAGCGGAAACGACGAACAGCTTGTGTTCCCTCTCGGTAAGGCGGACCCCCCTGAGCTTCACCTCCACCGCCTTGAAGATGCGCTCCATGTGAACGCTGCGATGGCCCTTACATCGATGACAGGAAAAGCGTGGTGAGGGCAGTCCACTTCCTCCGCGAGGCGTGTTCGCAAACATCGTGTAGGGGCTCAGTCCTGCCTCATGGCGTGCCTTGCAGAAGACCTTACCCGAGAGAGAGTACTTCGCCTTCCTCCGGCATTGATGCTGCGATGCGGAATCTGAGAAGAGCTCGGGGTTCACCTGCTTGAATTCTTCTAGGGTGACGACTGCCGGGAACGGATGCCCGTACTCCTGGGGGAAGATAGTTGTGAGGTCCGCTCGCCTCGGCTCCTCGCTATTCGTCGTTACAAGCCAGCCGCAGTGCAGCGGGTTCCTCAGATGCCGGGAGACGTACTTATCTGTGATCTCGATTTCCCTCCAGCGTCCCCCGTATTTGTACCGATCCGTGTAACCTGCATCGATGAGAAGATCCACAATCTCCTTGAGGTTCTTTCCTTCCAGCCGCCACCGATACACGGAACGCCACTGCTCGTGTCGTTCAGAAGGAATAATCTTGCGATGCTCCCTGCCTCCCGGATCACTCTTCACCTCAAAGGCGGGGGAGAGAGGCCTGATACCCTTGCCCTTCACTTCTTTTTCGATGATCCCGCGCATGACGTTGTCTTGCAGGTGATCGGAATAGCTCTTCGCCCGTGCGAACTCCATTGCCAGGTGCTCCTTGCCGGAAGAGTCGTTGTGGAAGGAATACATCACGAACTTCATGTCCGAGAGTTGCCCGTTATCGAGTAGTTCGATGATCTCACCGGCATCTCGCCAGTTGCGAGCCAAGCGGTCCGGATGCCAGGCGATGATCCCGTCCGGTCTCACTTTCTTCTGCAATTTCGCTTCCGTGCAGATCAGGTCCTCCTGACCTTTGATCGCTGCCAGGAGGTTGCTGAACTTCGGCCGTCCGTAGTCTCTTGCGCTTCTCTTCTCCCGTATGACGCCGATGACACTGAGATTCAATTTCGTCGCAAGCTCACGGCACTGCGCCAGCTGCGCGGGAATGCTCGCGTTGGTATCCCTGTGTTCATCCGACTCTCGGCAGTAGATGACATAGTTGGATGCCACGCTGTCCATTCCACGTCGGCCGAAGGAGTACCGGACCTCGTTCGCATCCGGAAGCTTATCCAAGTAGATCACATCTCAATTCTACGCTTTTGATGATCCCACCTCATGCCAAAGCTCGACGAGGCTCAGGATCTTCTCACCCCTCTCCAAGGCGGTTTTTGCGTCCCCGAAATCCTCCCCCTCAATGAAGAGCTTGCCGTCTCGAATCTCGTAGTGATAAGGGCAGGTCGTCCGCAGAAGCGAACTCCTCGGAGTTCCGGAGTGACTGGGAAGGGCCTTGGACAAAGAGCACGGGGAAGATCATGAGGGGTGCCTAGAGTCCAAGTCCGAATCGGTCGGTGATATTGCTGCCATCGTAGCAGGATCACTGTACGAGTAAAGACCGACTGCCCTGTCTGGACTGCTGGCTTTACATTCCTCACTCAACGCATTTTCCTCATCCGTTCTTTGTGAAAATGGACGTTCCTGCTCACCGTTTCTTCTCTTCCTGATGCGGTTTCCCGGTAAGGAGCCCCGCCCTCCACACGGCCTGTACATGGAGACGCGCGTTCCTGCCCTCCGCGTATCTGCTCCGCTCGAAGGCTTCCTGGGCTTCCTTGATATATCCCAGTGCTTCGTAAGCGGACCCAAGGAGGTAGGCAGCCTCCGGGTCCTCCCGCCTCTCTGAGGGCAAATGTTGAAGCATCTCAAGGGCATACTGCGGGGACCCGCTTTCCAATGCGTGTCCAGCCCACCGGAGCAGATCATCTTCGAGCATGCGTATTCAGCGGTAGGCCTCCTTCACATTCTTTGTGGCCTTCTCTTGAGACCCCTTCCAGAACTCATCCCAATGTTCAACGACAAACATGCAGGTGATGTTCAGGTTCTGCTCTTTCGGGAAGAAGTAGGGACCGTTCTCAAAACACCACGCGCTTCTCTGTGCCACTGGCACCTTTGTGATCTCGTCGTACATCTGACGGAGAGCCGCCTCCGCCTGCTCCGCTGTGGTGTAGGCATAATCCTTGCAGACGCTCTCCCGTTGCTCTTTCGTCGTCTGCGATCCGAACTCCCGTTGCGCCGTCTCGATGCAAAGACGGTACTTCTCATCAGGCGTGCGGCTGGAGTCGCCGGGAGGAGGGAGAAGAGGAGAGAGCTTCTGTACGAACATGGTGGTGGCCTGCACATTCTGGGCAGCATCACCAGGCTCCTCACCCACCCCCATGAACCTATGGGCCATGATTCCGCCGATGAGCGCAGGCACCAGGACCCCCCACAGAACAGATAGGACCACCCGGTATATCTGTTGCTTCCTCGTGAACTTAAGCTCCTCAATGCCAGTTTTAGCCCAGACGTCATGACAGCCGCGTCCGTTTCTCCAAAGACCGAATAGAATATCCGGCCACGATAGCGGTATGAGCTTCACGAACGAGCGTAGAATGGAACGCCATATCCCGGGTGGCTTACCGCTGCCGTCGTCGCGGACGACGCGTAAGCCGACGAGCAGCTTGCCCAAGGTCATGCCCCATTGATTCACCGCTCCTGCTTCATAGAGTAGATATCCGAAGCCTTGGGACAAAGCCAAAAGGGGGACTCCGATCGTCATATCGATGAGGAATGCAAGGGAGCGTCTCCAGAAGTAGACGGGCTTCATGGGCTTGTTCATAGGAAAAGGGGGAGAGTAGTAGCATCAGAGGGGGTTCCAGCTTCCATCGGCATTCCATCGGCTCGGCTCAGGACCAAAAACGCCCAAGCGCATGAACGCGAGCCAGAGGGCAGCGAGGTCGTATGGTCCCTGAATCGCCAGCGTATGGTAGAGCTATCAATCATTGAGAGACGGCACTCGGACCGCCATTCAGTTGCCTCAGCAGCTCCTCCTTTGCCTCTTTCCAATGAGTTGCAGCGTAATTGCATGCTGTATCCAAGGTTGATGGATCCTTCCAAGAATATGACAGGAACTTCTTGCACCATTCCTCGCGTTCAGGAATAGACATCCTGTCTCCCATATTGATGGTCTCTGTCATCATCATTCTCTGCTCTTCCGCAGATATTCCGGCTGCGCTCATGCACTCCTCGGCGGCGTTCGTCATATCCATCTTGGCCGCTATCTTTCGCGCCACGCACTCGTCAGCCAACTGCGCCTTCGATGCCAGTGAATTACCGTATTCTGCGGTACTGTTCTGTCTTGCATCGAGAAGCTTTCCGTAGCTCGATGAGCCCATCAAAAAAACAACAGCGAAATAAAGCAATACAGCCAGCCAGGAGTGGGGCACGCTCTTCCACGTCTTGGGTTCATCCGGTGCTTGAAGAAGGAGAAATAGGATGTACCCCCAGATGCCAATACCCAAGATATGCCCAATCATGTATATGCCATTGCCTGTCGCAACCGCCTCCGCGAATGCATCTGGTGCGAGAGCCAGGGATATCACAACCAGTAGTGCTCCGATGATCCTCCGGATCGGCCATTGGCCGCAGGTGATGAAGTTAGACATGGGATGAGGGGGAATGGAATGTGATGGCTGACCTAGTCGAACATCATGTAATCATGAACAAGCGGGGAGATGCCCGTGATGTCTAGGAGAATCCCACCGATAATGAGCAGGAGAACAATCACACCAAGGATCAATCTCAAGATGTTGAAGGCTGATGTCATGGCAACTGATGGGGAACGCACAGACCAAGAAGGGGTACCCCTGCTCGGCGACCCAAGACATTGGATGGTTTCCCACCAGCAACGCTTGACCGAGGTAGAGATACCCCTTTCTGCGTTAGTGGTGAGATGTGGGCATAGAAAGCCCACCGATGTCTTGGGTCGTGAATACTGTACCCCGTACTGGCTTTGGATCTCAATGCCAGCCCAGCTGTGGTTCAGCCCTACCTACCGTGTGGCTCAATTCCCGTCTTCCACTCCGGGGTCCACCCCATCTCCCGCCACTGCTTCTCTAGGGCTGGCGGCGGGACCCCGTTCGGTGGCATAGAGGGGGGCGAAAGCATGAATATCGTCTTACGCTGAGGGTCCCCGTCAAAGCCACGTGGAGTCTCCTGCTCTGCCGAGAGCAACCCGAGGAGGCGCGTCACGAACATGAGGCTCTTGAGGGCAAGCTCCGGGTTGGATCTCTGCTCCGAGAGCTCCTTGAGTTGTAGAATGAGCCAGTTACGGTTCATGGCCCCAGCATCCAAGAGCTCCGTCAGGCACCTCTGCACCTCAGGTTTTCTCAGGTACTCGGACCCCATGCTCTCGGCAGTACGCTGGGCATTCCTGCCACCCTTGCTCCCCAGCCGAAAGGTGCGGCGGGCTGCTTCGGTGGCGTTGCCCTTTGTCTCAATAAGTGCCACTGCGAAGAGTCTGGCACGGTCGATCCTGTTGCCTGAGCCAGAGTGATGTCGGTGCTTTTTTGCCATGTCTCCACTTTACACCAGTCACACTCAGTACGGTTTCCCTCATTGGGTTCAAGAACAGGGAGGGCTATGGAGTGCAGATGAGTTCCTCCTCTCGTCTTTGCCAATCTTCCAATGCGTCATAGGCAAAAGAGGGATTGAACAGCTGGATGACCTGTGCGTACCGGATTCCCAGATTGCCATGTTCCCTGTGGTAGGATTGGATGCGTTCGAGATAGCTCCCCACGTCCCGACCAGATTATGGAAAATCTAGAATCTCAGATCGCCGCCATCGTGGAACGAAACAAGCGTGTGGAGGCCGACAAGGCGTGGGAACTCAGCTGGGTTCGCAGAATGACGATCGCCGTCCTCACCTACGCCGTCGCCGTACTCTTCCTCCGGCTCATCGGGAATGAGGGCTTCTGGCTGAATGCGGCCGTCCCTGCCTTAGGCTACCTGCTCTCCACCCTCTCGCTGCCGTGGTACGTCGGCTTAAGCCGACAGTACCGTGGGTGAAGCGGTGGTGGATGAAGCGCAATATGTAGCATGTTTACAATTCTCGCCGAGTAATACTCCGCCAAGCAGGTTTTGATAGAAATATTTTTTGTTATAGTAAAATATATGACTGATTCGTCTGAGGAGAAAACCGTACCGCCAGAACTTCGAGCATGGGCCGAAGGTCCGGGCCGGACATACAGACCTTATCCACAATGTTGGGATTCTGCCGATTTGTTAAAAAAAATTGATGCGGCAACAGGTTCCATTCGCACAGAATTGATTGAATGGTTGAAACAATTGGCTGCCGAACCTATTCTTCCATCGAACCAATTTATACGAGAACATCTCGTATATTTTGGAAGTGGTGCATATATCGTTGGACTGACATATAACCAGTGTATCGCATTGATCGAACATTCAAAGAACCATGATATTCCATGGACGGATCTTGGGAAGCCACCGATCAGTGAAGAAGAAATCACCAAACTGAAGCAGCAGGGTATTTCCGTCGAACACCGACTTACTGTCTTCCTCGGAAATGGAAACGATGCTCACTCGCCGCTCTTTACGAGCCTTGGAATTGAACCAGTACAACCGATATCCATTTCCTAGAACGGTGACACATACTTCGCCTTACTCCCCAACTCCTCCTCAATGCGCAGAAGCTGGTTATACTTACACACCCGATCCGTCCTCGATGCCGATCCCGTTTTGATCTGGCCCGTAGAGAGCGCCACGGCAAGATCCGCAATAAAGGTATCTTCCGTCTCGCCGCTGCGATGACTCACGACGGCCCGCCAGCCGTTCTTCTGGGCCAGTTGAATGGCATCCACCGTCTCACTCACGGTCCCGATCTGATTCAATTTGATGAGAATGGCATTGGCTGCTTTCTCTTTGATCGCCCGCTCCAGCCGCTCCACGTTCGTCACCAGAAGATCATCTCCGACGAGCTGGATCTTCTTGCCGAGCGTCTTCTGCATCTCTTTGAATCCATCCCAGTCATCCTCGCTGTGGCTGTCTTCGATCGAGACGATCGGGTAGCGATCACAGAGCGCGGCATAGAACGCCGTGAGCTCCGCAGAAGAAAACTTCCTGCCGTCCACGGTATACACGCCTTTGGCAGAGAACTCGGACGCAGCCGCATCAATGGCCAGTTTCACTTTGCCCGCGTACCCCGCCTCATCAATCGCCTTGGTCAGGAAGGAAAAGGCTTCGGCGGAATCTTTTACGCGCGGCGCGAATCCCCCTTCATCCCCCACCGCCGTAATGTGTCCCGCATCTTTGAGAAGCTTCTTCAGGGTCATAAAGACCTCGACACCCGCGCGCAGCGCATCCGAAAAGCGGGAAAATCCGCACGGCACGATCATGCACTCCTGCAGCGAAAGGCCGCTGTCCGCATGCTTGCCGCCGTTCATCACATTCATCATCGGAACAGGCAGAAGCCCCGTCTCCTTCACGGAGAATTGCTTCGCAAGCGACCGGTAGAGCGGCAGTTTCTCGCTCACGGCACGCGCACGCGCCACGGCCATGGATATGCCCAGAATGGCATTGGCTCCGAGTTTGGACTTGTGTGGTGTGCCATCGAACGTGATCATTTTTTCATCCACCGACCGCTGATCACCCGCATCTATTCCCTTCAGGATCGCAAGGATGCCATCCACATTCACTACGGCTTCCAGAACGGACTTTCCTCCGTAGAGCTTCTTGTCTCCGTCTCGCAGTTCCAATGCCTCATGCGAACCGGTGGATGCTCCGGACGGCACGGCCGCACGGCCGAAGGAACCATCGGAGAGCGTGCAGTCCACCTCGACCGTGGGTGTTCCGCGGGAATCGAGGATCTGGCGCGCGTGGAGTTTTTGGATCGTCGGCATAGACACACGATACAAGATACGACAAACAAAACGAACCCCTTCCGAAGTCCTAAGTCCGAAGTCCTAAGTCCTCCGTCTCGCTCTGTCATGCAGCACCCCCGTGTACCCCGCGAGCATCAGGAGAATGAACGCCGCGGCCTCGGGACCCGAAGAGGGCAGTTGCGTCGGCTTACTCTTCGCACTGCTACTGCCGGAACCCATTACGCTCCTCATGCTGGACTGGGAGGAAGCGGCACGCGCAATCAGCGATGCGGCTGAAAGACTGCTGGCATTGGCCAGACGCTGCTCACGTGCCTCTTTGCGACGCTGCTCGGCCTGCCTAAGCTTTTCGCGCCAGCCCTCCTCCACGGCATCACTCGAAGCATTCAGGTTCTGTTCCGTCGGCAGTCTGCCGGCCAGCCGCACCCCGAGAATCTCTTTGCCCTCCAGTTGTGTGAGCCACTCGCCTCCCCAGAGCACGGAAGCAAGCTGACGATCCCAGTGTGCGGTCTGCTCGCTCGCGAGCGCACCTCCCACAAAAGGAATGAACGCGAGCAGAAGCAGCAGAACGCGCGTCACGCGACGGCGCACCACCTGCAGACAGTAACTGAGAAGCAGAATGAATGCGATCGTCACGGCGCCGAGCGTCCATCCCCAGGTGTACCAATTCATGACAAGCAGTGCGCGGGGAATCTCGAGCGCCACGACTTCAATCGCCAGCCACAACAGAAGCATGAGAGCCGGAAACCAATGCAAAAGCCGAAACACATGATCGGCACGGCGTCGGCGGAAGAGCACGAAGAGGGAGAGCGGATAGAGAACGGAGAGAGCGAAAAGAATCGCCCACGGCACGGCGCCCGCAGGTAAATCGGGAAGAGTGGGCAAGAGGAGCCCTGTGAGTAGAATAACGACGCCGAGGAGGAAGACTAAGAATGTTTCCGTAGCGTGCTTGAGAGGCATAAAAAGGGGCTCATCCTCTCGAAGGTGAGCGCACCTGTCAAGTTTGTTGAACACCAAAGGAGAACGAAGACGGATTGGCGATTTTATGATTGAATGATTGGCGATTAAATTTATGAAACGGACTCTCTCGGAGAAATGCTTCCCGCCGGATACCTGTCGCCAATCGAACAATTGCCAATTGCCAATCGTTACTTCTTGCGCTTCGGCAAATACCGATCCCGCGGATCATGCGAAACTTCTGAAGGGAGTTTCTCGTAGTAACGCATCCTGAAGAACCGCACTTGTACCCCGAGGAAAAACGCAAAGGCAATCCCCCACGCTAGCCACCACAGACGCATGGCCAAAAACCCCACCCCCTCCACGCGCGATACGACGAACAAAAGGCCCGTGATCCCGAACCAGAAAGCGGCGGACGACCACGAACGACTGAGCTTCTTCATCACGGGATTGTTCATCTGACTCCGCCAGAAGCGCAGCACGAGCGAGAGAAGGAGCAAAAGGACGCACACGATCAGGAGCGTCTTCGTGCTCCCGCTGCCATAGTGGGCATTACCGGGATTCGGCCAGCAGAGATAGAAGAAGAGTGATTTGAGAAAAGCCATAAAAAGAGGGGGAATCAGTCCTCTGGGGAGGATTTCTTTGAGGAGGAACCCTTGTGACCGATGAGCTTCTGCGAAAGGGCCTGAAGAAGAGCTTCCTGCTCACGCTCGCGAATGGTGCGCGTGGGACGAATGAGCACATACAACAGGAATCCCGCGACCGGGAGCATCGCTACCAGCACAATGCAGAACGCCATGTACCAGAAGGAATGCGTGCGGAGCAGAATGTCGCGCGTCGCGTAGAAGACGAGAAAAATGACCACCGCCCCGATGAACGCAAGCCCTCCCTGCATCGCACGAAGAAGCGGATCCTCCGAGAGAAAGAGAAGGAACGGATCGAAGAAAGACTGAAGGGACGTGAGGAACTGCATAGAAGAAAAGGAACCTATAAATGCGGATACCGCCGCCGGTGGACCACAACATACACGACGGTGGCGAGCAGCGCCAACACCGCGAGAAACTGGCTGAACCGAAGCTCGTGCGTTTCGAGCGGCAATTGCGAGCGCAGGAGCGCATACCCGCCGAACACGAAGAGGAGCGCACCCTCAAACAGAAGGAGCATCCGGCTCGAGAGCATCACCTCGATCACGGCAAAGACGCCGAGACTCACGAAGAGGGAAAGCAGAATGATGAAATCCACGGTCGTGGCGAAGACCGGAATGGTGAAATCCCCGCGAAAGTACTCAAGGATGAACGTCCCGACACTCGCGCAGATGATCCCGATCAGCGTCTCGGTGCCCGCCCGCTTGCTGTACTTGCGGATGATGAGTAGAAGAAACGTGAGCAGGAGAGAGAAGAAGGCGTAGTAGAGCTGCACCGGATGGATGGGGACGGCGTAGCGGACGTTGATCGTGTCATACGTCACGCCCCAGAGAACATCGGTGGGCTTGCCGTACGCATGGCCCGCAAAGAAGAGCCCGAGCCAGCTGAACACAGAACCGAGCATCGTGGCCGGCAACAGGACATCGAGCCACTGCAGAAACGTCGCACGATGTGAGCGGGTGGCCCAGAAGAGCACGATGCCGATACCGATGGCGCCTCCGATAAAACTGAATCCCCCATCCCAGATGACGAAGATGCGCGGAAGATCGTTCCAGTACACGCGGTACTGCGTGATGATGGCGAATGCCCTCCCGCACAGAAGAAACCCCAGCAGATACCACCACGCGTGGTCACGGAAATGCTGCAGCGAGAGATTCGCGCTGCCGGCGAGCCGCAGAAAGAATTCCGTCGAGATCCAGATGCCGGCGAGCAGGAAGACGACGGAGGTCCAGACGAGGAACGGACCTAAGGGGAACGCTTGAAACATCGGAGAGAGTTTAGCAGAAGCATGCCTCACCCTGTAACCCCCTCTCCCTTCCCCTCTCCCCTAGGGAGAGGGAAGACCCCGTGGCTTGGAGAAGGTCCTTCTTGAGAAAAAAAACAATGACAACATGATGGAGTTTCCCTCCCCCACCGGGGGAGAGCCGGGGAGAGGGAAAGATGAGCCCCATCACCCGATGGAACACGTGAGCCGCCGCAGCCGGATGTCCTCCTTCGTCTTTTCGATGAATTCCTTGAGCGGTACGGACACCTGCTTCTTGGTGACTACGTTTCGCACGGCCACGGCATTGTCGGCCACTTCTTTATCGCCGACGACCAGCAGGTACGGAATACGCTGCTGCTCGCCCGCGCGGACGCGCTTGCCGAGTGAATCGGTCGAAGGCAGAAGCTCACAGCGAATCCCCTGCTCTTTGAGCGCCTGCTGCACGTGCAACGCGGGCACTTCGTGCGGCTCGGCCACGGGGATGATCGCGGCCTGCACCGGAGCCATCCACAGCGGAAAGTGCCCCGCGAAGTGCTCGATCAAAAACCCGATGAACCGTTCGTGCGTGCCGAGGGGGGCACGGTGGATACAGAGAGGCACCTTCTCCGAGCCATCTTTGTCGATGTACTTTAAGCCCATCTTGCCCGGCACATCGAAATCCACCTGATTCGTGGCGAGTGTGAATTCGCGGCCGATGGCGCTCCACACTTCGACATCGATTTTGGGTCCGTAAAAAGCCGCTTCGTCGGGCACCTCCACATACTCAATCCCCTTTTTCTTCAGTGCCTTGCGCACCATCTCTTCCGTCTTCTGCCACAACGCCGGTTCGTTGACGTACTTCTTGCCGAGCCCTTCGGCAGAGTGGAGCGAGAGGCGCATGACGTACTTTTTGATATCGAATATCGCAAAGTACGTAAGGTACAAATCGATCACCGCATTGAACTCATCCTCGAACTGATCTTCCGTGACGTACATGTGCGCATCATTCATGGAGAGCGACCGCACGCGCATCAGCCCGAAAAGCGCCCCACTGTCTTCGTACCGGTAGCAGTGCCCGTACTCCGCAAGACGCATGGGCAGATCGCGGTAGCTGCGCTGTCTGCTCGCAAAGATCTCGTGATGGTGCGGGCAGTTCATGGGTTTGAGGTAGTACTCCTCTTCTCCGTCCAGCTGCATCGGCGGGAACATGGAGGTTCTGTAGTGCGCCAGATGTCCCGTGCGCTCATAGAGAGCGCCCTTGGCGATGTGCGGCGTGCGCACCCGCAGATAGCCTCCCTTCTCCTCCATCTCTTTGGCGAGCGCTTCGATCTGATCCGCGATGATCGTGCCTTTGGGCGTCCAGAGCGGAAGGCCCGGCCCCACCATTTCACTGAACGTGAAGAGATCCATTTCTTTGCCCAATTTGCGGTGATCACGCTTCTTGGCCTCCTCCATCATCGTGAGGTACGCAGAAAGCTCCTGCTTACTGCCGAAGGCCGCCACATAGAGACGTGTGAGCTGCGCATTCGTTTCTTTTCCGCGCCAGTACGCGCCCGCAAGGCTCGTGATCTTGAACGCATCCGGAGGAATTTCCCGAAGCGACGTGACGTGTCCGCCACGACAGAGATCCGTGAACATCTCTTTGCCGCTGGCATCGATATTGCGGTAGTGCGTCACTTTGGTCTCCCCGCCTTTGGCCAGATCCTCAACAAGCTCGACTTTGAACGTCTGTCCTTTTCCTTTCCAATACTTCACGGATTCGACAATCGGGAACTCATCCACCTCGAATGTCTGGGCGGAGGCGATGATCTTGCGCATTTCTTTCTCGATCGCGGGGAAATCGGCATCGGAAATGGGCTTGCTAAAGAGGAAATCGTAGTAGCAGCCCGTATCGATCGGCGGACCGATGGTGATCTGCGTATCGGGCCAGAGGCGTTGCACGGCCTGCGCCAGCACATGTGCCAGCGAGTGACGCATGTTGTGGAGGGATTCGGGAATCGCGTTTCCGATGGAGTGCTTTGCCATGGTAATGGGAGGGTAACAGAAGGAAACCTCCTTCGCTATCGCGGAGGAAGGGCGGAGAGATAAATGGATCAAAGCGCACCCTTCCTCAGCGGGAGGTCGTGGTAGTCGTGGTCGTGGTGGTGCGCTGCGACATGACAAGCAGACAGTACGCTCCTGTCTTCATTGCCACAAGAGAATACCGATCACTCCTGCACAGTCGAATGCTGCGAAAGTACGGCATCCACCCGTCGCCTCATCTCTTCACGGACATGCTCGGGAATAGCGCTCACCATGTAGGCGTACAGTTGGCCCCAGAGAATCTGCTCATCACGCAAAAACTCACCGCCAAGCCGAACGGCCAGCTCATGGACTTTCGTCGAGAATTGCTGCAGAGCATCGCCTTGAAACAGCGCTTCCAGTTTGCTCCGGGCATCGCGCCGACGCCGGAGGAGCCACTGCGCCATAAGCGCCTTCTGTTCCGTACCAGAGAGATTGCGAAGCCATGTACGGATCTGCACATCCCAAGGCTTCGGAGCCTCGCGCATCCCATGATCGGCTTCGTGCGTGGTCATGGGGAAATGATACAACCATAACCATTGATACCCGATTAAATTTCAATAATAAACCGTCGCGAAGCTTGGGTCTCGTGCCTGCACGCCGAAGCTGCCGACGTTTCCGGCACGCAGGCGTGGGTTCCCAAGCTGGAGCGACACCACTAAGGGAAAGGTGGGTTCGTGGGAGGAAAACCGTAGGTTTGCCTTCCACGAATTACACGACTCCGAGCTCCTGCTCCATCGCACGCACTTCGCGGAGTAATTGCGGATCATTTTGCATCTTCGCTTCGATCTTGCCGCACGCATTCATCACCGTCGTGTGGTCGCGGCCCGAGAAGCCCTCGCCCAACCGCACGTAA
>Ga0247841_10007732_pt1 | contig 15818 bp, 12 predicted proteins | sample LaCruzMarch2015__2_FD_192410 | JGI IMG/M metagenome (GOLD analysis project Ga0247841, IMG submission 192410) | Freshwater microbial communities from meromictic Lake La Cruz, Castile-La Mancha, Spain - LaCruzMarch2015_18m | ecosystem: Environmental > Aquatic > Freshwater > Lake | place: Spain...
CGGGTGGAAAAAGGTTACGAGGACTTTCGTCATCCCGATCAAACCACTTTCGTCAAGAATCTGACGGAAGACTTGAATCGCCGCGATTTTACCATCAATGCCCTTTGTTTTAATAAAAACCTCATTGATCAAGTCGGGGGCGTCGACGATTTAAATAATAAAGTGATCCGGGCCATCGGCGACCCGGCCCGGCGTTTTACTGAAGATCCGCTTCGGATCGTTCGGGCCCTGCGCTTTGCTTCGGCTTTGGGTTTTTCGATTGAAGCCAAAACCGCTCAAGCCCTGCGCCAACTGTCCCCACTCGTTCACAAAGTTTCGATGGAAAGAATCACCGCCGAACTGAATAAAATGCTGCTAGGGAAGCTTGCAACGACGGTTCTTGAAGAATACTGGGATGTCATGACCGTCATTATTTCGCCTCTGGTAAAACTTGATGCCCAAGCGGTAATTATGAGAGTTGGGCGTGCAAAAGGACTGCAAGCGAAATTAGCGGCTTTGTTGCTAGGTTTGGGAGCGGAAGCCGCCACCCAGATCTTGAAAAAGATGAAATACAGCAACCAGGACATCAAGGGCATCATTCGTTTGATTGACGGCGAAAACGTCGATTTGTTTGGGGACGATGTTTCCCTCATGCGTTTATTGGGAAACTATGAATTTACGGAATTGACGGACCTGATCGAGTTTCGGATGTCCGATCCCAAAAACGCTGAAAACATATCTGAATATCAAAAAGCCCTTAAGCGAGTGCAGCATCTCCAAGCGACTCGAAATTGTTTCCGGGTCAAAGACTTGGAAATCAATGGGACGGATCTGCTTAAGATCGGCTTTTCGGAAGGTATCGGGATTAACCAAGTTTTGAATGGCCTATTGGAAGAAGTCATAATCGATAAAACGGAAAATAAGCGGGAAACGCTGTTAGCCAGAGCCCAAGCTTTATTTGAGGAGACGAAATGAATGGCGTGAAGAAGAACTATCAAAAAAAAGCGCATAATTACAAGTTGCTTTTTGGGATCATCGGCTTGATCGTCATTCCGATCTATGCGGTGATTTTTTCCCAATTCGGGCCCGACGGAGATTTGGTGCTGGTCACTTTTTCCCAAATCGGCGCCCGTTACGGAGCTTTTGAACTGCTGATCATTTGGGGGATCCTCACCTCCTTGTACTTCATGGGATTCTTGTCTTATTTGGCCTCCATCACCAAGTTCAATAACATTTTCATGAGCCTGCTGATCGGATTTGGGGGGTTATCCATGTTGGTGACCGTCTTTTTCCCGTTTGCTCCCTCAATGTTTCCTCTTACTTCCAATACCCATAATACCTTGGCTTATGTGACCGCCGTCGCCACCTTGTTTACGCTGGTGGTTTTCGTCGGGTCGCTTTTTCGGATAGACAAAGCCCTTTTCTTCAAATCGCTGATCACTTTGGTCGTCACCATTGTCATTTGCTTGACGGTTTTAGAGGTCTTTGGCGTCAGCAGTCTGTTTCAGATCGTCTTTTCGACCCTGCTTTGTGGATTGCTGTTTCTGATCCTTCGCTATTTGGAAAAATCACCGTTTGTTGACATCCCGAAAGCCCTTGAAGACATGGACCGAAACAAAAACGATTCGGAAGCCATATAAAAATCCTCAGTTCAAATTGAACCGAGGATTTTTTTTAACGTTTGGGAAGAAAAACTTTGCGAACGAACTTTTTGGTCAAAGGAGAATAAGGAAGATAACGAAGTTTCAGTTCCAACCGCGAGCTTTTTTGATAAATACTGACCTGATGCGAAAATGTCACAAACGAATTGAAACCATGATAATTGCCATGGCCGCTGTTTTTGACTCCACCAAACGGCAGGTAATCCGAGACCACATGGCTGAGGGTGTCATTGATGCAGCCTCCTCCGAAACTGATCGAACTGAGCATTCGGTCGATGAATTTTCGGTCCTTGGAAAAAACATATAATGAAAGCGGAGACGGCGAAACCGAAATGATCTCTTTGATCTCGCTTTCGTCTTCGTAAGTGATGATCGGAAGGACGGGACCAAAAATTTCTTCGGCCATCAGCGGATTGGCGGGGTTGGTTATCAGAACGGTTGGTTCGATTTTCAAAGTTTCAGGATTGACAATTCCTCCGAAAGCCAGCTTTTGGTCGGCTAATAGATTGGCCAATCGGGAGAAATGTCTGGAAGTGATCATTTTCGGATAAGTCGGCTCGTTTAAGGCTCCGTTTGGATAACTGGCATCAATGGCATCTTTTAGGGCCTTGGCGAGATCAACGGCGCGCTTCTTGGAACAAATCAAATAGTCGGGAGCGATGCAGGTTTGACCGGCGTTGACGAATTTTCCGAACACGATTCGGCGGGCTGCCACTTTCAGATCAAAAGTATCGTCAACGATGCACGGGCTCTTGCCGCCCAATTCCAAAGTGACCTTCGTCAGGTGCTTGACGGCTTTTTGAAGAACAACCCTTCCGATTTTTTCCGAACCGGTAAAGAAAATGTGGTCAAAATCATCTTCGAACAGTTCAATGGTCTGGTCGTGGTCCATGGCCACGCAAGCGACGTAATCTTCCGGGAAGGTCGACGCGATCAGCTCTTTGAGGACCGATTCGGTGTTTATCGAAGAGTGCGATGGTTTGATGATGCTGGTATTCCCGGCCGCAATGGCTCCCGCGAGCGGAGTGATGGTCAGCTGAAACGGATAGTTCCACGGCGAGACGATCAAAGTTGCTCCCAAAGGGGCATAATAATAGTAGCTGCGGCCCGGAAGCGAAGTAAAGTGGGTCGGGATGGTTTTCTTTCGCATCCATCCGTGCAGATGCCGGATCAGATAATTGATTTCTTTGAGGACCATCCAGATTTCGGTCAGGATGGCTTCGGTCTCGCCTTTGTTTAAATCGAGATAAAGAGCTTTGATGATTTGATCCTGCCGATCGATGACGGCTTGCTTGAGTTTTCGAAGCATTTCGATCCGAAAACCGTAGGATAAGGTCTGATTGGTACTAAAAAAAGCTTTTTGTTTGGTTAGAATGGGATTCATAAATTTACCTCGGCTTATTATAACAAAAAAATGAAAAAATGGGCACCGAAATGAGAAAATGCTTTTCTTTTCCTTTTATTTATTGCTTTTGATTTTTTTAAAATATGATATAATATTGATACGAGGAAAGCAATGTTGGAATATTTTAAAAAAAACCTTCCGTTTTTAGCGGGAATGATCATCATCGCGGGCTTGGCCTTGCTCTTCATCTTGCCGTCCGGAGCCCAACTCATCGCGATTTTTTCTTATGTGGCGGCGGTTTACCTGTTTCTGGTGGGGATTTCGTTTCTGGTCGCGGCCATTCGTTTTGATCAATATCTGGAAGCAAAAAATAAACCGCGGCGCCAACAAACGCTTTTGATCCTTGAAGCTTTGTTTCTGTTGGCGCTGGGAGCGCTCATCATCATATTTCCGACCTATACGGTCCGGATCATCATCGGTGTGACGCTTCTGGTCATTCCGACCCTTCATCTCATCTTCAATGGCGGCCGACGGGAATATTTTCTTAAAAACGGCTGGAAATACCTGATCGGGATCATCTTCATCCTGGCGGCGGAAGCCATCATCGATTATGTCTTTTTCGGGCTGGGGATCCTGCTTGCGCTTTTTGATGTTTATCTTCTGGTTTTATTCATCCTTAATTGCCAAGACCCAAGCCATCCGAGTTTGATTGCGAAATACTTTCTGGAGTACTTAAATAAAAGGAGTAGAAAAAAATATGGGAAAAATTGATCTTGCCATTTTGATCTTAGTGGGGATCTTCACTTTATTCGGATTTTTCCGAGGATTCGTCAAGCAAATCATGTCCGCGGCCAGCTGGCTGGTTTCGTTGGTAGCGGCTTTTCTATTGACTGAGCCGGTTTCGCCGTATGTGGCTTCATCGGCCATCGGGACGGCGGTGACCGGGAAAGTAACGACCTGGATCACCGATTTGGCGACTTTTGACTTGCCTTTTGATCCGGCCAATTCCACCGAACAGCTTTCGGAGGCGATCGCCGGCATGGGGCTTCCAAAATTCATTGCGGACATCATCGCCAAGAACATTGATCTTTCGGCGGTTCCAACGTCCATTTCTTTGGCGGATGTGCTGGTCCCGACGATCAGCAAAGTCTTGATCACCATCGCGACGTTCCTAATCCTCTTCATCGCCGGATTCATTCTGTTTAAGATCCTGGGCAGTTTGCTTAACAAGTTGTTCAGCGGGAAGGTTCTGGGATTTGTTAACAAAATCTTTGGAGCCGTCCTCGGGCTCGCCAAAGGCGCTTTGATCGTTTGCGTCATCATGATGCTAATGTCCACCGTGGCGGGAACCATTCCCGCGATCAACGATTTCCTGGTGGCTGATTTTGAACTCGGTGGGATCGGAATTGGGAAATATATTTACGAGAACAACCCTCTGATTCAATTGATTGAAGGCAGTTTCAATTTCGATAATCTTTTTTAGCCGGAACTCAAACGGTCAGATTGCATTTACATCTGACTGTTTTTTATATATTTAGCACGAAAATGAGGTAAACAACCATGAGCATGATCAAATTAGAAAATGTTTCCAAATACTATCACAACGAAGGCACGGTCACGTTGGGATTGCGAAAGATCAATTTGGAATTGAATCTGGGGGAATTTGTAGCAGTAACCGGCGAAAGCGGAAGCGGAAAAAGCACCCTTTTGAACGTTTTAAGCGGCATTGATACCTATGAAGACGGGGAAATGTTCCTCGACGGCGAGGAAACCTCTTATTATGACAATGCGGACTGGGAAGAATACCGCCGCGATGCGGTGGGATTCATTTTCCAGAATTATAATCTGATTGACAGTTATACGGTTTTAAGAAACGTCGAAACGGCTTTGCTCATTCAGGGAATGGACAAGAAGAACCGGATCGCGAAAGCCAAAGCCATCATTGAACGGGTTGGACTGACCAGCCATTTGCGTCACCGGGCGTCAAAACTATCCGGAGGCGAAAAACAAAGGTTGTCGATTGCCCGGGCTTTGGCCAAGGAAACGAAGATCATCGTTGCGGATGAACCGACCGGAAACCTGGACAGCGAAAGCGGAAAACAAATTTTAAAACTTTTGAGCGAAGTTTCCGATGGCCGTCTGGTCATTATCGTCACTCATAACTTTGAGTTAGCGGAACCTTATGTCACCCGGAAAATCCGGTTGTTTGACGGCGAAATCGTTGAAGACAAGATTCTGAAGCCGTCCACCGTCAAAGAGATCCCCGAAAAACCTGTATACAAAATGAAAAAAATCGTCAAAGCGATGACGATTGCTCTATTCAATCTTTTCAGTACCCCGAAGAAGACCCTCTTGATGTTTTTTGTGGCTTTGATCACCATTCTTTTCGTCTTTTTGGACTATGGATCTTATCTGGTCATGAACGACGACATCGAAGCCAGTTTCAGCTACATGAATGATTACCCGGAACGACTCATCGTCACCAGGAAAGACCAGGAGCCGATGACGCAAGCCGATTACGATTTGATTGACGGATTATTCGAAGTTGATAACATCATCACCCAGGACTTGATCGTTGACACCCAATTCGCTGTCAGTTTGAACATCGATGAAACCGATTATTATTTTTCCGGTTATCCTTGTTTGACGGGAGAGTATGACAATTTGCCGATCGTCGGGCGAAAACCGACCGGTGTCAATGAAATTGCGTTGGCCTTCAATCCTTATTCCGGGGATGAGGACCATCTGGCGGACATTTTGAATGAATCATTTGATTTTAACGTCAACAACATGGAAGGTTTTTTTACGGTGACTTTCGATATCGTCGGGGTTTATGTTACCGATGGAGCCAGCACCGTCATTCTTAGCGATGCCGGATTGGATGCCATGTATCAGTCCGCCAAAGTTTCCAATTATGGATATGAACTCACCGCCGTGACCGAATTTGGGGGAGTCCCGGTCAGTTATGGATTGATCACATCTCTGTCCACTCTTTCCGGAAATGAGTTGTTGTTATCCTCTAACACCTTTTACAATCCCGAAGACCCGAATTTCTTGACCACCGAAATTTGGCTAAACGACGTACAAATGGACCCGGCCTTTGACAGCTCCGGGAAGATGAGCTATGGCACAATCTATGTCAGCCCCGCCTTTTTTGAAACCCTGGCGGTCGCGGGTGATTATCAATATACCGTCAATCTGAAAGACAGCGGTGATGCGAGCCGCGTAATGTCCAAACTATTGGATCGCGGATATTATGCCTTTTCGCCATTTTATGATCAACCGATGAACTTCAATGCCTTGCTTTCGACCATTTTGAAATTGTTTGGTTCGATCGGAATTTACGCCACCATATTTGTGATCTACATCATCGCTTATTTGGTCATTCGTTCCATCATGCTGAGCAAGCGACACGATTACACGATCCTGCGAATCATCGGCATGAAACACAGCGAACTAAAAACGATCACCAAAGCCGAAATTCTTACGGTTTTCTTGGCCGCTTTCATCTTTATAATGTTTTTATTCATAACCATGGTCACGGTTAATCCGGTTACCATGGCCCCGATCATCGACAGTCTCGAATTCTTGGATTATCTGCTGCTGACGGCCGCCACTTTCGCGGTCGGAACCTTGATCGCTTGGCGCTTCAACCGTCTGATGACCAAAAAAAGTTTGTTCATGAATTTGAAAGTGGAGGGTGAGTAAAATGATTAAAATACGCAACCTCAACAAATACTTCAACCGAAACAAACCCAATGAGATCCATGTCATCAATAATGCCAACCTGACTTTCCCGGATACCGGTTTGGTCTGTTTGCTTGGCCCGTCGGGCTGTGGAAAAACGACCCTTTTGAATGTCATCAGCGGGTTAGACAAAGTTCAAAGCGGGGAGATCGAATTCCGCGACCATGTCATCACCGCTTATCATGCCAACCAATGGGACATGATCAGGAATCGTTACTTTGGTTATGTCTTTCAAAATTATGTGTTATTGCCAGATCTGACGGTCTATCAGAATCTTGAGTTTGTCTTGAAAATGTTCAATCTGACCAACGAAGAGATCGCCAAGCGGATCGATTATGCCCTGGATGCGGTCGGAATGGTCAAATACAAAAAGCGGCGTCCAACCCAATTGTCCGGCGGCCAGCAACAGCGCGTGGCCATCGCCCGGGCTTTGGTCAAGAGTCCGGATGTCGTCGTGGCCGATGAACCGACCGGAAATCTCGACGAGAAGAACACCTTGCAAATCATGAACATCATCAAAAAGATCTCCCATGATTGTTTGGTCGTTTTGGTCACCCATGAACGCCGGATCGCCGAGTTTTACGCGGACATCATCGTTGAACTGAAAGACGGCCAGATCCAAAGCCAAAGAGATGTCAGTCAGGGCAGCGAATTCCAAAGTTTGTACGACACCAACATTTATCTGAAGGATCTGAAAGAGAAGACGGTGGATACCGAAACCGTCACCATCAATACCTATTCGGATCAGGAAACGCCAAAACTTCATTTGAATGTCATTTTCAAAGACAATACCTTTTACCTAAGTTCCAACCAGGACAGCCTGAAAATCAAATTCGTGGATGACCACAGCGAAGTGAAGATCGTCAATGGCAGCAAACCGGTCATTAAACTGGAGGACTTAAACAATTTTAACTACGATCTTCCAAAACTGGAGCGGTCGGTCAAAGAAAAAGCCGCGGTCATCAAATACCGGGACACTTTCAAGATGTCGCTTCGTTATTTAAGCAATTTGACGAAACGAAAGAAATTGCTCTTTTTGGTTATGTTTTTGTCTTCGATTTTGGTGGTGAGCGGATTCATTAAGCTTTTCTCGTCCGTTCGCGTTGACGAACGGGATTTCATGACTGACAATCGCAACCTGATCGAGGTCAAAGGCGTCGACGAATACGATTATTCGGATTTCACCGATTTGAAAGTTTCTTTGGGGGATGCTACTTTGCTTGGGACCAGCAATTTCATGGATATGGGCAGTTTCTCTTTCCCATTCTTCTCCCAAACTAGTTCCATTGGTCAATATTTCCCAAGAAACTGCATCCTTCCGCTTTCGGTTTTGGAAGATCCGGAAGTCTTTTTGGGGGAACTTCCAACCAACAAGAATGACATTGTCATCGATAAATGGATCGCCGATGCCATCCTGGAATCCGATACTTTCATTTCCGCGGGCGGAAAATACTACGAGCAGATTATCGGCCGGGATTATTATGACCGAAACGGTCGTTTGGGAGGGCAAATCGTTGGGATCGTGGAAACCCATAATCCGAACATCTATGTTTCCCAAGAAATTTACCAATTGGCTTTCATTAATATCAGCGTTTATTACGGAGAAAATCCCGTCATTGCCAGCACCGTTGATGTTTCCAAACTGACGCAATATTATACGGTGGCGGATTTTGTCACCGAACTGGAAGATATTGACGTCACCAGTTCACCAATCATCCCGATTGCCAATCTGACGCAAACCGCGGGACAAATGCTCGTTTCCAAGTCTTTCTTCATCGACAACATTTACGGGCTGGGAGACAATAATCATTACGCCATTGAGGGGATCGGGACTTTTACGGTGATTGGCATCACCGACAACTTTGTCAGCGCCAACTCATATTTCCATCCGGACGATTTGGAACCGATGATGTTAAAAGCTTGCGTTGATTATAATGGCGAAGTATCCGTTTATTCCACGAATAAAACCGCAACCATGGCCATCTTGGAAGCTGAAGGTCTGATGGTTCGCGATGTTTACGAGATCAATCGCGAAAGCTACACGGACATGACCTTTAACATCGTTCAGTACGTCATCAGTCTGATCATCCTCGGAGCCTCGCTGATCTTCCTATATTTCATCATGCGATCCAGCCTCATTTCCCGAGTCTATGAAGTTGGGGTCTACCGGGCTTTGGGAGTCAAAAAAGGCAACGTTTATCGTTTGTTTGTTTCCGAGATCGTTTTGATTTCGTTGTTTACCTCCCTGCTGGGGGTCGTGGCCGCGTCGCTATTCATCGCTCGGGTCAATTCCCTTTCGCCGATTGAAATCATTTACTATCCTTGGTATGTCAGTTTCATCTCCTTGGGCTTTTTGTTCGGATGCAATTTATTGATCGGACTGCTTCCGGTTATCACCCTTTTGCGTCTGACCCCTTCCGAGATCCTGACCAAGTACGATATTTAAACCACAAAAAACCCGGATTGCATGAAGCAAACCGGGTTTGTTTTTTTGAAGCAAGGTAAAAATCTGTTTTTTAATATCCCAAGAAGTACCCAAGGATCAGGAAGCCGACGGTTAATCCCAAAACGATCAATTGTAACAACAGCGTCTTTTTGACCCATTTGGTATAACTGAAGGACGAGATCCCGAGCGCGATCAGCAAGACCGGGTTGGTCGGGTAGATCAAATCGGTGAATCCGTCTCCGAATATGAAAGCCAACAAGGCGATGTTTTGGGAGATGCCCAAATCGGTGGCAATGATGGAAATGATCGGAATGATCAAAATGACTTTGGCGCTGGCACTGCCGATGAAGAATTGGATCAACAAAATGATCAAATAAATGAAGAGGATGCCAACGACCGGGGATGATCCGGAAAACCAGTTAACGATCTGTTTGATGATCGTTCCCATGATCTGGGAATCCGCCAGAATGAATTTGATCGAAGCCGCGAGGGCGATCATGACGATGGCCGGGGCAATCGATCCAACTCCGGAAAGGAACATTTTCCCGATTTTGGAGAATTTCTCGCCGATGGCCAAACCGCAGACGAAGATTCCAAAAAGGAAGGAAAGAGCGATCACCGGAACCGAGTAACCTTGCAAAGCCGGGATGATCGAAGAAGCAATGATGGCCACCAACACCCAAACGAAGAACAGCGTGTAGGTTTTCAGGATGCGCGGGTTGTAAGACCCGAAATTTTCATCGGGATTAAGTTTGGCGAGTTTTTCGCGGTCGCTTTCGTAAGTCGGCGATGATTCCGGTTTCTTTTCGATCTTCTTAACGTGAATCGTCAAAAAGAAACATAACAATAGATACAGGATGATGAAAATGATGATCCGAAACCAAATGCCTTCAACGACCTGCAGTCCCATCTGTTCGCTGGCTAGTCCGATCGAGAACGGATTGGTAATGGCGGTGGAGAATCCAAATCCGGTGGCAAGCAAACACATTCCCAGACCGGCGAAAGTATCCCAGCCCAGGGAGAGCGCCAAAATGACGATGATCGGAAGCAAAGTGACGGCTTCTTCAAAGATCCCAAACAGGGATCCGAGCAGCATGAAAGCTAAAATGATGATGTACATCAACAAATATTTTTTGGTTTTAAAACGGCTGATCAGATAACTGATGATGGATTGGATCCCCTTGGTTTTTTGCATGACGTTGAATGCGCCGCCCAAGATGAGGATGAATAAACCGATGACCAAAACGCCAAGGCCGTCATCGCCCAGGAAAACCAGAAGCGGCGAACCTAGGAAGCGCCAAAACGAATAACCGGTTCCGCCGATGAATTGGTATTCCAGGCCGGCGCCGGGAATGAGTTCAACATACATGCCTTTTTCGACGAAGAAGGTCATGATGTAAACCGCGATCATGAACGCCACCAAAATGGCGCAAACGGTGATAAACGAACGTTTGTTTATTTTTAAGATTTTGTCTTCATTCATTTTCGGTATGCAATTCCTTTACGTATTTTTGGTACATTTGTTCGCCAACAACCGACCATTTTGCGCAGGAACGGATGTTGTCCGGGATAAAATAGTACAGAGTGTTATGATGGTAGATCTCGAAATCTTCCTTGACTCCAAACGGGATCGCGGGCAGGTTGCTCAGTTTGAACAAAATGTCTTCCGCTTTTCCGTTGATGGTTCCAACGAATCGGATGCCCAAAGCCGAAAGCGTCGTCACGCCTTCGCCCACCAAAGCAAACCCTTTGCCATTCGGGTCCGGCATTTTCACCCTAACATGGCTTTCCAAAGCATAATTTTGGTCATCGACCTTTTTTCGCTCGGTTTCTTTTTGGAAAAGATACCAATCGCGGATCGTTTTCGGAAAGCGGGGATCCGAACACTCAAAATCGTAATAATTGTTCAAAGTTACTTCGGTGTGGCAATTTGTGCAATGAAGCTGATGCCCTTTGGCAGAATATGTGAATTCCTGGCCGCAGCCCGGGCAAATGTACAAAATGTGCTCAAGACCTTCGGCGAAATGTTTGCCTTGGTAAAAAACGCGGTTTTGCTTTTGCCATTCAAATTCGTCATAATACATTTTGTCATAAAGCTTGGCGTCGATTTCCTCAAACGTCAGGGTCGAAAGTTCATCGGCCGAGAAAATCTGTTCATAACGCATTTCCATCCGGCCCCGGCGCGGATAATTTGACCACTTTGGGAAAGTCATGTAACTGCCGCTGGCTTTGGCGAGAATGACGTCGACGCCAAGGTTCTTGAGCAGTTTTCCGGTTGCAGGGGTGATGCTTTCCAAGCATCCGTAAGCCGAGAGCCGGCCTTCCGGAGCCATGCCCAGCATTCCTTGGTTTTGAATGACGCGTTTAATGTTTTTGATGGAACTTAGGTCCGGCTGAAACAGCATTTTCGGGAAGCATCCCAAATTATAAAGCAAGGATCCGAGATTATAATTGCAAAAATAGTAATAAGCGGTGACGGCATTGACTTTTTGCGGATAGAGGGGAACAAAAGCCCAAATGAAATCAAATTTCGACGGATGATTAAAAAGAACGACGAACGGTGTGGACCGTTTTTTGATTTCCGAATTGTAGACTTTTACGCGGTAACGCTTCAAAAACAGAACTCTTAAAACCACAATGAAGAACCAGTAAAGCAACGGCCGCGGTTTTCGGACATGGGCCTGAAAGTAAGCCATTGACCGATGGGCAGACAACTCGGTGAAATAAGCGATGATCTTTTGGTAATAGATCGTTGAAATGACGGCCAGAATGAGGAGAAGAACCGCCAAAGCGATCAAAAGGGGAATATCGATCTTGTATGAAACGCTTCCGAACCAGATCCCGACGATCAGCGAAGGGATCGAAGCGATGGTGGTCAGAATGATGTATTTGTAAAACTTGAGTTTGGAATTGGCGGCGGTGATGGCAATCAGTCCGTAGGGGATCCCGGGAAGCACATACATTAAAGCGATGATGCCCATGAACCCGCGCGAATCAAATGGCAGATGGAGATTTTCGATTTTCGCGAGGGTCTTTTTTCGAAACAGGTTGTAGACCCGCGGTCCCAATTTCCGGACCAAAAGGTAAATCATGATGTTTCCGATGAAAATACCGGCGATGCAAGCCAGAAATCCCCACCAGGGGCCTAGCATGAATCCGGCGACAATGTGGGTCAGTTGCGATGGCAAAAGCACCAGAAGCAGCTGAAGGGCTTGAAAGAGGCCGATGAAGAGCGGAGCCCACCATCCGTAACTGGCAAATTTCTGAAACAGGGGATCAACGCTATTTTCTTGAAAAGCCTTTCGAATGGGGTCGATCAGATCGATGGCCAAAAAAGTGATCAGGGCTCCAAAGACCACGATAAAAATGATTATGAAAATGAATTTTAACTTTTTGCTTTTGTTCATACAATCTCCAACCTAGGAATATATTTGATATTATACCATGGAAGTTTCCAAAAGTTAAGAGTAATTTGGTCTGGGGAAAGCGATTTTTAACATTTGATCGACCGCCGAATTATTAATTTTTTATAAAAAGCAGTTCGGGATATGGAAAATTTACTATATTATGTTATAATTAACCCACGGAGGAATTGTTATGATTACGATTAAAGAAATTTCCAGCAAAAAGGACATTAAGACATTTACGGATTTCCCCATCAAACTATATAAGAAAAACCCTTATTATGTACCTTGCTTTTTCGCGGATGAACTGAAAATGCTCAATCCGAAAACGAATCCGGCTTATTCATATTGTGAAACCAAACTGTTTTTGGCTTTTAAAGAGAATAAGATCGTCGGCCGCATTTGCGCCTTGATCAACAAATCATACAACGAAAAAAAGAATCTGAAGCAGATGCGATTTTGCCGTTTCGACGTCATTGATGATATGGACGTGACCCGGTTTTTATTCGCCGAAGTCGAGAAATGGGCCCGGGAGCGAAATCTCAATCAAATCGTTGGACCGATCGGATTCAGCGATTTGGATAAGCAAGGCTTGCTCGTGGAAGGCTTTGAAGAAGAAAGCAACACCATTACTCTGTACAACCATCCGTATTACCTGAAACATCTTGAAGCGTTGGGATTTCGGAAGGATGTTGATTGGGTAGAATTTCAAGTCTTTACGCCGGCTTCGCTTTCAGACCGGATCAACCGTTTGTCTTCGGTCATTACGACCCGTTATGGCTATCATGTCATAAAAATTAAGTCCAAGAAAGAAGTCCGTCCTTATGTGCGGGATGCTTTCAATTTGGTCAATCTGGCTTTTGAACATTTGTACGGAGTTGTTCATCTGAGCGACGCTCAGGTCGAAGACGTGGTCAAGCAATTCATTAGTTTGGTCAATTTCGAATTCTTATATTTGATTACTAACAAAGAAAACAGCCTGATCGGGTTCGGCCTGCTGTTGCCGTCGATGAACAAAGCGACCAAGCAATCTAACGGCCGCCTGTTTCCGTTTGGAATCTTCCGGGTCCTTCGGGATCTGAAGCGTTACCGGGTCATGGACATGTATTTGATCGCGGTTAAGCCGGAATATCATAATTTGGGCGTCAATGCCCTGATCCTCGCCGAAGGAATCAAGTCATGCATCAACATGGGAGTGGAGTACGCGGAAACCGGCCCAGAACTGGAAACCAACCTGGAAGTTCAAGCCCAATGGAAAGACTTCGAGACGCGCCAGCATCGCCGCCGCCGTTGTTTAGTCCGTGATCTTGACTGAAAAAATCCCCAAGAAATATTAGTTGACTTTCATTGAACAAATGTGTATAATATGTATGTTGTGAAATCCGCAACCGCTCAGAACAGGTTTTCAACGATCCAACGATCGACCTTCATGGCGTGACTTAATAAATGAGGAGGTGCGAATTATGTACGCAATTATTGAAACTGGTGGAAAACAGTACCGTGTTACTACCAACGACGTCTTGTATCTTGAGAAACTTGACGTCGCTGAGAAAGATCAGGTCGTCTTCGATAAAGTATTGATGATTGATGGTAAATTTGGAACCCCGTATATCGAAGGAGCAAAAGTCACAGCTTCCGTCGAGAAACACGGCAAGAACAAAAAGATCATCGTTTACAAGTACGAAGCGAAGAAGAACTATCATAAGAAGCAGGGTCACCGTCAACCGTATACCAAAGTGCAAATTTTAAACATTGAAGGATAATCATGACTTCGGTTAATGTAACTTACCGTCCTAACGGAACGGTTCGCGAAATTTACGTCAGCGGTCATTCTAATTATGGGGAAGCCGGAACGGACATTGTCTGCAGTGCCGTTTCAACCGCAATGTATGTTAGTTTGGGCTTGATTGAGAAGACTGGTTCCAAACACAGCTTTAAAGTTGATAATGAAAAAGCTTCGATGCGATTGGTGATCGATGAAACTAACGATTTTACCGAAATCATAATGGTGAATCTGGTTAGTACTTTAAGTGGCATAAGCAAAGATTATGCTAAATACTTACAAATAAAATATACTAAATAGGAGGTAATCTCATGTTTAAAATTAATATTCAGTTTTTTGCATCCAAAAAAGCCGGATCTTCTACGAAAAACGGTCGTGATTCCGTTGGCCAACGCCTGGGAATCAAATTGGCAGATGGCGAATACGCCCATGCTGGATCGATCATTTATCGTCAGAGAGGCACAAAGATATTCCCGGGAACCAATGTTGGATTGGGTTCAGACGATACTTTGTTTGCAACTGTGACTGGTTATGTAAAATATGAGCGTAAAGGAAGAGACAAAAAACAAGTGTCTGTTTACGAAACGAAATAACAAATATGCACTTCGTGTGCATATTTTTTAAACTTAAATGAGAACGGAGAATTTATGTTCATCGATGATGTCAGTTTATTTGTAAAGGCGGGAAAAGGCGGCGACGGAGCCGTCGCTTTTCGTCGTGAAAAATACGTGGCGAAAGGCGGACCGGCCGGAGGAAACGGCGGTCGCGGCGGCGACATCGTATTTGTTGGCAACGAAGGCCTGACCACTTTGATCGATTTCCGTTATAAGAAAATGATTGTGGCTGATGATGGCGTCAAAGGCGGGCTAAACAAATGTTTTGGTGCGGACGCCAAAGACATCGTCATTCAAGTCCCGGTCGGAAGCATCATTTATGACCAAACTCAGGGAACGGTCATCGCTGACATCACCCGTAACGGCCAACGCGAGGTCATTTGCAAAGGGGGAAAAGGCGGACGCGGAAATGCCACTTTTGCCACTTCCCGGATGCGGACCCCGATGATCGCGGAAAAAGGCGTTCCTGGTGAAGAACGAGAGATCCGAATCGAATTAAAAATACTGGCCGACGTGGGCTTGGTCGGATTTCCGAGTGTCGGAAAATCAACCATCATTTCCGTCGTCAGTTCGGCGACTCCCAAGATCGCCGACTACCCTTTCACCACTTTGATTCCTCAGCTGGGGGTCGTGGAGGTCAAAGGTGGAGGGAGTTTTGTCATGGCGGACATGCCGGGACTGATTGAAGGCGCGAGTCAAGGGGCGGGATTGGGATTCCAATTCCTTCGTCACATCGAGCGAACTAGAGTCATCGTCCATGTTTTGGATATGGCTCCTTTAGAAAATCGCGATCCTTATGAAGATTACTTGAAAATCAACAAAGAATTGGAAACATTCAA
>Ga0247841_10007733_pt1 | contig 15817 bp, 16 predicted proteins | sample LaCruzMarch2015__2_FD_192410 | JGI IMG/M metagenome (GOLD analysis project Ga0247841, IMG submission 192410) | Freshwater microbial communities from meromictic Lake La Cruz, Castile-La Mancha, Spain - LaCruzMarch2015_18m | ecosystem: Environmental > Aquatic > Freshwater > Lake | place: Spain...
ACGATAATAAAAAACTTTTTATCAAAGCTGAATATCCGATTGAATGTGATCTGTTCGGTATTGATGATCAGGCCTCAATCGGTAAATTACAAGGGCCGCAATACGGCACAATTTGGCTGGAAGAACCGGCGCCGATTCACGAAAAAGTTAATGCCGGTTTGCCGCGCGAAGTATTTGATATAGCCATTGCCCGATGCGGCAGGCAGGCAGGTAGCATTCCCAATCTACAAATAACACAAAATCCCGCCGACGAAAAACATTGGACATCAGAACTTATTGATGAACCGGAAGAATATATGGTTGCCGACGATGGCACAGTGATTACCAAGCGAACTTTCCACATCGCAAAAGGTGAAAATAAATTTTTAACCTCACTGCAACGCGCCGCGAACATGGCCGCCTTCAAAAACGATCCCGGCAAATGGGCGCGATATGTCGAAGGTAAAGTCGCTTCGGTTAGCCAGGGAATAACTGTTACACCGAACTACGGTGAATCATTCCACTTTAGCCAGAAGATACTACCTGTTCATCCTAAACTTCCCGCTTTTCGTTTTTGGGATGGCTACCAGCATCCATGCTGCATTATTGCCCAGTATAATCCTGTCGGCCAGTTGGTTGTGCATGAGTGTTTGGATATGCCCGGCGCCGGCGTGAAGGAATTAATCCAGGATAAGTTGAACCCTTTGCTGTTTACCCCGAAATTTCGCGACAAGATAGCCCTGTGGCGAGAGATTGGCGATCCATCTATGAGGACATCAGACCAAAGCACAGTAACCATGACTGCGGCAAAGACGATTGAAACATTATTAAAGACCCGGTTCGAATCCGGGCCTACCCGCTGGAACAACCGGATTGAGCCGCTTAATCAGGCATTAACAAAAACCATCAATGCCGGCATGCCGCTGATTATAATATCCGCCTCCGCCGCTCTTTTACATAAAGCATTAAAAGGCGGCTGGCATTACAAGAAAGATAACAATGGAAAGCGCATGGGCGATACGCCGGTGAAGAACGAATATTCTCATCCTGGTGACGCCTTTGCTTACGGCATATCTATTCTGATGCCTTACAGCGTCAGGGATAATTACAAAAAGAACAAAGATTCTGCTGACCGATTAGCCCGGATGAAACGAGCCACATCGTATGGCCCCGGAGCCGCTACCAGTTACACCCAACCAGGCGCGATGATGAACGTCGGCAGATAGAGAAAGAGAGAAATTATGACCGAAAAAGTTAAAGTAAAAAAGGGAAAAGAATCGCGGCGTAAGGAACAATTCTGGCCGATGAAATCCGGCGGCCCGTATTCCAAAAACGAAGGCGACGCCGTGGAAATATTTAAATGCACAGATTGCGGAGCCGAAACAGAACCGGAAAGGGGGCACAGCGGATCACCTAATAAACATCTATGCAGCAGAAATTGCTCATGTAACAGCAGCGATTGGAAACCCGGCGCAGGATTATCGCGTGCCGCCAAACAAAACTTTGACCGTATATTTCCCGAAGCTCCCGGAGCAGGATTATAATTATGGAAAGAATTTACGATATTACCCAAGACCCGGCGCAAGAACTACTGGCCAGAAAACGAGAAATCGAACGCGCCACAGCGGCCATTGTTTCCGGGCAGGGCATTGACGATCAGGAAATGAAAGAACGTCAGGCAGCCTCCGACGCTTACGCCGGTGAAAACGAACAGCATTTTGCCGCCTATTTGCAGGATTGTATTGACCAGTCAGTACGCGCTAATGCAGAAATCCGCAAGACGCAGGCGCATTGTTACCGTGTTTATCTGGAAGATGAGCCGGTTAACTATGCCAAGAAGGACGCATGGCAATCACGCATTGTTGTGCCTAAACCATTCGGCACAGTGCAATCAGGTGCCTCGGCAATTAAGCGCGCCTTTACGCCGAAGTTCTTATCGGTGAACAATGTTAAAGACAAACGCTCGGCCGAATTCTGGAAGAAAATATTAGACATTCACTTAAACGAACAACACGGACGATTTGTCCTACGATTTACTGACGCCACCACAATGGCGCTGGCCGTCGGGATTAGTATGGAAATGATTCCGCAATGGATCCCCGGCGCCGGATTATCGTTTTCGCTCATCGAACCATGGAAAATACACCGCGATCCTGATGCCACCTCCCGCGATCCGCAAAGCGGTTTATACTGGATACATCAAGAATGGCTGGATTGGCACGTTTTAAAGGCAGGGCAAGAATCCGGAAAATATTTCGATGTCGCACGAGTCAAAGAAAACGAACAAGCCATGCCGAATAACCCCTGGCTAACACAGGAAGCCATCTCCGCTCGCAAGGGCATGATCTGGGAACGATCACAATATCGCCCCATGATACTAACATCCGAATTCTGGGGAACGGTTTTGTCGCCCAAGGGCGAAATGTTACTGCCTAATGCCCGCTTTACCTCTGCTGCCGGCAGGATTATTGAAAAGCCAACCGCCGTAACCTACAAAATGCTGCGCTGGCCCGGATCTGCTTTTTCACCCATGCCGGATTTATTAAAGTTTAATGGCCGTGGATTGCTCGAAGGTGTTTTAAGCCTTTGGGAAAGCATGTGCAATCTCTTGTGTATGCACCAGGATAATTTACAATGGATAGTAAATCCCATGAGCGAGATCAATGTTGACGCGCTGGTTGATCCAGCCGATACCGAAACATGGCCAGGCAAAGAATATCTGGTGCGTGAAACAGTTGCCGGGCAACAAGCCGTCCGCAGTGTTCTGCGCCGCAGCCAGACCAATGATGTTTTGGCCAATATGCAATATCATGATCAGAATTATCAGCGCGGCAGTTTTGTCAGCGATGCTGTCCAGGGATTACCCGGATACCGCAAAGACATGACCTATCGCGAAGCCTCGATGAATCTTGACCAGGCATTAGGAGTTTACTCCCTGATGGGAGAAAATATTGAATCCGGCGCCATTTATGCCATTACCGCCGCTGCCGAATTCATCTCCAAATACGCCACATACCAGGATTATTCAACAGTGTTTACCCCGGAAGAACTTGAACACCTGGGCATTACTCCTGATACTGATCCGAATAGCACCAATGGCGTTGCCGGAGTACCGCCACTGGATGGCTCTTTCCATATATCCGGCATCCAGGCATTGATGAAAGAAAACGAAGCCCTGGTTAATATTGAGAAGTTTATTATCCCACTTTCAATGAATCCCATGTACGCGAAATATCTACGGCCATACAAAACATTGAAATCTATTGAGCTGCGAACGAACCTGCGGGATGAAGAAATCATCGTGGATGAAGAAACTGCGTTACAAATAGACGAGACGGAAAAAATGATGGCGGCAAAGTTAAAAGAAGAACAGGCGAAAGCGGCAGCGTTGGCAGAAGAAAAGGCGAAAGCGGAAGCACTGGCGCAGGAGCAAGAACAGAGCATGGCCAAGGCACACAGCATCGCCGATTTGGCCGGCAAAATAGATAAAGTAACGGCCAAAGAGCAAATAATGAAAGAAGGCGGCACACCGCAGGGAGAATTAGCACAATGAAATCAGGCGCGGATATTGACATTGTAACAGGGAAGCCAATCGAGCAGGTAACTTCCACACGTGAATCGGAAAGACTTGCCCGCGATGAAGAGATATTAAAAGCCAAAGCGGAATTTATGGGCATGACCACAAGCCCGGATGGGAAAAAACTAATTGCCCTGGTGCAGTCGCGTTTGCATACGCGCATTGAAGCCTTGGTCATTAGCGATCCAGAAGCCCATTGTCTAATAAATTTACTAACCGATCTGGGCATTAAAGAGAATGAAGCAAAGAAAGCGGCGGAACGTTTGACCGCGCAGAAGATTAGAAAAACAGACTGAAGCTGTTTAGGCTGAAGGCTGAAGCAATATTTAGAAACCTTTCCTGATCAGAAAGGTATAGCAAAAAAAGAGGCGTATGTCGGCAGCCGACCCGACGTATTGCCTCTTTTTTGCGTTTGAAGATATCCAACGCCCTTTGGCGTTAGAAATATCCGGCCCCGGAATTTCCGGACTACGCCGGCAAGAAAGGAAGATTATATTTATGCCAGAAACAGCAGCAGCACAAGCGCAGACTACGCCTGATCTGGATGCCATTATGCAGGAAGGGCTTCAGCAGTTCGATGTTACACCTGAACCGCCGGCAGCCGAACCTAAAGATGACAAACAGCCAAGCCCTGACGCAACGGCCAAAGCACCAGCAGCACCCGCTAAAGATTCTTCCCCTGCGCCGGCTCCTGACGCAAAACGTTTTACTGATCAGGAAGAAGCGGAAAAGGGTTACAGGAATCTATTTGCGGAATTTACCCGCGTATCCCAGAAGAATAAAGAATTAACCGGGATACTCACCGCGCAACAACAAACCGAACAGCAGCAAAAAGTAGAGGAAAAAGCCACACAAGATTTTGAGACGTTCGCCACGGAACGCCGCACCAAACTCTTAGATGAGATAGATGCGCTGGATCCGGATTCGGCAGATTACCGCAAGCAAGTTGCTTCCGCCCAGGCCCGCACGGACCGGGATATACTGCAAGCCAGCATGAAATATGCCTCCATTGCCAGTCTCCCGACTACTCCGGCGATTACGCCCGCCCCGGCAGCACCAGCACCATCCGGTAACGAACCCTCAACCGACCAGATCACCGCGTATGTGCGGGAGGCAATCACCGCTCCCGAAATCGGGCTTGCCGCCGACGATATTCTTTTTTGGAATTACGCCGCCCAGGCCCCGGATAAAGACGTTAACGGAAAGAGCATCCCACTAGATGAGCAAATTCGATGGGCTGTTGAACAAACTCAATCATATCACGCAAAGATTAATCCGAACGATAAAAGTAAGGAAATATCAGATGCGGCAAAAACCGCCGCCGCCAACTCGCGCCGAGAAATGCCAATAGGCCGAGCGTCCTCCGGGGCGCCTCCGCCAAGCGCCGGGGATGAAAATACACCCGTCAGCCTTAACGACGCGATCGATTCGGCTAATAATTTGCGGAGATTATAACCGATTAAAGGAGACTTAAGATCATGGGAAGAACATTTACCTGGGCATACGATGCCACAACCGGAACCTATAAAAGCCATGCCATGTCCGGCGAACTGCTGAAACTGGCGGCTTTAAAATTAAAGATCGTGCCTTTTACCAAAAAGATTAACAGTTTTGGTAAAGGCATGGGCGAGACAATCACCCTACCCTATTACAAGGCCGCAGCCGAGCCGACATCGGCAGTGCTGGAAGAAGCAACCCGCATCCCGATTGACCAGCTGCAGATGGGCGTCTACACCATCACCATCAAAGAATGGGGCCGTGGTGTAGAATTCACCTCTCTGGCCAAAGACCTCTCCGCGCTTGATCCTGATTCCGGCGCACAGAAGATGCTCAAAGACCAGATGAATTTGAGCATGGATAGCGGCGCAGCTGATGCTTTCACCGGCACCAACGCTAAGGTCTGCTTTATCCCCACCTCCCTCACGGGCGGCACCTGGGATACAGACGGCACACCCTCCACCGCAGCCACGGTCAACATGACCAAAGATCACCTGGGATGTATTCGTGATTACCTGGCCAATACCCTTCACGCGCCGTTCTATGACAGCGAATGGTATATCGGCCTGTTTGCCACCAAGGCGCTGCGTGGCTTAAAGAACGACCGCATAATACAGGCCTTCAACATGTATTTGCAGAAAGGCGATATTCTGTATCGCGGCGAAGTGGGCTCTGTTGAGCAAATCCGCCTGGTGGAAATCAACCACGAACGCGCCTTATCGGACAGCGTGGGCACCGGATCAGTATTAGGCGAAGGCGTGGTCTTTGGCGAAGATGCCGTAGGCCGCATTGAAGTGGAATACCCGCACCTGCGCGCGGACATGAATTACAAATCAGACTTCGGCCGCAAAAAAGCCGTTGCCTGGTACGGCACCGTCGCCTTTGACGTTCTTTTCCAGAGCGCCACCGACCGCGAATGCCGCATCGTCAAGATCGGATCATTGTAATGAGCCTGTGATCTCCATTTTTATGGAGATCACTAGAGCGAATTATCCCGCTTCGCTACGCTCGCGGGATGAGAAGGCTGAAACAATTAACCCGTCCGGCACAGCCCGGGCGGCCAACACATTAAAAGGAGAAACACTATGTTACAGCAAGGAATTATGTCCCTACCCTATAATCCACTGGCCGTAGGAGACGCAGCCGGTCTCGATCTTGATCAGGCAGCGGGAGATTTCGGGTATTTTATTATACCCATGAAATGCGAAGTTATACTCGCCGGCGGCGTTATCACCGAAGTATGCGGCGGTTCCGCCACACCGGAAGTTGATTTTGACCTGCGCCCCACCGCCTCCTCCGATACCAACCGTGGCGCCGCCGATATCGCTCACCTGGTATGCCTGGCCACCGCAGCCGGTAAAGTCATTTACGATAAAGTTGCCCGTGGCACAGTTTTGCTTCCGGGGCAGGAAGTTGTCGTAGAAATCAAGGTCCGCCCCACAGGTTCAGCCACCGGCCATATGCGCCCGTTCCTGTTGGTTAAGCCACTGGATGAAACCATGGCCAACCTTACCGCGATGGTAGAAACGACATAATGAGCCTGTGATCTCCACTTTTTTTGTGGAGATCACTAGAGCGAATTATCCCGCCTTGGCGGGATAAGAGAGCATAAGTCGTGAAGCGTAAATATATAACTTAACTGCCGTCCGGGATGCCGGACGGCTAAACTCAAAAGAAACGGAGAAAATATTATGGCAGCTTTAGCCTCAACAGACGTGGTCGTCACTGTCAATCCGGGAGACCGGGAAATAGCAGGAGGCGCCGCGTTTAAAAACATTTCTATCGCTTCGATTGTATTCGGTGACGGCTCTTTGACCTATCCCACAAACGGCGTTCCTTTGCCGGCAATCGGAGTATTTGGCTTTCGTAAAGCCATTCAATTTGGCCTGGTCGCCCAGGCACCCGGTGACGGATTTGTTTATAAGTATGACAAAACAAATCACAGCATCAGGGTTTACACCCAGGGTTTAAAAACCGGCGCAACAGGAGCCGGCGGCGAAACCGATACCGGCGCCTTGACGAAAAACTCCGCCGGCGCGGAAGCAACCGTACGCGCCATCAACACCGTAGCCAGCACCACCTATGATCTTGGCCCGATGATTGAGTTACCGGCAGCGATCGCTCTGGCCTCAACCACGCTGCAACTGTTGTTGATTGGAGAGTAAAAGTAGTGAAACGTATCGCGTGAAGCGTATCTCGCAGTCCTGGGCTTACGCTTCACGCTTCACGAATAACGATTAACGAATCAAAGAAAGGGTAGATATATTATGCAAACACTTTACGCAAAAGGACCAGATGGCAATACCATAACCGTACAGGTTCATCGTTCATTTCAGGACATTACCGGCGCGCACATTTTTCATCATGCCAACGGCACTTATGGCTACAAAGATGGCGCACCCGTCCGCAAGGCCGCAGAGTTGGAAGGCCTGCCGCCCGAACATCGCGCACTGGCCTTGGCCTGGTGGAAACGCACAGGAGAGGCCGCAGCGGCCGCTTATTATGGTGCACTCGCTGAAAAAGCCGCCATTCGTGCCGGTGATTTCCAGGAGACACTAGCCAAAGATGAAGCCAGCTCCGCCCTCGACAGCATTCTTTATGCTCGCCGCAGTTTAAATAAGGGCAAAAAAGGCGCAATTTCCGCACCGAAACCGTGGATGGAATATGGTTTTAGTCAGCGTCCCGATTGGTGGGGACAGGCCGCGACGATTAATTTTGCCGATTGCGCATACGAGATGCAGGATCCAATAAGCGAAGAGCCGGTAGGAACGGAAGCCGCAGGCAGCGTAGAAGAGGCATAAAAGCACGGGGTAAGAAATGGAATTGGAAGTCGGGACAACTGACGATGCGGCTTATTTATACGGTGAGGGCGATAACTACGAAGCCGCTATCACCTCGGTTGATGATTTAGTTGCCGCAGCCGACCTGTCCTTACCCAATAACCAGCTATGGGTGTTGATAGGACTAGCTCCACTGGTTGTTTCCACGCAAGCGGCAACGGAGATTAAGGATACAGAAGTTATAGGCAATGGCACGATAGATGATATGGCCGGCTTTTATTGCCACCGGCGCGGCTTTTGCTACAAGCCTTTTGTTTTAGGGGCAGCCGATCCGGACATTGACGATACTTTTGTTTCTGTATCCGGGCTTTTTAGCCTGGGCGCATTTAGCCAGGTTATACCCGGCTTAATCGAGAATACCGATTACGCTATAGTGGCATTTGCCGACAATGAAGGAGATGTGAGCTACGGGGAGGTAGTCATTGTAACAACCGGCCATACACCCGTTACAGACGCGATTCGCCGTTGCCCGTCTTGCCAGGAAATGTTTCTGGAAGACTGGGTAATGTATGAAAACCCGAATCTATGCCCGGCCTGCGGCCTGTCGCTTACGTCGAAACGGCCGATAAATTATTAATGAGCCTGTGGCTTCTGAAAGAAGCCCAAAGCGAATTATCCCGCAAAGGCGGGGAAGGAGAAATAAAATGAGTAAACCACAACCAATCACAGCCGTAGAGAAAAATCCAGAGGATAAAATATCCACCATGTCCTTACGCTTTGGCAAAGACAGCAAGGTAACACCGGATGGATTAAAAGGGATTACCATGGACGAAGAAGTCACGATCGAAGTGAAAGGCAAAGTGACAAGTTTTACTTCGTCTAAAGAACCCTGGAACTCTGGCACAAGTTTGTCTATCGCGATAACTTCATGCGAACTGGTTTCAAAATCAGGAAATGAAGAAACCAGTATGGACGATGCGCTGGAATATGCGGACGAAACAAGGAAGAAGGTTTAATGAGCCTGCTGTTTCCGAAACGCAGTGTACGGAAACAGCTAGAGCGAATTATCCCCGAAGCGAAGCGGAGCGGGATAAAAGAAATGGAAGTCAATGCGCTGCGCTTTTAAAATTTGGAGCTCATTATGAACGGCAAAAAGTTAACACAGGAATTTCTGGATTTTATTGACACCAAAGGAACTTCGATTAATTACGCACCACAGCGCCGAATCTATGAATGCCTGGATATGGCCGCCGGTATTTACTGCCGTGATACCCGCTCACTACATAACACTATTTCCCTAGCTACTGTCGCCGCCCAGCAGAACTATAATCTCCCACTGGATTTTATTGATCTGTATTTGCAAGACGCAAGTGGAAACTTCTTTATTAAATATTACAATGGTTCAAACTATAGCTGGCCTGTACTTGCGCCTTATGAATTCCTTTACCGGCAGAACCTTACCGACAATGCCGATTGCCCGGCTTATTTTTCTCTGATTGATTGCCCTACGCAACCAACACTGATTACCGGCACAGCCACAGCCGCAGGCGCAGCCGCAAATGGCCGTTGCGTTCTTACGGATAGCACTAAACATTTTTTAACAACCGATCTAGTCTATCCCCGCGATACTATCTACAACACCAACGATGATTCCCTGGGTATAATATTGGCGGTAATTGACGATACTCATCTTTACACCGCCCTTTTTGATGGTACCGGCAATGACTGGACAAACGCCGATGCTTATACAATTACACCAGGCATTAAAAAAACATTGGTTTTACCCGCGCCATCACTCACTGCTGGGCATATTATTAATGTTTCTTACGTTTGTATGCCCAACCCTGTATTCTGGGATTTTGCCCAGTGGAATTTCCCAGAACGCACCTGCCGCGCTATTGCCTCCGGTGCCGCCTCGATCTTCAAAATTAGCAAGACAGAATACAGGGAATCACAATCACTAGGCAGTCTCTTTGCCGCGGAGATTAAGCAATACAAAACCGAAATAGGCCGGCAGAAATTACAACAAGGGCCATCGAGCAGACGGGAGAGAATGTAATGAGACCCAATTTTCAGAAACGAAGTGCACTGAAAATTGATGGTCGAATTATCCCCGAAGCGCAGCGTAGCGGGATAATAAATAGCCAGAAAAAGGAGTTTTAAAATTGTCATCGGAAGAAACCAAACGACCGCAACAGCCTTTTGATTTTCGTGGCACCTGGATGCCCGGCCCTGATCCTTTGTTGATTGGCGGGAAGAACTTTGCCAGCCTGGGCAATATGGTACCTGATCCTAACGGGCTATCTGGTTGTTTAGGGTATAGTAAAATAACGACCAATCCACTTACCACATTATACCAGCACGCCCGATCAGGCATTCAACTACGGTCAAAAGATTCATTACTGTCTGGCATATTTGTTCAAGCGGAAAATACCGCCGGTACCGCCTCGGCCATATTGCAACAACTGTCCACAAGCGCGGGAGAAGATATTCCCTTAACTAATGATTTCGAAACAACGCCACTACACATTGACGCAGCAGGCGCTGGCCTGGGCCGCTTTTCACCATGGCCGAATAACTCTATTGCCTATTGTAATGGCGTAGAATCTCTTGTTTATGCCGGCCCGGAAACCTCGCCGGCCAAATTCGTGGTAGCCGACGCGCCCATGACCAATGTTTTAACCAACCCCATAGATTACACAACGGCCATTATTAATAATTTACAAACAGCCGGTAATGTCGTGCGCTTATCTGCCGGCCCTGATCTATATACCAAAGTATTTTTGTTATTTGACGATCAACCGAATCTAAGTACAACCTTCACCGATTCCAGTTACACCGGCGGCGGTCGGACCGTCCATACCTTTACCGCTCGCGGCACGGCCAAGATCAGCACATCTTATCAGAAATTCGGCAACGGCTGCGGCTTGTTTAACGGCACAGCAGATTATATCGACGCACCGGACTCCGCCGATTTTTATTTAGGCGCTGATCCTTTTACGCTGGATTTTCAAATAAGATTTACCAGCGTCGCTGGCAATCAGGGTCTATGTGGTCAGTATCAGGATGCAAATAATTACTGGCTGTTAGAATTCAGGGCACCATCCACATGGAATCTGCGTGTTAAAGACGCAGGAGCAGCCACAACATTGACTTTTTCCATGACGCCGGTCATTAATACTTATTATCATTTTTGCCTGCAAACTATCGCGACATTAAACAAGACGGTTATTTACATCAATGGCGTGGCTAAAGTGCCCGCCAGTTCATGGATAACCTTTCCGGATATTACCGGCACGTTAGAAATAGGACGCATCCGCGATGGCAGCGTTACTTATTATTTCAATGGCCGGATTGACGGCTTTCGTTTATCCCCCGGTACTACGCGCTGGCCATCACCTACCACTTTTACTCCGCCCACTACCGCAGGGCGCACAACCGGCCAGATATGGGCGGTATTTACCACACGCCCAATCCAGGCAATGAAATATTATTTAAGCAACATTAACAGCGTCGCCGGTGCAACGATATCCGCACTGTGCTGGGACGGAGTCAATTATATCACCGTGGACATTACCGACGGTACAGCGGGGATGAGAACAAACGGTGGAGTTATTTCCTTTGCATCAACAGTTGGTATTGCCGCACCCAAACTATTAGATGGCAGTTATTATTATGTCTATCAGCTGGCTATGAGTGATGGCGAGGCGGAAGTTTACCGAATTACCGTGGATGCACCAATTCAACCAGTCCTTGACCTTTGGGATGGAGTCTTACGCCCGGCAATACAATGCCGGTATTATCATGGCAGTGTCTGGATTGACGCAACCATGAACGTGATTGAAGAAACAGCCGCTGGTGTTACCGGCGATGCCGCTTATGTCGCGGACGTTAGCGCACTGACCTCGTCGGAATATATTGATCTGGCCACATCCGAAAAAGCCTGCGCGTTTAAAATTACCATGTATGAGCGCGAAACAGGCAAAGTCAACACCAATACTGTCACCTTGACCCCGTATTACTGGAATGGCGCCGCTTATGTCGCGCCACAGGGACAAGTTGACGGTACTTCGGCCAGCAGTAAGACACTGGCGCAATCCGGCTATATAACATGGACGCCGCCTGCCATCGGTAGTGAATTTGAGAAAACGGAACGCGGGGAAACTTTCTGGCGCTACCGCCTCATCCCCAGCGCTACGCTATCCGCCGCAGTCTGGATCGATAAAATTGAAGTCGTTAGCGCGCCGCAGTTAGAAAACCGTGGCTATAAGTTCCCCTTTATGTTTCAAAACCGGGCGATGCTTTGTAACCTGCAATCAACCGCCGAAGGCAATCGCGTGGATTTCGCCCTGACCAATTCTACCGAAGGCTGGAATGGATCGGAATCCAGTTCCGGCAATGGCAAATCCGCCCTTTATATCGGCGGCCCGGAAGAATTAATCTGCGCTTGCGAAATATATAATCGTTTGAATTCCTCCATCTATACATTCGGCCTTTTCTTTAAGGCTTATCACTCTTATATACTTAATGGTTATGATTTTGACACCTATAAAGATTACCCACTATCGGCCAAAATAGGCTGCCCTGCCCCACTGACGCTCGATACCTACCAGGTGTTTACATCTAAGGAACAACAAAGTTCGCGGAGCATTGCCGTTTGGCTTTCTTTCCAAGGGCCGTATATGTTTGACGCCGGTGGCCTGACGCCCATCCCTGGCATCGAATGTTACTTTGATAAAACGGATGATCGTTGCATTAACTTTGCCGCCATCGAAACGGCACGCGGCTGGTTTGACGCTGACTTCCCTCAATATAATTTACAAATACCATCCGGCACCGGACAAACCACCAATAATGTCTGGCTTATTTTTGATTTTCGGGAAAACAAATGGTATCCCAAAATACCTACTGCTACAACCTCGCCCTATCTTTGCGCCGCAGTTCGCGTATCGGACGCCCTGGAAAAACAATACATTTACGGCTTCCGCGATAACGGCCATGTCATGCGTCTGGAAAATGGCACTACGTGGGATGGTGAACCAATCGAACAACATGTGGAAACAGGCGAGATTTTGTCTTCCGGCAGCATTTGGGAAATTATCAAAATGCGCTTATTAAAAGTTGTCGGCTTGCCGCTGCCTTCCGAGACCGCTAATCTAACTGTCACAATTTATAAAGATGGAAAGACGACCGGAGAAGTTCTGGCCACAATACCACTGGCGAGCACTGATCGCGTTTTTATATATAACGATAAAGTAAATCCGGGTGATAGCTGGTGTTTCCGCCTGCGCTTTTCGACAGAAACAAGCAGCAGCACTAAAGGTATGCAACTACTGGCATGGGGCTGTAAGTATAGCGACGAGAGGACGGCTAATCGCTGAAGCGCGTAAAGAAATCACAATCCCGCCAAGGCGGGATAATTCTAGTGACGCCACGCAGAGAGCAAGTCTAACGCCGCTCGAAGCGTAGGCGGAACTATCATTAGGAGGTATAATAGATGTTACCTAATACAATAGGATCACCGAGCTTGATGAATCAGGCTATTTTACGGAAAATAGCCAAGGCTAATGCCACCGGCGGTAATGTATCGTTGGAGCAGCCGGTTACGGACTATGCCGCTGGTAAATCTGCGGCTGACGCTGATGCGTTAAAGTTTGCCACGGATTTGAACTTTAAAAAGGAAATCTTGGCCCAGGATGAAAAACAATTCCTGACCAGGTTACTTGCCGCCCGCGATGATCTGGCAACATGGTCTAAACAAAACGACCTGGCCACACTGATCTCCGCTGCCAACATGCCCGTTTCCGGCTTTGCCGCTTTTAAGCAAAGCGAAAGACAAGACAATCAAGATGAAACGGTAAAAACGATATTGGGTATGGATAGGGCGAATAACTCATTAAGAACAGCTTCGGTTGAGGAGCAAAACAAACTTATGAAGGCGACAATAGCTGAAATCCTAAAGGCAAAGCCGCCCACAAAGAAAAAATAGTGATCCCGCCAAGGCGGGATAATTCGACCTTCAAGTTTCAGTTCACTTCGTTTCTAAAACTTGGGTCTCATTACCGGAGGTAATAATCATGGCATCATTAGCACTTGCAGCAAATTCACAGATCCCCGGACTAACCGGAAGACGTTTTAAAATGCCCTACGACGCGGCATTAATGTCACAAATCCCTGCCGCCCGATCGGTGGAACAAGACCGCCTGACCAATAAATACCGGCTGGACGCGCTCAAACAAAATCAAGACCAGGTTGACGCGGATCAGTTACTTAAAAGAGACTTGGGTAAAAAACAGGAAGATGCGTCAAAAACATCCAGTTGGATACAAATGGGTAATCTGGCGCTACCCGCCGCAGCATTAATAGGACCAAAGAACATTTGGACTGGCGTCGAAAAAGTTGGCGGCTGGGCTAAAGACCTGGCGAAACCCGTTATTGATCTGGCCGGGCAAGGGAGTAAACCACTCGCCGAGGCAGCCAAATCTTTCCTGCCCAATGCCGCACCTTCGGCTTTGCCGGCTGCTGAAAACGCAGCACCGCTTGCCGCAGACGCAGCAGCAGAAGCCGAAGCGGCTATGGCAGCTCTAGCCAACCAAACCGCCGTCGAAGGCGGCGGCACACTTACCGGTCAACTCGCCAGTCAACTCGCCGCTGAAAATGCAGCACCACTGTCTGGGCAACTCACCTCTGACCTTATCGCTAAACAGTTAGCTGAAAAAGCCGCCGAGCAAACCGCCCTGCAAGTTGACGCAGCCTTAGCCTCTGAAAACGCCGCCAGCGAAGCTGCGTGGCTTGCTTCACAAGGTACCGGCAGCACTGCCGGTACCGGCACAGCCACAGGCGCGACCGCCGCTGGCACATCCGTTGCTGGTGTTTTGGCTTATATCGCCGCCGCTGAAATAGCCCGTAGTTTATGGGGCGGGCAGGGCATTCCCTGGGAAGAAAAGACCAAACAGCAAAAAGCAATGGATGCTCCGTTAGCCTTAGGCCTAACTTCCACCTTACTGCCTGGTGCCATGGTTGCACCTGATGGAACCGCCGGTTCTAAAATGCAGGGCGGAATTGCAAATGCCGAAAGAGTGGGCATGGCGCCTATTGATTATCTATTTTCCGGCGATTATTCTAGTGAGGGACTTGCTCGCGCAGAAAAACAGCAAAGAGATAACCTGGCAACACTTGAAGATAACTTTAGACACCCGTTTGGGGATGATGAACCTTCAGGTTGGGCGCAGGTAGGCAATGCGCTTCTTAATCCAGTCAATGCCGTTGTCGAAATGTTCTGCTTCCTTGCCGGCACGCCGATCATAATGGCTGATGGCACGATCAAGCCGGTGGAAGAAATTGATTTGCTCGATGATTGCTACGGCGGTGGCGTGGTTAATGCTAAAGGCGTCACCCTGGCCGAAGATATTTATGATTATGAAGGTGTTGGCGTTACCGGCTCACATGCTGTTTATGAAGATGGCGTCTGGATCCGCGTCAAAGATAGCCAAAAGGGTAAATATACGCCACCGGCAGAAGCGCAGAAAGTATATATTATTAACAATATGAGACATCAACTGCGGGTAAATGACATTATCTTTGCTGATTATGGTGAAGTGACCGACAGCGACGATATGACATCCCAGGAAAGATTGGATTATCTAAATGAATATTGTAGATTTTAATCCTGATAGGCATTACGCCGCCATGTGCGATTTCTGGCAGGCTTACGGCTGGCTTACCTGCCCACTTGACGCCCTGCCCCGCGCCGGCCGCGTTGCCGAAAATGACCAAGGTGAACTGATCGCCTATCTGGGAATGTATATCGACGAAGGACGCATCGCGGTTGTGGATTGGGCGCTGGCAAATCGCGCCGTGCCGGAACCGGAAAGACATGCCGCACTTAGGATGTTGTTTGATGAACTGGTTTGCCAGGCCAAAGCGCAAGACTGCCACTACATTTATAGTTTCACCGCGAACAAGAAATGGGGCTACCGCCTGG
>Ga0247841_10007734_pt1 | contig 15817 bp, 13 predicted proteins | sample LaCruzMarch2015__2_FD_192410 | JGI IMG/M metagenome (GOLD analysis project Ga0247841, IMG submission 192410) | Freshwater microbial communities from meromictic Lake La Cruz, Castile-La Mancha, Spain - LaCruzMarch2015_18m | ecosystem: Environmental > Aquatic > Freshwater > Lake | place: Spain...
TAGTGTATATTATACACTAACTATTTGCGCCGTGTCAAGCGCCCTGTCATTCGAGGGTGTAGCTCACGATGCCGCCTTGTCTATCCCCGAAAACAAAACTGCACCCGGTGATAGGTGATATTGCGATATTTGCGTCAGACAGGTCAAGACACCTACTGCCACCGCTTAATCCCACCCCGTTTTGCGTTATAACATAGTGAAGGGGACTCCGCCTCTTCACGCACCACACACCGGCGATTGCATCTACGCGCTGATCGCCGTTCTGTTGCCATCTCCTTCTCCGTGTTCACTTTTCAACCTATCCTGTTCCGCACATTTCAACATATTTGGAGTCCGTAACAACGGTTTTTCCGACCAGAAAAACACGCCATCGCCAACATCGTCACCACCATCCGCACCGACTCCAGAACTCCTGACATAGGGGTGTTCAAAAAACATTTGACAGGATCAACATGATTTAACATGATTGCGGCCAATGGCTATAGGCATGGCCAGCGGGTATTCGCCGCGGAGTATCATGTGCGATCATGTAAATCCTGTCAAGATAGAATTGGAATCATGCAGTTCAAGAATAATCTGCTCAATGCGCTCCATAATGCATGTCCGGCAACAGCGCCAAGCACACGCATTTCTACACCATAAATCCCGACAAGGTGGCATTGGTCACGGAACGCCATTGCGGGATATGGAAATCCCGCCTACCCACAGCGGCATCGGCGTGCCGCGTGCCCCTCGGCAGCCGGCCGGAGGCAAGGCATGCGCCGGATGCACCGGCTCCCGGCAGAAGATAGATCTGGGTTCGTTCAATCTTGGTTGTGGAATTCCCGCCGTATTTGCTATACTAAAGCCGCATGAACGCAGGTACCCGGTTATCTTTTCCCGCCGCACCGCAATGTTGTTGACACTGCGGATGCATGGCGCCATGCGCGTGTCTATCTGGCATCCGGTGCCGCTAACGTAGGCGCGTCGTGCGCCGCGCGACCGCTGCGTGCCAGCGCCCACTCCCATGCCACACTCATCATCATCGCCACCACCCCGCGCCGCCTCGAGCATCTGGCCGATGCTGCGCCTGCTGCGCCCGCATTGGGCCGCCGTCCTGATCGGCGTGTGCGGCCTGCTGGGCGTGGACATCCTGCAAGTGCTGGTGCCGCGCATCATGCAGCACGTGATCGACGCGCTCGGGCGCGGGGCCGCCACCACCCGCTTGCTGCTGCTGGCCGGCGCGGGCATTGCCGGCGTGGCGCTGGGCATGGGCGTCTGCCGTTTTGTCTGGCGCTATTTCCTGATCGGCGCCAGCCACCGGATCGAGCGCGACCTGCGCGGGCGCTTTTACCAGCATCTGCAAACCCTCTCCATCGCCTATTTCGACCATCAAAAAGTGGGCGACCTGATGGCGCATGCCACCAACGACACGTATGCCGTGCGGCGCGCCCTCGGGTTTGCGACGCTGGCGGCGATTGACGCCGTCGTCATGGCCGTGATTGTGTTGGTCATGATGCTGAGCATGAGCCCGCGCCTGACGCTGATCACGCTGGCGCCCCTGCCGCTGCTGGCGTTCATCATCGCGAAATTCGGCGCGATCATTCATGCGCGCTACGACCGGGTGCAGGCCTCGTTTTCGCGCATGAGCGAGCGCGCCACCGAGACGTTCAGCGGCGTGCGCGTGGTCAAGGCCTACGGTGCTGACGCCGTTGAATACGATTGTTTCCACGACAGCTCGCACACCTATGTGCGCGAAAACATAGACCTGGCGCGGGTCTGGGCCTGGTTCGATCCGCTGATCGCCGCGCTGGCCACCTGCAGCATTGCCCTGCTGATCTACTTCGGCGGGCGCGGCGTGGTCCGCGCCGACATCACCCTCGGCCAGTTCGTCGCCTTCGCCAGCTACCTGGGCATGTTTGCCTGGCCGATGATCGCGGTCGGCATTGTCGTCAACACAATGCAGCGCGGCGCGGCCAGCATGCAACGCCTGCTCACCATTTTGCAGACGCCGGCCGCGATTGTCAGCGGCGCGGAGAATGCCGCCGTGCAGCCGCGGCTGGCATGCCGTGATCTCTCCTTCCGCTACGCCGGCGTGGCGACCGATGTCCTGCACGATCTTTCGTTCGCGTTGCCGCCCGGCCAGGTGCTGGGCATTGTCGGCCGCACCGGGGCGGGCAAGACCACCCTGGTCGAGCTGCTGATGCGCCTGTACGAACCGCCACCGGCCTCGATTTTCATTGACGGGCATGATCTGCGCACGCTGCAGCTCGAACGCGTGCGCGGCTTGTTCGGTTATGTGGCCCAGGAGCCGTTTCTTTTTTCAATGAGCGTGGCCGACAACATTCGTTTTGGGTGCCCGGATTTGGCGCGCGCGGCAGTGATCGAACTCGCGACGGCCGTGCGCCTGCACGATGAAATCGAGGCGTTTCCGCAGGGTTACGACACGCTGGTCGGCGAGCGCGGCATCACCTTGTCCGGCGGCCAAAAGCAACGGGTCGCGATTGCGCGCGCACTGGCGCTGCGGCCGGCCGTGCTGGTCCTCGACGATGCCCTGTCCAGTGTTGATGCCGAAACCGAGGCCGCCATCCTGGCCTATTTGCGCGCGCCCGGCCAGCGCGCCACGATGATTGTCATTGCCCATCGGATCAGCGCGGTGCGCGACGCCGACATGATCCTGGTGCTGGACGATGGCCGGATTGTCGACCGCGGCACGCACGCGGCGCTGGTGCAGCGCGAGGGATTCTACAGTGAATTGTACCGCCTGCAAACGCTCGAAGCCATGCTGAATACCGCCACCACGCCACGCGCCTGATGCACGACGAGCATACGGAAGACCACTTGGGCAAGGCCTACGATGCGCGCCTGGTGCGGCGCCTGCTGACCTACGTCATGCCGCAGCGCCGCTTGCTCTTGCTGGCGTGCCTGTTTTTGCTGGTCGCGACCGGGCTTGAATTGCTGATGCCGTTCATGTTCAAGACGGGCATTGACCGCTTTCTGACGCGGCCGCGCGCAACCCGCACGGCCACGGCCGGCGCGTGGACCAACACCGGGCCGGTGTATGTGTTTGCCACCAATCTGTATCGCGCCGACGTCGGCGTGCTGGTCTCCAATCGCTGGGAAGTGCCGCAAACAGAGCTGCACCGGCTCACGCCCCGCGTGCTGCTGGACCTGCGGGCCGACGACGTGCGCGGGCTGGGCTGGCTGGCCTTGGGCGTGCTGGCCATCATTGTGCTGCGGGTGCTGGCGGAATACGGCCATGCGCTCGCGTTGCAAATCGTCGGCCAGCGCGCGATGCACGATTTGCGCATGGTGTTGTTCCGCCATCTGCAAAGCCTGGCGCTGCGCTTTTATGATCGCAATCCGGTCGGGCGCCTGGTCACGCGCGTGACCAATGACATTGATGCCATCAGCGAAGTGTTCACCTCGGTGCTGGTGAACCTTGTGCGCGATGTGCTGTATTTCTTCGGTGCCGCCACGATTTTGTTTGTGCTCAATGCGCGCCTGGCGGCGCTGAGCCTGGCGTTGCTGCCCGTGTTTGTCGTGGTTTCGATTGTCTTCCGCACCCAGGCCCGCAACGTCTACCGGCACATCCGCCGCCTGCTGTCGCAGTTGAACGCAACCCTGGCCGAGGACATTTCCGGCGTGAAAATCATCCAGGCCTTTTTGCAGGAGCGCCGCCGCCAGCGCGAATTCGCCGAGAAAAACAGCGCCTATTTTCAGGCCAACATGCGCGAACTCGTCGTTTTCGGCGTGTTTCGCCCGCTGGTCGATACCTTGCGCAGTCTCGGCACGGCGCTGGTGCTAGTCTTTGGCGGGCTGTGTGTCATCCGCGGGGATTTTACGCTGGGCGCCTTGGTCGCGTTCTTGCAGTATCTCTCGGAAATGTACCGGCCGATTATTGAGATCAGCCAGCAGTACACCGTCATGCAAAGCGCGATGGCGGCCGCCGAACGCATTTTCGGCATCCTCGATGAAGTGCCCGACGTGCGCGAACAAGCCGCGCCGACCATGCCGGCCACGCCGGCCGGTTTGGTCGAGTTCGACGCGGTCTCGTTCGCGTATGTGGACGGCACGCCGGTGTTGAATAATGTCAGCTTCAGCGTGGCGCCCGGCCGCAGCGTCGCGATTGTCGGCCCGACCGGCGCCGGCAAGACCAGCGTCATCAACCTGGTCTGCCGCTTCTACGATCCGCAGCAGGGGCAGATCCGCCTGGATGGCGTGGACGTGCGCGCCTGGCCGCTGGCGGCCCTGCGGCGGCATATTGCGATCGTGTTGCAGGACGCCTTCATCTTCAGCCGCGCGGTGTGCGACAATGTGCAACTGGGCCGGGCCGACATCACCCGCGCCACGATTGTCGCCGCCGCCGCCACCGTCCAAGCGCGCGATTTTGTCGAGCAATTGCCCGGCGGCTTTGACGAGCAAATGATGGAGCGCGGCGCCACCTTGTCGGCCGGGCAAAAGCAATTGTTGTGCTTTGCGCGCGCCCTGGCGCACGATCCCAAAGTCCTGATCCTCGACGAGGCCACCAGCAATGTTGATCCGGCCACGGAGGCCCTGATCCAGGCCGCCATCGAGCGCCTGATCCACGGCCGCACTAGCATCATCGTGGCGCACCGCCTCAGCACGATCAAGAAAGCCGACGAGATTCTGGTGCTCGATGCCGGCCGGATTGTCGAGCGCGGCACGCATGCGGCGTTGTTTGCCCAGCGCGGTGTGTACTACAATCTGTGTCTGTTGCAGTTCGGCCAAAACGACACGCCCGGCACTGCCAGCTAACCCGGACGGATCGGACGGATCCGACGGATCGGACGGATCCGACGGATCGACAACAGGAAAATCATATGAGCACAGATCCAGGCGGGAAACGGCTGCGCCCCAGTGGGGGGTATCGGCACTTGCGCTCGTTTCAGGTGACGACGATTATCTACGACGGCACGGTGTTCTTCTGCGGACGGTTCATGGACCGGCGCTCGCGCACCGTGGATCAGATGGAGCAGGCTGCGCGGAGCGGGCGACAGAACATCGCGGAAGCCAGCCGCGCCGCGGCCACGTCAAGCCAGACGGAACTGCGGCTGACCAATGTCGCGCGCGCCAGCCTCGACGAACTGTTGCTGGACTTCGAGGATTACCTGCGCCAGCATCACTTGCCGCAGTGGAGCAAAAATGACCCCGCGGCACAGCAGGTGCGGGCACTGGGAAGGCAGCAGCAGACGCAGCCAGCAGATCGGACGGATCGGACGGATCGGACGGATCGGACGGATGTTTTTGGTTCTTATGCAGAATGGCTGAACAGCAATGATCCTGCCATCGTGGCCAACACCATTATTTGCCTGATCCATCAGGCGAACTACCTGTTAGATCAGCAAATTGCCGGGCTTGAGCGCGAGTTCATCGCCGAGGGCGGTTACAGTGAGCAACTCGCCGCGGCACGCCTTGCTGAGCGCGGCAAGCACGATCAGGCGGTCAAGCTGCCTATCTGCCCGTTATGCGGCAAGTTGATGGCCTTGCGCACCGCGCACCAGGGCCCGCATGCGGGTTCGCAGTTTTGGGGTTGCACGGGCTACCCGCAGTGCAAGGGCATGCGCCCGCTGGATAGTCCGGGCACAGCGGACGGGTCGGCCACAGGAAAACCATGATCTCGCAACAAGCTGCTTATTTGCTACAATACTTGGCGTAACCATCCCGGAAACTGCATGGACTATGCGACGATCTTAGGTGTCCGCCTGGCGGTGACCGACTATGCCGGCCTGTTGGTGCAGGTGCGCGCGGCGGTCGGCGGCGCCGGGCAGCGCTGCCTTAATTTCTGCAATGTGCATGTCACGATGGAAGCGCAACGCCATGCCACCTTGCGCGCGGCGCTGAATGCGCCCAACGCCGTGACCGTGCCCGACGGCATGCCGCTTGTCTGGGCCATGCGCATGTGGGGCGCGCCGATCCGCACGCGCGTCTATGGTCCCGATTTCTTTGACCTGTGCTTCACCCGCGCCGCCGAACTGGGCTGGCGCCATTTCCTGTACGGCAGCACGGACGCCACCCTTGCCCTGTTGCAACAGCGACTCCACGCGCGCTTTCCCGCGGCCCGCATTGTGGGCGCGCACGCCCCGCCCTTTCGCCCGCTCACTGCCGATGAAGAGCGCGCCGACGCCGACCGCATCAACGCCAGCGGCGCCGATATTGTCTGGGTCGGCCTCGGCGCGCCCAAACAAGAATTATGGGTGCAACGCATGGCCCCGGCGTTGACCGCGCCGGTGCTGGTCGCCATTGGCGCCGCGTTTGATTTTCATGCCGGCACGGTAAAGCAAGCGCCCGACTGGATGCAGGATCGCGGCTTGGAATGGCTGTACCGTTTCATCCAGGAGCCGCGCCGCTTGTGGAAACGCTATTGCTACAATAATCCGCGGTTCATTGCCGGCGTGCTGTGTGAACGCCTGCGCGGCCGGCGCGCCGCATGATCCGCATCGCGCACATCACCGACTTTCATCTGCGGCATCATCTGCCGGGAACCAGCACGTCCGCCAAAATTCTCAGCCGGCACATGCCGGCCATTCTGGCGCGCGCAGTCGAACAGCTTCGCGCTCAGAAGCCGGACCTGCTGGTCGTCAGCGGCGACGTGGTGGATGTCCCGCCGCACGGGTTGCACACGCGCGCGGTGCAGCGCGCCACCGAGCAAGACTTGCGCTTGGTTCGCCGCCTGCTGGCGCGCGCGGGTTGCCGCCTGTGCGTCGTGCCCGGCAACCACGATCAGTATCGCGCCATGGCGCGCGTCTTTGGCGATCTGCCGCGCGATTTCACGTGCGCCGGCCATCGCGTGCTTTCTTTTTGGGATGAAGAAACGGATTTTCATGTGCCGCGGCGTTTGCTCGGCGAACGCGAACGCTATCTCGCCGCACTCGAACAGCACGACCTCCCGCAGATTCATGTCCAGCATTTTCTGGTCAAGCCGCACATTGGCGGCTATCCGCATAATTATGCCGAGGCCGCCAGCATCGCCGCGCAACTTGCCGCGCACGGCGCAGTGCGCCTGGCATTGTGCGGGCATGTGCATGCCGGCACGGCGCTGGTGCGCGCCGGCGGGGTGTGCTATTCCGCCGTGCCGTCCTTGTGCGAGGCGCCGCATGCGTATGGCATATACGAGGTGGACGGGCGGCGGGTGCGGCGCGACATTCTCGCGCTTGGCCCGGCCTTTCCCGCGGCGCGGCCGGCCGTGTTTTTTGATCGCGACGGGACACTGAGCGTCTTGCCGGCCTATTGGTTTGGCCCGCGGCGCATGCGCCTGATGCCAGGCGTGGCGCGCGCGCTGCGGCGCCTGAAAGACGCGGGCTTCGCGCTGGTGCTGGTCTCAAAGCAATCGGCGGTCGGCCGCGGATTTGTCACGCCGGAGATTGTCGGCGCGGTCAATGACCGGCTGGCCGAACTGCTCTGGCGCACGGCGCGGGTCGATCTGGACGGCGTATATTGTTCGTATCACAGCCCGGACGCCGTCGTGCCGGCCCTGCGCGCCGAGGCGCATCCGGATGCCAAGCCGAATCCGGGCCTGCTGCTGCGCGCCGCGCGCGAATTGCAACTCGATTTGGCGCAGTCATGGATGGTGGGTGATCGCCCGTATGACATGGAAGCTGGCCGGCGCGCGGGCCTGCGCACAATCTTGGTCAAGACGGGTTTTGGACGCGCACTGGCGCACGCCGTGCCGGCCGGCGCTGCGGACGCACAACTAGCGGATGTGCCCGCCGCCGCCGCGCATATCCTGGCCACCACCCGCGCATAGCGGCGCGTGTCAGTCTTTTTTGCTGAGCTTGTCCAGCGCGCGCAGCGTTTTCACCAGCGCTTCCAATTGGTCGAGCGGCCAACTGTTCGGCCCGTCGCACAGCGCCTTGTCCGGGCACGGATGCACTTCCATGAAGACGGCATCCACTCCGGCCGCCACTGGCACAAACTGGCGCTCGCCGCCGCTGGCGCTGCCCTGCCCACCGGGCAGTTGCACGGCGTGGGTCGCATCAAACACGACCGGCACATCCAGCGCGCGCATGATCGCCAGGCTGCGCATATCGACGACCAGATTGTTGTAGCCGAAGGTGCTGCCGCGCTCCGTCAGCATGATGCGGTCATTGCCCGTGGCGCGCACTTTATCGACTGCCTGGCGCATGTCGCGCGGCGCCATGAACTGGCCTTTCTTGATGTTGACCACTTTGCCGGTGTTGCCGGCGGCCAGCAGCAGATCGGTCTGGCGGCAGAGAAAGGCCGGGATTTGCAGGACATCCACTACGGCGGCGGCGACGCGCGCCTGCTGCGGCAAATGAATGTCGGTCAGCAAGGGCAGGCCGGTTGTGCGCCGGACCTCCGCCAGAATCTCCAAGCCTTTCTTGGGGCCTAGTCCGCGAAAGCCCTTGGCCGACGTGCGATTGGCCTTGTCAAAGCTGGCCTTGAAGATGACGCCGATGCCGAGCGCGTCGCGCAGGGCGGCGAGGGCGCGCGCGATCTGCAGCGTGATATGCGCTTCTTCAATCACGCACGGGCCGGCGATCAGCACCAGCGGTGCGCCGGCGCCGATCTTGAGTTTGCCAATATTGACGGGGGGCATGGGAATAGGGGTCGGGGTTCAGGGTTCAACGGTTCAACGGTTCAACGGTTCAGGACAGAGGCAGATGAATTTGCCACGAAGGCACGAAGACACGAAGAAGAAGCAACAACAGAAAAGACGTTTGTGGTTGTCAAAACGCAGCACGCTGCGGCTGCATAATAAACAATGTCTGGTTCTGCGATTTCTTCGTGTCTTCGTGTCTTCGTGGCCATACTATCTGAGCTGCGGCAGGCTTCAGCCTTCGCGCTTGCCCAACTGGGCGTTGAGCATAAACAGGCCATGCGCCGAATTTTTGATCAGCTCGAGCATGCGCACGATCTCATCGGCGTGCTTTTCTTCCTCAATCTGCTCGGTCACGAACCACTGCAGGAAAATCTGGCTGGCAGTGTCGTTCTCCTTGGTGGCCAGCGCGCTCAGTTCGAGAATCTGCGCGGTGATGCCGGCTTCATGTTTGGCCACGGCCTTGAACGCATCGAGCGGGTCTTGCCACTCATTCTGCGGCGCGGCAATCGCCGCGAAGGTCACATGCGCGCCGCGATCGTTGAGATACTTGTAAAACTTCAGGGCGTGGCCCATCTCTTCCTTGGCCTGCGCGCTGAGCCATTTGGCAAAGCCGCCCCAATTGGCGTTTTCAAACCAGGACGCCATGGCCAGGTACAGATAGGCCGAATACAGCTCGGCATTGATCTGGGCCGTTATTTCTTTCAGCATGTTTTTACCAATCATCACGGGTCTCCTTGTGCGGTTATTGTTGTGTTGTTGATTATACCAAATTTTTGACGACGACGAGGGCGGCGGCATAGTCCGGCTCGCTGGTTACTTCCGGCACGAGTTGGCGATAGCGAATGACGCTGTCCGGCCCGACCACCAGGACGGCGCGCGCCAGCAGGCGCAGCTCTTTGATCAGCACGCCATAGGCAAGGCCGAAGGACGTGTCGCGGTGATCCGACAGGGTCTTGACGGCGCTGACGCCGGCCGCGCCGCACCAGCGCGCCTGGGCAAACGGCAAGTCCGTGCTGATGCACAAGATTTGCACTTTGGGGCCCAGCGCGGCCGCTTCTTTGTTGAAACGCTTGGTTTCGAGATCACAGACCGGCGTGTCGAGCGAGGGCACACAGAGGATCACGCTGACCGTGCCGGCCAAGCAGGCGGCCGTGACGGGCGTGAGATCGTTGGCCAGGACGGTGAAGGCCGGCGCGTTGTCGCCCACCGCCACGTGGGTGCCGAGCAAGTGCAAGGGATTGCCCTGAAAGGTAATGCTGTCGGTCGTGCTGCTCATGACTGGCTCCTGGTGTGAAGGTGAGAACAAAGGTGCTGCCGCGCGGCGGCGCGCACGGCGGCAATGGCGCGCGCGTTGGTGCTGACGCAGCGGAAACCCAAGTCAATCAACGGGGCGGTATAGCGCGGATCGCCGGCCATCTCGCCGCAGATGGACAACGGCTTAGCCGCGGCCTTGGCGGCCTTGGCGGTCATGTCGAGCAGCGCCCAGAAGGCCGGGCGATCCGGCTGATACTCACCCGCGACGGCGTCGTTGTTGCGATCCACCGCGCACAGGTATTGTAGCAAATCGTTCGTGCCAATGCTGCCAAAGTCGGCGATGCGCAGCAGGTCGGGCGCTTCGAGGCAGGCGGCGGGGATTTCAAACAGGACGCCGTGCTGCAGCGTAGCGGCGGGTAGATCGGCCACGGCGTCACAGAACAATTTCTTGAGCTGCGCGAATTGCGCAGCACTTGAAATCATCGGATAGAGCACGCCGAGCGGGCCGTGCCGGGCGGCGCGGTGCAAGGCGCGGGCCTGCACTGCCAGCAACTCCGGATGCGCCAGCAGGAAGCGCGCGCCGCGGCAACCCAAGTAGGGATTGACTTCCTTGGGTACCTGGAGAAACGACAGTTCCTTGTCGCCGCCGACATCCAGCAAGCGAATATTGACGGGCGTGCCGCGCATCTGGCTGACGACCCGGGCATAGCGTTCGTATTGGGCGTCTTCATCCAGCAAGGCGCCGGCCGTCAGAAATTCATATTCGGTGCGATACAGCCCGATGCCCTCGGCATCGTTGGCCAGCACCTCGGGCAGGTCGTGAACCGTGCAGATATTGGCATGGACGGCGAACTCCGGCACGCGGGCCGGCGCGGGCACGGCGGGCGCAACGGCCGCAGCGGGTGGCGCTGCCTGCGCGCGGCTTGCCGCACCGGGCCAGATGATCACATCGCCGGTCGTGCCGTTCACCAGCACCTCGGTGCCGCAGGCGATCAGTTGCAAGAGCGCGTTGATGCCCGAGACCATGGGCACACCGAGCGCGCGCGCCAAAATGGCGGCATGGGTGGTCGCGCCGCCGTGCTCGGTGACAATGCCGCGCACCTGCGCAAGATCAAGCGTGACCATCTGCGTGGGCGATAATTCACGCGCAATAATAATGCGCGCGCGACCGCGTTCGCACTGGGTCACGCCGTGGCAGCGCACCAGCATGCCGGCCCCGCTGAGTTCCTCGAGCACGTGTGCTTTAAGGCCGTGAATGTCGACGGCACGCTCGCGAATGTAGTCGTCCCCGAGCGCCTGCAATTGGGCGGCATAGGCATCAAAGGTGCGCAGCACCGCGGCTTCCGCCGTGCAATTGCAGGTTGCCAGCATGTTGTCCAATTTTTGGCGCAAGGTCGGGTCGCTCATCATCATTTTCAGCGCCGTGAAAATGTCGCCTTCCGCACGACCAATCCGCTCGCTGACATCCGCCGCCATTTGTGTGAGTTTACGCGCGACGGCGGCGAGGGCGGCGTGCAGCCGGGTCGTCTCGGCCGCTACATCGGCGGTCGTCGTGTGGTCGTAGCGCACCCGCGTGTGCTGCGCATCATTGAGCACACAGACGGGCGCGCAGGCAATCCCGGCACTGACCGGCAAGCCCTTGTGTTGTGTTTCGACAAAGGCGCCAGCCAAGCAGGGGCTGGCCTCGCGGGCGGGGGCGCGGGCGGGGCGGTCATGCGCGGCTGCGGTGCGCGGGTTGGCGTTCATATTGGTACCACTATACCAATTATGCCGGCAAATGTCAAGCCGGCCGGCCGACCGGCCGCCGCCGTTGAAGATCACCATGCCGTTCTCGCAAAACGCCGGCACTGGATGTCAAGCTGGGCGTGACCAACGGGCTGGCGGGCTGGAAGACGTCGGGCAGTGTGCATTTCATGGACGATGCCACCGTCTGGAACCTGGGCAGCTGGCAGGAATTGCGCGACCCGCAAGAGCCGACTGAATCGCGGGATCTGGCCTTTGTGATTGATCCGACACCCGAGCCGGCGATGCTGGGCCTGCTGGCGCTGTGCGGCGGCCTGCTGCTGCGCCGGCACGCCTGATAACCGCGCGGTTGCGCGAATGTCCAGTGAGCCGTGGCACATCACGGCCGTTATGCACCGCGTTAGCGTGCCAGGGATAGTTTCTTTTCCCAGCCGGTTATCGTCATGTTCAGCAATGCTTCCGGTTTGCCCTCCGGCACGGCGTTTTTCGCCAACACGAGGTAGGGAGCCGCCACCAGCGCACACCCCACTTTACCTTCCGGAATCCATTTGATGCGGTAACTAATCCATAGCTCCTTGTAGAGGGCACTGCTGTCCTCGCCGCACCGCACGGCACACGTGGCAATCTTGTGCCGCAGTGTGTCGCCAAACGCGGCCAAGTCTTTCGCATCCGCAACGGCCACCTCGCCGGCATCCTCAATGAAGAGACAGGCATCAACCGTGCGGTCCTCGGCGATGGCAATGGCGATGGCGGACCAGATGTATTTGGGGCCCGGCGCGGTGTACTCCTTTTCCGCACAGGTCACGTGGGCCCCGGGCAGCAACGGAAAGCGCCGCTGCGCTGGTGTCCCGAACAACCGCGTGGCCGCGTCAACCAGGGGTTCCGCCGCGTAGACGGGAATTTTCTTGCCGTCATGCCGGGCAACGTCAAACAGCGCCGTGACCTTGCCGGCGGCAATTTCTTCGGCCCGCGCCACGTCATATCCCCACAGCGCGCCATTCAGCCCGCAAAAGGAAGAAGCCACCAGCATGTTGATCTGCCCGATGTAGGCGCCGTGCGTTTCCGCGCGATCGTACGCCACAATGCCGTTCAGGACCGGATCCATGTCTTGGTCAACCAGGCCGATGTCCAAGGTCATGGCGCAGATATAACCCAAACCGCTTGCGCCCGCATTCCCATAGCCGTCACAGTACTTGTCAAAAGGGCCAACCGCGCCACGCACCACGGCGGCCATGGTCGCCAAGGCGGGTTCGCCCCCTGGTTTTTCCGCGCGGCACACGGCGGGCTGGAGGGCGCAACAAGCCAGCAACCAAACAACCACGAGCGCCGGTCTGGCGGCATTGAACCCTGCATGGTTTCGCATTGTTGTACTCACCATAAGTCTCCTGAAATAGTTACCCGCATTATACCATTGCGCACCTGCAGAAGCAACGCCAGTTTGGTCTTCAGCAACATTCGCGATCCCGCCGGCAAGTCGCCGGCGCAAATATGCTATAATGGAAAACCAACCAACGGGATAATCCCATGAAAAAAGCAACGGCCATTCTGATGCACGTCATGCTGGCACTGACGCTGACCAGCGCGGCGTACGCGCTGCCCTCGTCGATCATTCTCTCCAACGATCTGCCGCCGGTCGGCGACCAAGGCACATCCACAACGGAAGACATGCAGTGCCAGCTCTGGGCGGCATCCTACTACATGTTGACCTGCTATATCAAACACTTCGAACACCCCGAATGGGATCTCACCAATCCCCAATACCAATTCAGTCCGACGTTTTTGCTCATGGCCCCGCCGTCATTGCCGCCGTTGGAAAAAATCCAGGTCGCAGGCTGCGTGGATTTGGCCGAGGTGCCTTATTGCCAGACGCCACCGCCTATAACCCACGTCCAGATCGAAGCGGCCAAGCCCTATCGAATCACCGGCTGTGACACCATCTGGTACTACGATGGCAACGCAACCAACCCCCCGTTTTGGACCCAAGATGCCGCCATTCTCACCGCCAAAACCTATTTGGCCAGCGGTCACGTCCTGGACGTTGGCATCAATGCATCACACAAGGATTTCCCTGATAGGTACGGCACCAATGCCACTTTTTACTTCGACCCAACCTATGCGGTCGGTGAAGAACTCGGCGTCGGTCACCAAGTTGCGTTCTGCGGCTATGACGACAACATCAATCCCACCGGCGTAGGCGCTGACCATCAGGGCGGTTTTCTGATGGTCAACGAAGCGGGCACAAACTGGAACGGAGACATGCATGGTTTCCTCTGGATGAGTTACGCCTATGTAAAACAGTATGTCGGTGACTGCAATGCGATTACCGGCATCGTCTCCGACCTCCCTTTAATCACTGGCTGCGACAAGAACGTCGGCAAAGTGGGCGACCTCGTCACCATTACCGGTGACAGTTTCGGCGGCGAGAGACGCGCCACCAGAGTGACCTTCAACGGGATTGTCGCGACCAACGTGATGTTTGACAACAATTTGATAACCACGCGCGTTCCTTTTGGGGCCACGTCCGGCCCGCTGGTCGTCCATAACTGGGAAGGCACACCCAGCAACGGCATCGAGTTCCAAGTGGTGCCCGAGCCGGCGGCACTGACGCTGCTGGGTGCGGGCCTGCTGGGCCTGCTGCGGCGCCGGCCTGCGCCGGAAGCATGCCGGCAAGTCGCCGGCGCAAATATGGTATAATGAGACAACCACCAACGGAACAATCCCATGAAAAAAGCACTGATCATTCTGGCGCAGGTCATGCTGATGCTGGCACTCACTGGCGTGGCGCACGCGCTGCCCGCGTCGGTCATTCTCACCAACGATCTGCCCCCGATCGGCGACCAAGGAACAATTGGACAAGAAGATATGCAATGCCAGTTATGGGCGGCTTCCTACTACATGCTGACCCACTATGTCAAGCACTTCGAACACCCCGAATGGGATCTCACCAACCCCCAGTACCAATTCAGTCCCACCTTCCTGGCCATTGCCCCACCTTCAACAGCTGCAATAGATAAACTTCGCGTCGCGGGATGCGTGGATTTGGCAGAGGTGCCTTATAACGCAAACCACCCGCCCGTTCTTACCTCAACCCAGATTGAAGCGGCCAAGCCCTATAGAATCACCGGTGCCGACACCCTTTGGGACTACACCACGATCAGCAACCCCGCCCCTCCATATTCGACCTCGCAGGATTCCATCCTCAGCGCCAAAACCTATTTGACCGGCGGACACGTTCTGGACGTTGGCATCAAAGCATCATTTAATGATTTCCCTGATAGGTACGGCACCAATGCGACCTTTTACTTCGACCCAACCTATGCGGTCGGCGAGAAACTCGGCGTCGGTCACCAAGTTGCGTTCTGCGGCTACAACGACAACATCAATCCAACCGGCGTAGGCGCTGACCACCAGGGCGGTTTTCTGATGGTCAACGAGGCGGGCACGAACTGGAACGGGGACATGCATGGCTTCCTCTGGATGAGTTACGCCTACGTAAAACAGTATGTCAGCGACTGCAATGCGATTACCGGCATCGTCTCCGACCTTCCTTTGATTGTGGGCTGCGACAAGTACGCCGGCAAAATCGGCGATGTCGTCACCATTACCGGTGACAGTTTCGGCGGCGAGCGACGCGCCACCAAAGTAACCTTCAATGGGGTTACCGCGACCAACGCGATATTCAGCAACAATAGTATAGCCACGCTGGTTCCTTTCGGGGCCACCTCCGGCCAACTGGTCGTCTATAACTGGGAAGGTACGCCCAGCAACGGCATCGAGTTTCAAGTGGTGCCCGAGCCGGCCGCGCTGACGCTGCTGGGCGTGGGCCTGCTGGGCCTGCTGCGGCGCCGGCCTGCGCCGAAAGCATGCCGGCAAGTCGCTGGCGCAAATATGCCATAATAAAAACCAATCAACGGAACAATCCCATGAAAAAATCATTCGTTCTGGCGCAGGTCATGCTGGCACTGACGCTGACCGGCACGGCGCACGCGCTGCCCGCGTCGGTCATTCTCACCAACGATCTGCCCCCGATTGGCGACCAAGGAACAATCGGACAAGAAGATATGCAATGCCAGTTATGGGCGGCTTCCTACTACATGCTGACCCACTATGTCAAGCACTTCGAACACCCTGAATGGGATCTCACCAACCCCCAGTACCAATTCAGTCCCACCTTCCTGGCCATTGCCCCACCTTCAACAGCTGCAATAGATAAACTTCGCGTCGCGGGATGCGTGGATTTGGCAGAGGTGCCTTATA
>Ga0247841_10007735_pt1 | contig 15815 bp, 16 predicted proteins | sample LaCruzMarch2015__2_FD_192410 | JGI IMG/M metagenome (GOLD analysis project Ga0247841, IMG submission 192410) | Freshwater microbial communities from meromictic Lake La Cruz, Castile-La Mancha, Spain - LaCruzMarch2015_18m | ecosystem: Environmental > Aquatic > Freshwater > Lake | place: Spain...
CGCTGAGAGGCACATTCAGATTGTTCCGCGCACTCTTTTGCCAGAGTCGCCGATCCTGCTGATCGAGAACGTGGTCACGACCGCCGCCTCGGCGATTGAGGCGGTCAAGGCCCTACGTCGTTACGGTGGGACAGTTAACAAGGTTATGACCTTGCTTGATCGCGAACTCGGCGGAGCGGAGAACTTGGCTGCTCTAGGAGTCGAGCTCGTGAGCTGCTGCAAGATAACGTGGCTCATCGACTTCTTACACGAAGTTGGCCTGATCGACGATGATATTGCCAGGAACTCCTTGCTCAATCTGCAGGATATGCAGCTCTATCTGAAGCAGGCAAGCTAAACCGTCCTCTCGCTTAACTTGTTAGGTGAGAGGTTTTTTATATTCTTAAATATCGAAAAGTATAAAAAAGAGAACACCACATTGGTGTTCTCGGTTGGGGTCAAAGCTGTTCTCGCCAGCCAGGTGCGGCCTTGTCCATTTTGTCGTAGAAGATGTCCATCTTGGACCTGACAAGGACGGGGTCCTCGATGATAGCTTCGATTTTGCGGCGAAGCTGTGTGCCATGATTATCTAACATGATGGAAAAGGCATGATCCCAGTCGGCTTTCACATGTACGCTGGCGACTTCAACAGCTTCTTCGATGAGCCTCTGGATCTGCTCGTCAACGTCCATGCTTCACCTCCTCGGGGTGTAGAAACGCTACCGTTATATTATTATAAATTCACAGAATGTCAAGATTATGTATCTATTTGGGATTGGAAATGTGGTAGAATTGGATTATGGAAAATATTAATTCAGAGATCCTGAAACAAGTTCAGGATGACAGCAAAAAAAATATCAAAAAACTTGTACTTATCGACGGTAATGCCATTATTCATCGTGCTTACCACGCTTTGCCGAAAAGTATGGCGACGCGTAAAGGTGAACAGACAAACGCTGTTTATGGTTTTACGACCACGATTATTAAAGTTTTAGAGGATTTGAATCCAGACCACATCGCTTGTTCCTTTGATTTGGCCGGTCCGACATTTCGTCACGAGCAATATGCTGAGTACAAAGCGACCCGCGTTAAGGCTGATCAAGATCTTTACGATCAAATTCCCAGAGTGCGGCAAGTTGTAGAAACCATGAATATTCCCATTTACGAAATGGCTGGATTTGAAGCAGATGACGTGCTTGGGACTATTGTCCGGCAAGTAAAGAATGCGACATCCACAGAATCTGTTCACAAAAAGGACACAGAAAAAAACAGAATTGATATCTATATAGTTTCGGGAGACAAAGATATTTATCAGCTCATAAACGGTAACGTCTTCGTTTACTCTTTGCGCAAAGGTTTGTCTCAAATGCAGGTCGTCGATCATGAGACTATTCAAAAAGAATACGGCCTCGACCCTGAGGATTTTATTGATTTGAAGGCACTAGCTGGCGATCCCTCGGACAACATCCCTGGTGTTCCTGGAATCGGCCCAAAGACAGCCATTGATTTAATTCAACGGTTCGACACGCTACAAAATCTGTATAATATTATCGCCAAGCACTTAGAGGATGTGGGAATCATTCTGAAAGCAGAATTTATTATCGCCAAGCATACCAGCGAATCAGATTTTAAAAATTTACTAATTGAAGAATTCATTGAAAATTGGAAATTGAAAATTGTAAAATTTGCTGGCGAACTAGAAGTTATTGCTAAAGAACTGAATGTCAAACCTAGGATTCTTGGTCTGCTGATCTCGTTTTATCCCCAAGCTCTTTTAAGCCAGCATTTAGCCACCATTCACCGCGACGTTCCCATTGAATTCTCCCTTGAAGATGCCAAGTGGGGCGGGTATGATAAAGAAGAGCTAAAAAAACTATTTCTCGAACTCGGTTTTCAATCACTACTTAGAAGATTCGACGCTGGTAATGAAAAGTCAGAAATTAGAAAATTGAAATCTGAAGTCGAGAAGAAAGACGAACAGTTAAAATTATTGTAAAAATTGTATTATCTATTTGGCCAAAGGGAAAGAATATGACCGAGGAGAATCCAGAGAACAGAGCAGACAAAATTGGGGGTGTAATTAAGCGTGCCGAAACCACTTTGTCGTTCTGGTCTATTTTTCCTCAGATCGCATTTTCATTAGTGTTGCTGACCATATCTCTTTATTTCCGATCTACTGGTGTTACGCCGTTTTTTTGGTTCTTACTAGTTTTTTTTGTTATCTCTCTGATTCTTCCGTTACTATCTATAATTTCTTATGTACGGGTTAAGAAAATATCTCCTGATGCTACGCCGTTGACTACATTGCCACCCGGTGCAAATGAAATAATCTTAGATGAGAAGCTACTTTTCCATCTGGGAGGAATTACTAAAACTGGCTTCGCTAATTACGGTGTTGCCATTTTGGGAGCTGGTACAAACAAGCATCCCGAGAACGCCATTTTGGTTACAAATAAAAGAATCATTTTTATTTATGTCCCTTTTGAATACGGTGATAAATTTGTAGATGGCGTAGATGTACATGGGATGCAGTTTATGTTTGCCCAGAAAGCGATTGACGAAAAGCTAGAGTCAATCGTTAACTCTGAAACATTGGAAAAAATTATATTGAAATATTCAAGGTTAATCTTACCGCTAGAGAAAACTAAGGAGAGTTTTAGTCCGCTATTGCTGGGCTTTATTCAAAATCTCAGTGTGAATTTTTCGTGCGATGGTAAAAAATATGGTTATGGAGTTATTACAAAAGATAAATTAAATCAGTTGAAGGAATGTTTTAATAGCATAAATGCAATTTCATAATCAATTACTGAAGCTGGAGGAAATATGGAAGAAGATAAAAATGTCATTCAAGAAAAAATGGAGAAAGTTCAACAAATCTTTGCGGATTGCATGGAAAAACTTGGTGTCATTGAATCTAAGCAAAAAAAAGTTGTCAGCGATTTAATTAAAAAAACTGATGGCAATAAAATTAAAAAGGTTAAAGCAGAAATCGAGGCACTATGACCGAAGTCGCAGAAGTAAGTCAACCTAAAATTGAAAAAGCCAAAGAAGCGCCAATTTTGGTCACGCCAGAACGAATGGATCGTCGGAAAATGTACGAATATAAAAAGGGATTAAACGACCGAGCAACTGAGCGCACGAATGCAATCATCGCAGCGAGACAAGCAGAGATCGATCGAATTGCCAAAGATCCGGATGCGGCCGAAGGTGATGTGAGCGTCGCCGGTGATGAACTTGCGGATTTAGACGGAGAAGCAAGAGGAGTTATTGAAACGGCTAGCGCTGATGCTGATGCAGTCTTGGGAGAACAGAGCTTGCCGAGCGGCTCATATATTGGAGATCCAGAAAAAGGAACCGCGCTAAATGTGATTGACAGTCCTCAAGGCGATATTAAAGACGCCAAACTGGGCGAACAAAGTCTACCGAGTGGCTCATATGTCGGTGATCCTAAAAAAGGCACTGCGTTAAGAGTCAATGAGAGCAAAGCTGGTGAAGTTTCAGATAGTGGAGAGGTGGTCTCTGATAATCAGCAAGAGAGTGTTCAGTCTGCTGAGAAAAAATCAAAAGTTACATTAGCCGAGGAGTTCATAGCCCAAAAGGAAGCCAGCAGGTGGATCGAAGCCAGCAACATTACGGATCCAGATAAGATGGCAGCAGCTATGGATCGATTTAGAAAAATATATGTCGGTAATGGGTTGAATTATGGAAAGTATGAAGCTAATGCTCGCGCAGAAGCTGCAAAAATACGCGAGAAAGGCCCTTTGTCAGATGAAGACGCAAAAGAAGTTGTGGCTTTAGCAGAAGAGGCTGAACATTGGCATGCTTACGCAAATGCTATTAAAGTAGCATTAGCTGGTGATAAAGACGCAGAAGGTTTGAATTTGGCGACCGATGAGGTCAGCGTGGAAGTACCAGCAGCTGAAGGCGAAACTATGGAAGAAGTTGTCGAAGGTGGCGACGAAGAAACAGATAGTATCGAGGAATCCCTTGATGAAACTGCCACAACCACAGCAGAAGCGCCTGCTTTCGTCGGAACGTCAACAGCCAAGCCTTTGGCGGAAACCTCTCCGGTAACTAGCCCACCGAAACCACTTGCTGAGACGCAAACAAGAGTTGTCGACGTAGCTCCATCTGAGGCAGTGGCTACTCCTAAAACAGCAGAAACTACTCAGAATCGTGAAGGAGAAGTCAATCTTGAACACAGGTTGTTTGAGTTGTGGCAAGAAGTGAAAGACGGTAAGGTAGGTAATGAAAGAGGAGAAGAAATTGTTAAGGAAGTCACAGAATCTCTTGAAGGCAATAAGGACTATTATCGGTTAATGGATGGAGCACATATTGTCATAATGACCAAGAACTTTGATTTGGCTAAGCGTTTCTTGGGTACGGCAGAAGAAAACAACCACCCTGCCGGTCAAATCACCTCGCGTCTTAGCGCGGAACGTTCTTGTACAATCTCCGGCATGTTCGCAGAGGCTGGCGATTTTGACAGTGCACAAGCTAGTCTGGATAAAGCCGTAGATACATTTCCTAAGTTAGATGGCAACCAGTTGTATGATAGGGCAGTCAAAGCACTTTCCAAACAAAGAAAACCGCTTTCAAGAATTTTTGGAAGAAAATAAACTAATTATATAGATAAAAATTATGTGGGCACATCTTAAAGACAAATCAATAATCCTGCCTGCGATTACGGCAGAGGAGATCTCAAAACAGGTTGAGCCGGTTTTGCGTGAGATGGAAAAAGTCGGGATCAAATTAGATATTGATGAGCTGAAGCGCTTCGAGGGCGATATTGAAGAAAAAGCTAACGATCTACACAATAGAATCCTAAAAATTGCCGATTGCGAGATTAACATCGATTCACCGATTCAGTTGGCCGATCTACTATTCAAAAAATTTAAATTGCCGACCGAGGGATTGAAGAAAACTAAAACCGGTATATCAACAGCAGCTGGTGAGTTGGGCAAAATTGCCGACAAGCATGAAATTATTAAATTAATTCTTGAATATCGTGAATTAAAGAAACTTTTAACAACCTATTTGAAACCTCTTCCTTTGTTAGTCGATGAAGATGGGCGATTGCACACTCACTATGGCCAAGACACCTCAACTGGCCGCCTAAACTCCTTTGAACCGAATCTGCAAAATATTCCGATTAAAGGAAAGTGGGGACCAAAGATTCGCGGTTGTTTTGTGGCTCAAGATGGTTACAAATTGATATCGGCAGATTATTCACAAATCGAACTCCGAGTTGTGGCCTGTTTGGCCGAGGACAAAGAGATGATGGAGGCTTTCAACTCTGGCAAAGATATTCACGCAGAGACAGCAGCTGATGTTTTTGATATTCCTCTTGCAGAGGTCAGTAAAGAGCAACGTCGTTTCGCAAAGACTATTAATTTCGGCGTTCTTTACGGCATGAGCCCATACGGTTTGTCCCAAGCCTTAAACATTCCGCAAAACGACGCGGCGTTGTACATCGCCAAGTACTTTGATGTTTATAGGGGCATTAAAGATTATGTAAATCGCATGATAGATAAAGCTAAAACGGATGGTTATGTTGAAACTCTTTTTGGCGCCAAACGAGAATTGCCGAACATCAACTCAAATTATCGCGTAGCCGTGGATGCGGATGAGCGCATCGCCATAAATTCACCAGTTCAAGGTACTGCAGCGGAGATCCTAAAACTTGCAATGATCCGCTTGGCGGATCAATTGCAAGTTTTAGGCGAAAAGCGAAAAGCGAAAAGCGAAAAACCTATAGCGAGGTTACTATTAACGGTCCATGATGAACTTGTGGTTGAAGCACCGGAGGAAGACGCCGAAGAAATATCCAAATTGGTCAAGGAGACGATGGAAAACGTGGTAAAATTATGCGTACCAATCGAAGTTGAAGTCGGTGTCGGCAAGAATTGGGCAGAGGCGAAATAGCTGTCAGCTGTTAGGGAGTAGCTGTTAGGGGGGGGTGAGCGCAATCAAGTTGACTTATTTGTGCATTAATAAAAAAAAGAGCCTACCATTAGTTGGCGGCTCAGGACGGGAAGAACGTTGTGTGATACGCTCTAACGATAGTGGCGACATTGTCTGGATTGTCGAGAATCAGTCTCTGAAAGTCGTCTATGGCGTATTGACCAGGATAGTCGCAGTGCCAGAATACTAGATGGCCGGGGAGCGTCACTATTGCATCCCTTAGTTCTGTGCGGAAAGGCTTGCCAGGCAAAAACACACTTACGATGGCGGTAATGGCATCTAAATGACTGGGGTTGGGCATGACCGCCACCTCCTAGAATAGTGCCGACATATAATGTAATAACATAATTATTCAAATGATTCAATTTCTTTACGGGGAAAATATATATTTCATCGAAGAAGAGCTCAGGAAAATTGAGAGAGATTTTGCAATTGTTGACAGCGCAAATATGAACTTGTCGCACTTGAATGGCGCAGATTTAACATATTCAATCTTCTGCCAGCAAGTTGACGCCATGCCGTTCTTAGCCGAAAAAAGATTGATCGTTATTAAAAATTTTCTGCTGGAAGGATCTTCTGAGGCCAAAGATAAGATTGTTGAGAAGATCACGACATTATTAAAAACGCCGAATCCAGCTACCGATATTATTTTTGCCGAGATGGGAGTGCCAGATAAACGCACCAAATTGTTTAAAACACTCCTAAAATCTCCCGGGGCCAAGGAGTACGCATCTGTTAGGGGCTATTTGCTTCATGACTGGATGAAAAAGAAGGCAGAAGCCTCCGGTTTCGAGATCGATAAAGCAGCCTGCAATGAACTTGAAATTGCTTTGGGCAGCAATTTGCCTGCAATTTCGAATGAATTAGATAAAATATCACTTTATATAGATTCACAAGGTCGCAATAAGATTGAAGTCGCCGATATCAAAAACTTAACTGCTTATGAAGTTTCAACAGACATTTTCGCTTTAGTTGAAAATATTGCTCGTAAAAATGAACGCTCCTCTTTGGACATTTTGGACAAATTTATCTCACAGGGGGAGAACGAGCAGAAAATCATGGCGATGATCGTTTACCAATTTCGCACGCTAATCATTATCAAAGAGTTGCTAGAGAGTGGCCAAGATAAAAATCAAATATCAAAAATCTCAGGGCTTCATCCATTTGTTGTAACTAAATCGTGGCCGATGATGCAAAAATATTCATGGAGAGATTTGACGGGAATTTACGCTCTTTTGGCTGATTATGATCATGCCTCAAAAACCGGAGAGCTCGATCCTTCTCAAATGATGTCTCTCTTGGTCGTAAAGCTTGTGAACTGGTAGAACAATCTGCTAAAATTGTATTAATTACGGAGGGAGTTTGGCCAGAAAACCTAAAAAAAATCGATTCATAGGTATTTACTCCAGAAAATTGATATTTTTTGGTCTTCTTTTAGTTGTGCTTACCGGTTATTGGCAGTACAACAGCTATAAAAAAATCAGTGCCGATGTCGTTGGTACGGAGTTCGCCGAAGAGTCTGTAAACACTCAAAACATCAATGTTGTTATAAGCAAAAATGGTGATTACACTGTCGACGGCAAATCTGGGGGTAAACTAAAAACCGTTGATAATTTTAAAGAGTTGAGTTTTAAAGTTACAGATAAGCCAAAACAATACATTGAAAGTTTGGTCGTGACAGTTAAGCTTCCTGAACCGGTAGCCGATGCGACCGAGTCCAAGATTTTGGCGATTCATGGAGTTGACACCTCTTTTGTAAAACAGATTGATCTAGAAACTATCGAGTACAGCGCCTACGGAATCAGCACCATGGCGACCATAACGGTTATTGCTAAATTGCCGAAGAGCGCTATTTCAGAGCCTTTCATGACCAAGGTGCTAGATAGCCTCTCGTCTTTCAACTTTAATTTTTGGGTCATAATCGCTATCATACTTCCGGTCTTAACTCTTATTTATATGATCTTTTTTACCTCTTTCCAGATGCGGTTGAATCATGTCGACCAACCGGATCATGAAACCAACACGCCACCGATGGCGATTCCTCCGGCTTTGGTGGGAGTGCTTTATCATCAGGATGTTGGGGCCAGGGAAGTTTCGGCGACTTTAATCGACTTGGCTAAAAGAAAAGACATCATAATTCTAGATCGAGACCGGGGCTTCGCCTTTGGCAAAGGCAGATTTGACAACCGATTACTGGCCTTTGAAAAGATTTTGCTTTCAAAGATCTTTAGAGACAACATCACTAGCGAGCAGAAGTATATAGAAGAACGCATTGCCAACCATTTATATAGCAAGAAAATGTCTATTGTTTCTGCTGGCATTTATTCCTTGGCCACCAGATTAGGTTATTTTAGGTCAAACCCCAGGAAGGTTCACGCTAAATTCAGGCTTTTTGGTATACTAGCATTTCTAGCAGGAGCTGGCGGTTTTGTTTTAAGTTATCTTTTACCTTATCTCCCAGCCTTCACCGCCTTTTTCTGGGTGGGGATGATGATCTCTGCCCTCATTGTAGCTTTTACGGCCTCGCGCATCCCTCTGCGATCTCAGCTTGGTAATGAGGCTTTGTCCAACTGGTTATCTTTTCGCAAATACCTCTCTAACTCCGAGCCAATAGAATACAATCCAGAGGTTTATAGCGTTTTTGAGCAGTATCTCCCATACGCCATAGTGTTGGATTGCGAAGCTGCCTGGGCTAGGCGCTTTGAAAAGCACAACTTTGTTATGCCGGAGTGGTTTTTGTCAGATAAAGCCGGGTTGGGTATGGACGAATTCTGCTTAGCGCTATTTCCGATTGTTTCTTATGTGGGTCGAAGTTTTGCTGCTATACGTGAACCGGGATTTGAATAATGAACGATTTTCTCAAGAAAACATTATACGACGGTGGAATATTCTTCGATTTGACCAAATGGGTCCTTTTGGTTGTGATTATTATAATCCTGGTCAATTCATTTTGGGTCTCAATTTTCATAGTTGACGGCGTATCGATGGAGCCGACCTTGCACGATAAAGAAATTGTAATTTACAACAAAGCATTTTCTAGAGCAGGAAAATTACCTGAGCGTGGTGATCAGGTTGTGGTAAAGTATCCTGGTGATCCAGAACATAAGAAATACGTCAAAAGAGTCATCGGCATGCCCGGTGAAACTATAAGAGTATATGGAAACAGGGTCTACATCAATAACAAAGTCCTCAAGGAAGAGTATTTGGCTTACGGTTTGGAAATTGATCAGCCTGGAGAGTGGAAACTTAAGGATAAAGAGTACTTCCTGATGGGAGATAACCGTCCTAACTCTAACGATTCTAGGTACTTCGGTCCAGTTGAACAGAGATTCTTTATGGGCAAGGCGACCTTCATTTTTATACCTAGATTCATGTCGATTGATCCGCCAACATATAATTTATGAATGATCTAAACAAAGAAGCTTTGACTTACGCATTTAACTTGCTCTCTATTTCCGACCGAAGCGAGAAAATTTTGCATGAAAAAATATCTAAAAGATTTGATCAGGCCTCGGCCGATAAGATTTTAGAGTATTTGAGCGAGAATAATTTTATAAACGATAAGCGTTACGCAAAAAACTTAATCGAGAATTATTTATCCGTGCGTAGCTACGGTAGAAATCGTATTCGACTGGAACTAATGAAGAAAAAAATACCTCAAGAAATTATTTCACAGGAGCTGGAGAATGTTTCAGGGGAGGAAGATGGCTGTAGAGAAGCAACTGAAAATTGGCTAAGGAAGAAAAACATTTCAGGAGAGATGGAATATGCAGCTAAAAATAAACTGTTGGCGTACCTGATACGGCGCGGTTTTGACTATGACACAGCGAAGAGCTCAGTCGAACAGGCCTTGAAGGATTTGAAGTAACGTGGTATAGTATCACAGTAAAAAATGTGAGTTTATTCTCGACCGGGGGGATTTTTTATTTATTTAAATTATTAGGAAATTCTAACACTGATTTGTCACGACCCAAAGGGTCCCCTTAGGGGCAGATCAACACTGATTTTGTCGTCCTGAATCTTCCGTAGGTGACCCTGTGGGCTCGTTTCAGGATCCCTAATCAGGGTTTATCAGCGTAATTGATCAGAGTAAGAATCTCATTAAGAAGGAATTATGACTAGAAAAACACAAATTGTTGTGACGGTAGGTCCCAACACTCAAAGCAGTGAAATGGTAGGAAAATTAATTGACTCCGGCATGAACGTTGCTAGATTTAATTTTTCTCATGACACACATGAAACATTCGCAAAAAGGGCCAAGATTATCAAAAGTCTCTCCATGCGCAAATTTAAAAAGGTAAAAATATTGGCAGATCTTCAAGGTCCTAGAATTCGGGTGGGTGATATGCCTAAAGCTGGCAGGAATCTAAATGTCGGCGAGACAGTAGTTTTTACCACTAATGTATGTAAAGACATTAAGCCACACGAAATCGTTATCAAGGATCCGCACTTGCATGAAGACGTTAAGAAAGGCGAAGTGATCTTGCTAGACAACGCAGTTATGGAAGCTCTTGTTACAAACGTGACTAATCATAAAATCACTGCAAAAATTACTCGTGGAGGTCTGCTATTCTCTAATAAAGGTGTGAACTTGCCTCTAACTCAAACAACGACTAGAGCACTTACTGATAAAGACAAAAAAGATATTATCTTTATTAAAAAAATGAAATTTGATTTTGTTGCTTTGTCGTTTGTTTCTTCAAAGCAAGATGTTCTAGAGCTTAGAGAGCTTTTGGGAGACAAAGGACCAAAAATTATTTCAAAAATTGAAACTGCGCAGGCAATGAAAAATATCGATGAGATTATCGATGTCTCAGATGGCGTAATGGTGGCCAGAGGAGATCTTGGCGTAGAGAATCCTATTGAATTGGTACCTCTACTTCAGAAAGAAATAATCTCTAAAGCCAGATGGTCAGGCAAGCCCTCCATCACAGCTACTCAGATGCTTGATTCGATGGTAAAAAACCCAATTCCAACTAGAGCTGAAGTTTCAGATATCGCGAATGCTATCTTTGATGGTACAAGCGCAGTTATGCTCTCCAACGAAACTGCAGTCGGCGATTACCCTATAGAGGCACTCGAGGTTATGAATAAAGTTGCTGAAGCAACTGAGAACTATATCTCAAACCGCACATATTATCTTTAAAATTATGTTATAATAATTGATAATCATACCACTTATTTTATCTGCTAGTTGTTGTCATTCCGACCTTGTGGAGGAATCCCTCTATAATGGAGAGATTGCCACGCCTCGACAAGGCGATGGCTCGCAATAACATCCGTGTTAAATTGGTAGTAGCGATTTCCATAGTATTAAAAAGTGAGGGGCAATGAAAAAAGATTCAAAAAAGGTTAAATTTATCCTTTGGTTTGCTGAACTTGGGAAGGAAAATATTCCTGAAGCAGGTGGCAAGGGTGCCAACCTGGGCGAGCTAACAAACGCAGGAATTCCCGTTCCGGCAGGTTTTGTGATAACTGCACAGGCGTACTATTATTTTCTAGAAAAAACCAAGATTAAAGAAGATATACTTCGTGCTCTCAAGGGCATAGACCCGGAAGATTCAAAGAAACTAAATCAGATCTCAAGAGAAATCAAGAAGAAGATCATGTCGGCTAAAATGCCTGACGAGATTTCAGATGCTGTTTTCGACGCATACCGTCGTTTGGGTGGTTTTGCTGTCGCTGTAAGGTCTTCAGCTACTGCCGAAGATCTTCCAGATGCCTCCTTTGCTGGTCAACAAGCTACATTTTTGAATATTTCAGGACAGGAAAATGTAATCAAAGCTGTGCAAGCATGCTACGCCTCGCTATATGAAGCCAGAGCAATTTATTATAGAACTATCAACAATTTTGATCATATGAAGGTCGGCATTGCCGTTCCTGTACAGAATCTCATCGATGCCGAATACGCCGGCATAATGTTTACTGTTGATCCCGTTTCTCAAGATGAGAACAAACTCTCCATTGAGGCGGGTTACGGTCTCGGCGAAGCCATTGTACTTGGAGCCGTTACCCCTGATCGCTATATCATAGATAAAACAACTTTAAGTATTGTCGAAAAAGAGATCAACTCTCAAAAGTGGAAAATTGTAAAAGATGCTAAGGGCGGAGACAAGCACGCTAATGTTCCAAAAGATATGCAGAAGAAGCAGAAAATAACCGACAACCAGATTCTTGCTTTGGCTAAATTGGGTATGATGATTGAGAAACATTACGAAAAACCACAAGATACAGAGTGGGCGATTGAGAAGGATAGATTATTTTTTGTTCAATCTAGGCCGATTACTACTCTTGGAAAATCGATTTCAAGTGAAGATAAGGTAGAAAATGACAAAAGTTCCGAGAGCACCAAAGACATGGAAGTTTTGCTTAAAGGTGCCGCAGCTTCCATGGGACAAGCTTCCGGGCCGGTTAAGATTATACACTCTCCAAACGACATAGATAAAATCAACGAAGGCGACGTTTTAGTCACTGAAATGACGACCCCTGATTTTGTACCTGCAATGCGCCGAGCTAAGGCAATTATTACCGACACTGGTGGCAGAACCTGTCACGCTGCCATAGTTTCACGTGAGCTAGGTATACCTTGTGTGGTTGGTACTGGCACTGCAACACATGTTCTGAAAAATGGTCAGATGGTCACAGTCGTAGGTTCCATTGGAACCGTCTACAAAGGCATGGTTGAGGTTAAGCCAGATGCAAGTGAGGTTATTAATCAAAAACCTGGTGCTTCAGGTATGGCGATGGTGGAAGAGATTCCAGTTACTGGTACTAAGGTATATGTAAATTTAGCTGAGCCTGAGTTAGCTGTAGAAATTGCCAAACAGCCGGTTGACGGTGTCGGCTTGCTTAGAGCAGAGTTTATGATTGCCTCTATCGGTGAACATCCTAAGGCTATGATGGAAGATGGCCGCGGTAAAGAATTTACCATGAAACTTTCTGAAGGTATGAGAGTTATCGCTGAGGCCTTCAATCCACGCCCAGTCGTTTACAGGGCTACTGACTTTAAAACCAACGAATATAGAAGTTTGAAGGGTGGAGAAAAATTTGAACCAGTTGAGGACAACCCGATGATCGGTTTCCGTGGAGCTGGTCGCTACATTAAAGACCCTGATTTATTTAAACTTGAATTAGATGCGATTAAAAAGGTTCGTGATGAATACGATCTCAAAAATCTTTGGCTGATGATTCCGTTTGTTCGCACAGTAGATGAGATGCGTCAAGTCATGAAGATCGTTGAAGAGTACGGTTTGCCTAGAAGTAACGACTTTAAACTTTGGATGATGTGTGAAATTCCTTCAAACGTAATATTATTAGATAAATTCTTGGATCTTGGTATAGACGGTATCTCCATCGGCTCAAATGATCTTACACAGCTGACTCTCGGAGTGGACCGAGATAACAACGACTTAGCTGAGTCATTTGACGAGCGCGACGAGGCAGTGCGTCTCTCTATCGAGTACGTCATAAAAACTTGCCGTAAGCGCAACGTTACCTGTTCAATCTGCGGGCAAGCACCAAGTACCTACCCCGAAATCACTGAAATGATGGTTCGAGCTGGCACAACTAGCGTTTCTGTAACAAGTGACGTAATACTTCAAACCAAAAAACTTATCGCTTCTGTCGAACGCCGCATTATGATGGGCAACATCATAGACAAATAATCTGATCAATAATATATTTAAGCAAAAAGGTAAAAGGAGTTTTATGAAGAAACCGAACCGAGCTTTTTTATGGTCTCTACTGGTTTTATTGGCCTTAACAATAGCAGTTGGAATTTACATGTACTCTTCGGGGAAGATTTTTTCTAGCGCTGATGCGAATTATCTTTCGGCAAATAGTAATGAGAGTATAGACTATGTTTTTAAAGGTAAATACTGTTACGGCGATACATTGTTGAAAAATTGTAGAGACATTACTGCTCCTGGCGTCTTCTCAGTTTACGTTAGGTCTTTTGTGATATTTACTAGATCGGATACAATGGAAGATGTGAATATGCCAGTTTGGCAAGGTAGTATTGCTGATGGAGTGAATGACGGGGTTTCTGCTAACAGTCGTGGAGACGCTGACGGGATTGTGAATAGTCAGATCGCATTTACTGATCCTGTTGTTTATAATGTGCCAAATGTTGTAACTCCTCCATATCTTTTTCATAATGTTTCTCTTGGTTTCCCTGTTATGCCCAGTTGTATCTCTCCTGAGAGCAAAAATATCTCTGGGTACTACATGGGCGGGGACATAACAAAAGAATTCAGGATTCTATGTAAAAGCGATTCTGACACAGGTAAGGGCAGTATGTCTCTCAGCATTAGCAAAACGTCAGGCAACTCCTCTCAGGCATCTTCCGATACAAAAATATATTTCAAACAAACAGGGAGTAATAGCTGGCAAGAATATGGCGTAACTGATACTGAAGGTGGCTTTGGGGCTTATTTGGCTCCAGGAACTTATGATTTCAAGGCTGAGTTAAATGGGTACGTTTCGAGTGTTCTATCAGCAAAACAAATTTCTAGTAATACTAATCTTGCTGACACACTTACTTTAACTCAAAATGCACCTGCACCCACACCACCGTTACCCAATAGTTTTCAGTTTACTGTTAGGGATAACTTAACCAACAAAGTTATATCAAAAGCAAACGTTACTCTCGAAGTGTATAACAAGAAAATAAGAATCTGGCAACCTTTTGCTAGCATATTGTCTGATAGCTCGGGGAAAGCCAACATTCAGTTGACTTCTGCTTATGGTTTTTCAAATCAATGGAGGCTCAAAGTCAAGGCTACCGGTTACAAATCAACTCAAACCTTTACCATCGATTCCGGCAAGTGTACAAGCAATGCTACGTGTAAATTTGAGGTGAAAATGAAAAAGTAGTTGAAGTGTAAGTCTCTGCGTTGTTTTTATTATAAAAAGCTAAGTGTTTGATCACTTAGCTTTTTTTTGAACTCTTTTTGTTTATACATTTATTTTGTAGAATCTCTAATCGCCGGCTAGTAGTTGCGAATATTGGATTTTCTGCTATATTGTATTGGCACTATCGAAAGGGGTTGTGCCATATTATCTGGGGCTAGAAGCCTCACATCTGTTGCATGGGGATTCCAGACAGGAAATCCCCCTGGCCGGCTTGTGCTTCCCAAGGGACCTGCCGGTCTAGTATATCATTTCCGCTTCGGTAGCGGGTTGAACATAGTGAATTGCTGTAGTCGCACCACGTTTTCAGGGACATTGCGTCCCTCCCAGAAAGGTAGGTATCTCCAACGTTAGGCTGGGGACCTCGAGCGCCGAGCATCGCGCTTGTTTACATGTGACTGACTGGTGTCGCTAAATGCTTGCCCCTATGGAGCGCGAAGGCGGGGTACAACACCAGTTGGTTCAAACCTATTTCCGCCGACGAGGTGGATTGAACATACCACAAACTCTTGCCAATTCGGCAGGAGTCTTTTTTTTGTATTGCCAAAATGGATAAAATGCGCTAGTATCATTTTGACGTTCTACACTGCATCACGTTGGAGGTTCACATGGGCAAGGAAGACCCGAAAGCCAAACAAAAGCTGAGCGGTCCGGAGCGCCGAGATGCTAGTCGCAAGTCCGTCAAGCAGGCCGCCGGCCAGCACAAGACGGTGCAGGCAAAGGGTACCCTGAAGGGAACAACTAGCCAGGTTCCTGGAGAGAAGCCCCGCAAGAAGGGCCAGAACCCCCCGAAGCCACGTCACAGACACTAGACTTCCGCCAGCAGGTGGAAGTCATTTTTTTATCATCGGATGCGTTTCTTGCCTAGCCATTCCATTTTACTCTCAAATCTGCTAGAATCTGACTGTTCGAGATTGAGTATTTAGCCGAATTACAAACATGAAATATTTTGTCTACATGAT
>Ga0247841_10007736_pt1 | contig 15812 bp, 8 predicted proteins | sample LaCruzMarch2015__2_FD_192410 | JGI IMG/M metagenome (GOLD analysis project Ga0247841, IMG submission 192410) | Freshwater microbial communities from meromictic Lake La Cruz, Castile-La Mancha, Spain - LaCruzMarch2015_18m | ecosystem: Environmental > Aquatic > Freshwater > Lake | place: Spain...
CGATCAGTTCAACAAGGCGTGAAGCATATCCCATTTCATTATCATACCAGGCCACAACTTTAACAAGTTTGTTCTTTTCTCCCAAAACGGCGGTCAGCCCGGAATCAAAGACTGCCGAATGAGTGTTCCCAATAATATCTACTGAAACGATAGGATCTTCAGTATACTCAAGAATTCCTTTGAGACTTCCTTCTGCTGCTTCCTTAAACTTTAAATTAATCTCTTCTCTGGTGGCGGGATTCTTCAGTATACAGGTCAGGTCGGTAAGCGAACCATCTGCAACGGGCACCCGGATGCCGGCTCCTCCAAGGTTTGACTTCAGGTGCGGGAAAATTTTAGTAGCGGCTTTGGCGGCCCCAGTTGTAGTGGGAACAATGGAACAGGCAGCAGCGCGTGCCCGGCGCAAATCCTTATGCGGAGCGTCAAGCAGGTTTTGATCTTTAGTATAAGAGTGAACTGTTGTGATAAAAGCCCTTTCAATACCCCAGTATTTATCAAGGATCATGATGAGGGGAGCAACATTATTAGTCGTACAGGACGAATTGGAGATGATGACATCATTTCTGTCGATGATTTCTTCATTGACACCCAATACCACATACTTAACATCATCGCTTTCATTTTTTGCAGGGGCTGAAATGATCACTTTACGAGCACCTGCTTCGGTCACATGCCGGATAGCATCAGGTCTTGACACAAATTTACCTGTGGATTCAATCACTACGTCAATGTTTAGTCTTTCCCAGGGCAATTTACCAGGGTCCTCTTCACAGAAAATCAGCACTTTGTTCTCATTGACGATAAGATGATCAGAATTATTTTGAATAATTCCGGGAAAACGGCCATGGACGGAATCGTACTTCAACAGATGAGCAAGGGTCTTTGTGTCGGCCAGGTCATTGATGGCCACCACTTCCATCTGGTCATTTTCCAATAATTTTCTGAAAGTGATCCTTCCAATCCTCCCAAATCCATTGATCGCAACCCTGATTTTTGCCATGATAGTGACCGGCTACTGCAATACAATTTTTCTAACCAATACTTTATCTTCACTGATCAACCTTAGCAGAAAAATTCCCCTTGATTGGCCGTCGAGGTTAAAAGAACCTTTATAATCGCCTGATAAAGGAGAATGGATAGTCTGGTCAAGAATCATATTTCCATGTATATCTGATATTTGCATTTCAACTTCTCCGCTCAGTCGCTTCCATTCGAATAGCACTTTCCCGGTAGTCGGATTAGGATAAAGGTAAAAATAGATATCGTCTTCATTCTCACCAACACCGGAGCATTCGGCAAAATCAAAAATAACCCTGATAGTATCTGTACTCACACAACCATAGGCATTTTCAACCTGTACCCATATTTTTTTTATGTCGAATCCTATACCTGTGGTACCAATGGAAATGGAAGGCTCAACCGATCCGTTAGACCAGTAGAAAGTCATACCCGGGTTGTTAGCGGTCAACAAGACCGTATCGTAAGGGCAAACCAGTGTATCAGCTCCGAGGCTGACAACGGGAGGTTGTGATATGATGATACTCACCTCTGCCTGTGAATAATTAAACTGGTCAAAAATCTGCACAGTGTATTTAGTATCATCAACCGGAGAGATAAAAGGTTCTCTCTCATCAGAAGAAAAACCAGCCGGTATCGAACTCCAGGTGTAGGTATAGTTATCCTGGTTTCCTCCGCTGGGCAATGCATGAAGTTGTGTAGTTTCACCCAGGCAGATCAATGAATCGCTGACTTCTGCCGAAACAGCTAATGGTCCGCCGTTGACTACAACTGTAGCATAATCTGCACCGGCACACACACAACCAGTATTGTTATCGGTGACACTGAGCCAGAAGAGGGTGGTTTCGATTAGTTCAACTGTTACAGGATTCGGAGCATAAGGGTTGAGCAATTTATTGAACGGTTCCCAATGCCAGGTGTAACTGCCTGAACCCAGTGAAGCTGAACCATATAAATGACCAATGGTTCCATTCCAGATCGTATCATTTTCTCCGGCTTCGGGAACGGGAAGGATGGAAACCACTACCGTCACATCCCCTGTAACGGTATTAAATCCATCGTTAATCATGACATAATAAGTAGTGGTCACAAGAGGCTGAACGTAAGGATCCAGAAGCTCGGAGCTGAAGCCGGGAGGAATGGAAGACCATGAATAGGTGTAATCGCCCGAACCGCCACCTGCATAAGGAATAAGATGTGCAGATTCGCCGGGGCAGATTTCGACGGGATCAGCAATCGGTCCAACATTAAGGGGGCCGCCGGTCACCGAAAGAATCATCTGGTCGACATCCTGGCAACTACCAGCAAGATCGGTGATGGTCAGTGTGAACTGCGTTGTTTGTACCATCTGAACAGTAAGTGGTGTGGGGCTGGTTGGATCAACCAGAAGACTGTCCGGTTCCCAGCTATAAGTATATGTTCCCGATCCCTGGCTTGCAGAGCCCTGAAGGTTAGTAGTAGTGCCGTAAGGGATGCTCAGATCCTGCCCGGCATGTGATTCCGGGCTGTTTACGTAAACTATGATACTGTCAGTGGTCATGGAATCACATAAGGCTGATACAGTAACGTAATAAGTTGTAGTAATCAACGGGCTGACTGTGATGTATTCCGTTATATCACCTGTACTCCAGACTAAAGAATAGGGTTCAAATCCATAAATATTTTTAACACCTATGTAAGCCTCTGTACCACAATAGGCCATTGTATCGGGTGTCGTTTCCAGCGCCAGGGTATAATCCCTGAGGTCAATGAGTATCGTATCGTAATTTACGCAATAAACGGAAGAATCATAAACGATACGGATATTTTCAACATTTTCGGCAATCTGGTCAGGAATGGTTATAATATCAAACCAGGCCTGGCTTTGACCTTGCTGGAAGAAAACGGAATTAGGTATTTCTTCATAATCGATCCCGTTAGCTGCTGATCCGGATATGATCAAAGGCAGGTAAAAATCCTCATCAGCCTGATTCGAGAGGGTTAACATGACGGAAGCATTGCTGCATCCTTCAATAGTAAAATCGACATAAGGGTCTTCCGTATATTCAATTTCCGATAAAACACCTACATTATAAACTTCAACCGTCACATCCCCTGAGACAGAATTATATCCATCGTTAATAACGACGTGATAGGTAGTGTTCACGACAGGCTGAACGATGGGATCCTGTAAATTGGAGCTAAAACCTGGAGGGATGGAAGTCCAGGTATAGGTGTAATTCTCCGAGCCGCCTGATGCATAAGAGAAAAGCTGGGATGATCCGCCGGAGCATATTTCCACCGGATCAGCCACCGGACCTGCATTCAGAGGACCACCGAAAACAAACAAAACCATCTGGTCAATATCCTGGCAACCACCTGCAAGATCTGTCACGGTGAGCGTGAACGGCACTGTCTGGATCATCTGCACTGTCGTGGGTGTTGGACTGGTTGGGTCATCCAGCATTTCGGCAGGTTCCCAGCTAAAGGTGTAATCTCCTGATCCCTGGCCTGCAGAGCCCTGCAGGGTAGTAGTAGTGCCGTATGGGATGCTCAGATCCACACCGGCATTTGATTCCGGACCGTTCACAATCACCTTGACGCTATCTGTGGTTGTGGAATCACATAAGGCAGAAACGGTGACATAATAGGTTGTTGTAATTAAGGGGCTGACTGTAATGTATGCCGTAGTGTCACCTGTACTCCAGAGAAAAGAATAGGGTTCAAATCCAAAAATATTTTCGACGCCTATACTGGCATTTGTGGCACAATTAATAATCGTATCAGGTGTCATCTGCAAACCCAATTGATAATCCTTGAGTGAAATAAGGATTGTATCGTAATCAACGTCGCAAAGGGAAGAATTATAAACGATCCGGATATTTTCAAACCATTCGCTGATCTGGTCAGGTATGGTTATGATATCAAGCCATGCCTGTGTATAACCCTGAGGGTAGAAAATGGAATCCGGTATTTCCAGATAATCGATACCGTTAATAGCTGATCCGGATATCGTTATCGGAAGGTAAAAATCCGCATCAGGTTGATTTGAGAGGGTGAACAAAATGGAAACATCACTGCAGCCTTCAATAAGGAATTCGACATTCGGTTGTGTAAATTCCATTTCCGAAGCAATACCTATACTGGAAAAACTGTTGGCTTCCAGGAATACCCCGGAATCATAAGCATGGTCTAATCCGTCGCCAATAGCAAGTTTAATATGATAAGTTTCACAAGGAATAACGGTAGCCCAGGCTGTGAGTGTCTTCGTGAAGGCATCGTATTGAGTGAACTGCTGGGTATTATTCACAAAATACTGGCAATGATCACAATAATCTCTACAATTATATGGGTTACCGCAATTTACCGTGTTGATTGTAACGGGTATGTTGGTGAGTGGGATCAACGCAATATTTGCACTGTTGTTGGAATAAATACCCGTAATTCCCGGGCCGCTGATAAAGAAACCAAATGCATCATTGAACTGATCTACGTATTCGTGATATTCTTCAGAAGCAAAAACATATCTAAAAGTAACGGTTGTAGATTGAGGAATGAAGTCAAATTCAAGCAAACAAGCGTCGAAGGTGGACACTCCCGCAATCATATTCAGGTCAGGATCACCACCCTGACCCGAATTAGCACCGGCGCCGGTATTATTGTTAGGCCCAGGGGCAATAGTAACATTGCCGGAAGTCAGGATTATCCCATCACTGATACCTATATTCCCGGGTCCTCCCCAAAATTTTCCCCTTGAAATATTATTCCCGGTATAAGTAATATTGCTGGTAACCACACCTCCGCCGATCAAAATTTCCTGGACCATTTGTTCAGGAGTAATATTGCTTGAAACCTGAAGGGTATCAGCCTTGATTTGAGAGGAGCAGAAAATGGTTGCACCCAGAGTTATAAGCGATAAAAACAGCTTGTGGGAGTAAGAATTTTTCATCTGAAAAAGCATTTATAAGAGTTTGATCTTATGAGATTAACATGAATAGATCATCCGTAAATTGCAAATATAATTAAAATAAAGGCCATTTTAATCATTATAAAAAATCCAGATATTTAAAATATGCCCGTCGATATCCTCCATCTGCCTTTTTACAATATTTTGCTCTTCTTTCAGTTAATATTTTTATTTTTATCCTTTTACGAACATTGATAAATTAATGAATCCAATAAAAATGAAGCTCCGCATCGCAAGCCGCGGGGTATCTGTTTCAGAGGATGTTTCAAAAGGCATCACAGCTATAAAAATAATATTTGTTTATTCATGCTCCAACGGGTAAATCCGTTGGTTCCGAATAAGTTACAAAACATTAACCGACGGATTTACCCGTCGGAGTAAATAAAAAAAGAAGCCGTTCCGACTTTTGAGACACCCTTTTTTAAAATACTTCCGCCCCAAAAGGCGGGAAATAAACTAAACAAAATAAAATTTAATAAAGACAAAATCATGGAAGAAATTAAAAATTACATTCAGCAAAATAAGGAAAGATTTTTAGAAGAATTGTTCGGTCTGATCCGGATTCCTTCTATCAGCAGTGAAACAGCCCACAAGGATGATATGATGAAAGCGGCGGAATACTGGAGAGAAACATTGCTGAAAGCCGGAGCCGGTAAGGCAGAGATTATTCCGACCGATGGCAATCCGGTAGTTTATGGAGAAAAGATCATCGATGCGGCGAAACCTACCGTATTGGTTTACGCTCATTATGATGTCATGCCGGTAGATCCGCCGGAACAATGGCACACGCCTCCTTTTGAGCCACAAATCCGTGACGGGAAGATATTTGCCCGAGGAGCCGATGACGATAAAGGGCAGGCTTTCATGCAGGCCAAAGCGTTTGAATACCTTGTCAAATCCAATACTTTGCCTTGCAATGTGAAATTCATGATCGAAGGAGAGGAAGAAGTCGGATCGGTCAATTTAGGGAAATTCTGCGATGATTATAAACATATACTGAAAGCAGATATCATCCTGGTTTCCGATACGAGTATGATCGCCCCGGATATTCCATCCATCACCAGCGGACTGAGGGGGCTCAGTTATATGGAAGTGGAAGTCACGGGTCCGAATAAGGACCTGCATTCGGGTTTATTTGGAGGAGCGGTTGCAAATCCGGCGAATGTGCTGGTCGAAATGATTGCCTCCCTGAAAGATGACAAACAGCGGATAACTATTCCCGGTTTTTATGATGATGTGGTCGAAATCAGCCCCGAAGAACGGCAGAAAATGGCCAAAGCGCCTTTTAACCTCGAAGCATACAAGAAAGCGCTCGATATCAATGAAATTTGCGGTGAAGAAGGCTATACAACACCTGAACGGACCGGCATCAGACCTACACTTGATATAAACGGCATCTGGGGAGGCTATACCGGTGAAGGTGCCAAAACAGTCATCCCAGCAAAAGCTTATGCAAAGATTTCCATGCGCCTGGTTCCCAACCAGGATCATAAAAAGATCAGCAAATTGTTTGAAGATCACTTTAAATCTATAGCACCACCTTACGTTAAAGTGAAAGTAACAGCGCTGCATGGCGGGCAGGGGTACGTGTCGCCAACGGATATGCCGGCATACCTGGCGGCAGAAAAAGCATACAATAAATCTTTTGGGAAAATGCCGGTACCGGTGAGAAGTGGTGGCAGTATCCCCATTATTTCGACATTTGAAGATAAGCTGGGAATAAAATCGATCCTGATGGGATTCGGACTGGAATCAGATGCTATCCATTCTCCCAATGAGAACTTCCCATTGGGTCAATTTTTCAAAGGGATTGAGACGATAGTTTATTTTTACGGATTCTATGCAGAAGCGATGAAAGGTAAAAGTTGAATTGTCTTAATTTTTTTTAACCACCAAGGCACTCAGGGCACTAAGAGGCACTAAGATTTTTTAAGAGAGGTTAATAATTATTTGTTTGATGATATCCTTAGTGTTTCTTGGTGTTCTAAGTGCCTTAGTGGTTAAAATACTACGGATGCAATTTCCTGAACTCTTCCAGTCCTTTATCAAGAAACCGGACATAATCGTCTATATTTAATTCAAACCCAATTGCCGGGTTGAGTGTGTTGCCGTTATAATCCATCAGGACATAATAAGGCTGGGCATTGACACCATAACGGGTGATCTGGAAATCGGTATTCTTCCTTCCGATTGTCTTTTTCACCTTCCCGTCAAAGCTTGAAGTGATCCATTCGTTTTCCGGAAGTTCATAATTATCATCGACATATAAAGCGATAATGACATAATCATTCTGAAGTCGTTTAAGCACTTCAGGATCAGACCAGACATTTCTTTCCATGACCTTGCAATTGGTGCAGGCATGCCCTTTAATATCAAGGAACACCGGCTTATTGAGCTTTTTCGCACAGGCAAGTCCCTGTTCATAATCGAAATATCCTTTAAGGCCATGAGGCAGATCAAACCGGTCAGCATACTTAGGTTCATCGCATAAGCCGGCATTACCGGTATTATTAGTGCCTGAAAGGCTAAGATTCAGGGTACTTTCACGGATAATGTCATCGAGGTCCCAGGAAGATTCCGAGGGCAGGTAACCTGACACAGCTTTCAGCGGGGCGCCGAACATGCCGGGGAAAAGGTAAAGGGCAAAGGTGAAAGAGGCAATGATAAAAATCAGCCGGGGCACGGCAATATGTTCAACCGGGCTGTCGTGTGTAAATCTTATTTTTCCGAGCAGGTAGAAGCCCAATAAGATAAACAGCACTATCCACACGGCTATATATACTTCACGGCTTATTCCCCAACCCAGCGCCTGGTTTGGCACAAGCAGATATTTCATGCCAATCGCCAGGATCAGGAAGGCAAGGACTACTTTTATTGAATTCAGCCAGCCGCCTGATCTGGGCATTTTATTCAACCAGGAGGGGAAGAAGGCCAGGATAGTGAAAACGATCCCAAAAGCGAGCGAAAAGCCAAACATACCGACGATCGGTTTGATTACCTCCCCGGTTGCTGCTTCAACCAGGATGCCGCCAACAAAAGGCGCCGTGCAGGAGAAGGATACCAGAACCAGGGTCAATGCCATGAAGAAAGCGCCGATATAACCTCCTTTATCCGCCTGACGGTCTGATTTGTTTGTCAACCAGGTGGGAAGAACGAGCTCGAACATACCGAAGAAGGAAGCAGCAAAAAATGCAAATAAAAGGAAAAAGAGCAGGTTTGTAATCCAATGTTCGCTGACCTGTTTGATCGTATCGGCGCCGAATAAGGCAGATACCAGCACACCTATAATAGTGTATATAAATATGATAGAGAGCCCGAATACCAGGGCCTGTGATTTGGCTTTCAACTTATTCTGGCTTGCATTCATAAAGAAAGTTATGGTCATCGGGATCATGGGATAAACGCAAGGGGTAAGCAAACCGATAAATCCAATCCCGAGGGCGATAAAGAAGAAAGTCCAGAGTGAAATTGCTTTCTCGTTTTCCTGAGGCTGAAGAGTTTGGGTTTCCCCGGATGAAGGGGGAACCATGGGTTTTGAATCGATCCGGGTTATTGTTGACGAGTCGGTCCTGGATTTTTCAGAAACGCCGGTGGCTTTTTCTTCTTTTACTTTTTCAGGTGTTGATGGTTTCTCTGTTATCTGTTCCTTTAGAATCTGTTCTTCTTTGTTTTTTTCTTTCCTTGTTTTTTCAATCCCAGGCAGATCAAAAGAGAATTCCGTAATTTCCGGTGCAATGCAGCTTCTATCGTTACAAGCCTGGTGTTCAATCTCGATGTCAACCCGGAAAGGTTTATCTGATTTCATCTTCACCCTTTGTTTAAACTTCGCGTTATCACTAAAGTAGCTAACGTCCATTTTAAATTCTTTATCGTACGAAGTAACTGCTTTTGGTATATCCAATTTGCCGACCAGTTCATAATCTTCTGATGGCTTGAATTTGAATGACGTTGGAATAGGTCCGCTATCATGAAATTCGGTTCCATATACATGCCATCCTTTGTCAATATCGACTTTCAGGATCAGCTCAAATTCTTCATTATTGATCTTTTTCGAATCAAAAGACCATTTTACCGGCTGGAGTATTTGGGAATTAGCGGTAAAGAAGAATGCCAGAAGCAGTAATAGTGTTGAGAAGAGGGCCTTTTTCATCTTAAAAAATATTCAGTTATAAAAGGATGACAAAATTAAAAAATTAGCCGTTGTGATAGCTGATACAGTCAAACATTGTTGTTAACTATTATTAAGATAGAATATTCGCGGAAAAGTATTCGCGCAAATTCGCCGAATCCGCGAAAATCCGCGTTCTATTAATGGCACGCGAATAACGCGAATTATGCGAATTACCGCGGATTTTTAAATTCTTTAAAATCAATCTCCAGTTTAATTATTCATCAATTGATAAATCCTGAAAAAGAGTGATTTTTAAAACCCTCATTGAAGTCGAGGTAATTTTAAACCGGTCATCAATCCTATGACCAATAACCCAGGTGATCTTCTCTCTACAACACAGGAGCCATTGATTCTCCTTATCAATTTTAGACATCTTCTGATCGGTAAAAAAATCGCTGAGTTTTTTACGTTGTGACATCCCCAGGGGGAAAAAATAATCTCCCCTCCTCCACTTCCTGATCTGTAAAGGAAATTCAAGCTTTTCCAGGTCAACGTATGCCGAAGTCGCCGGTTTGTCATACTTTTTGGGAGTCTCATCAAGGATCTCGAATGAAAGATGAACAGGGGATTTTATACCATGATGAAGATCAGCGGCAGTTATAAAAAAAATCTTTTTACCAGGTGCTTTTTTTAATGGCACAATGATAAGATGGTCACGATCCCTTACCAGCCTGTGGGTGGCTGAAATAACCTCTTTGCCCGCGATGGCATCTTTCAGACCGATGATATCATGTATATTGGAGATATTAAATCCAAATGGAGATAACAATTCATAAGCCCACGTTGCAAGCGGCTTCAATTTAAATAATTCGTCAGCGATAATTGAGATGGAGTCTCCTCTCACATCGAGTATAGCTTTTCGTTTTTCTTCAATGGTCTTTTGGTAAATTGTCTCAGCATCACGGATTAAAAATATAGTCTCCGTTAGTGACTGCCTGAAAGCCGGGTTAATCTTCTCGAGTTGAGGGATGACTTTATGCCTGATCCGGTTCCGTGTATATTTCACAGAAGTATTGGAAGAATCCTGAACATAATCAAGCTTATTGGCTGCTGCATAAGCTTCAATTTCTTTTCTCCCGGTAAACATCATCGGCCTGATGATTTTCCCCTGTCTGAGCGGGATACCGTGCAACCCGGCGATACCGGTTCCCCTGGTGAGGTTAATCAGGAAAGTTTCAACCTGGTCATCCAGGTGATGCGCGGTTGCCACCTGGACATAACCATGCTTTATCAGCAAATCATCAAACCATTCGTAACGCAACTGCCTTGCTGCAACCTGGACTGAAACCTTGTTATTACGGGCAAACTCAGCAGTTTCAAAATGCCTCACAAAAACCTGCACCTTGTATTTTTCAGCCAGTTTTCTGACAAAGAGTTCATCCCGGTCAGATTCTTCTCCCCTGAGCTGGAAGTTGGCATGGGCAATGCAAAAATGAAATCCGGCATTGTGAAATAAATCGGCCATGACGATGGAATCCACTCCTCCGCTTACTGCAAGAAGGATGCTGCCGGAAGGAAGAAATAATTCTTCTTTAAGGATAAATTGTTTAAAATCATCAATCATCTCATCAAAGATACAAATTGGAAGTAAAGGAACTCATTATCAATTTATTTCAACGGTAAAAATCAATAAACCAGATGCAATTATTGCAGATTTAACGGAATTTATCGAAATTTGCAGTTGAAAAAAAACTGCCCGGTCTCGCAAACCGGGCAGCAACTATGAAACAAAAAATAATTACTGTCAAGAATCACATTTTCTGCAGATTTTGGAGAGCAGTTTGGGCCTGTTGATCCGAGGGTTCCAAATTCAGGATTTTTGTCCAGTAATTAACTGAGTTAGTCATTTCAATATCAGCCTGGGCAGCGGAGGTTGGAAGCAACTTTTCCGCCATAACGTAATGATAAAATGCGAGATAACGATAGCATTCAATGACCAGTTTTTGGGTTTTGGAGATATCGCCAGCTTCGATCAACATCATTGCTTTTTCGTAAGCTGGTTTTGCCAGCCCCTGAGTCGTTTCCGGATCCAGCTTTGACAAAGCCCTGCCGCGCCAGATATAGCCAACATAAGAATTCGGACTGTGAAGGATCATGATTTCAAAACAACTGTCGGCTTTAAGGTATAGTTGAGCCTTGCAGAGCGAATCACATGCTGTCAGGCTATCTTCAGCCATGAAATAATAATTCCTGCCGATCTGATAGTAAACATTACTCTGATTTGTCGAATTCGAAGAATTTAATTTTTGATAATATTCAATGGCTTTTAAATATTTCTTTTGCTTTGAATAACTTTTTCCGACTTCTTCATAAAGTTCTGACCTGGTAGTGTCCATTTTCAAGGCTGTTTCCAGTTGAACCGTTCCTAGAGAATCTTGTGCGTCTTTTATAAGAAGATGTCCATAATAAATATAATCAAGAGCAATGAATCTTGCTGTATCATGATGAGTGAAAAAGTATTCAATATTATCCAATCCACTCAGAAAATCTGCATTCTCGTAATCAACGTAGGCAGCTACTCTAAACATCACCGTATTACCAGGATCGATTTGTATTACTTCATCAACCAATTCTTGCGCTTGATCATAATTTTTAGAAAAGAACAAAATGAATGCATACCTCTCCTTATCTGTTATTGAATTATCCGATCGATGCATATAAATGTCATAATCGGCTTTTGCTTCATTATATTTACCAAATGTATAGTAAAGATCTCCGCGTTCTTTATAAGCAAGTATCTGTGCAGAATCGAGTGCAATAGCCTGGTTGAAGGCATTTATTCCATCCCTGAAGTTACTGGCTTTTGCATATATCTCTCCCGATTTCACATAAGCCATTATACAATGCTTATCATAATAGATTGCTCTTTCATATTCATTTAGAGCATCTCCCGGTGACTTTGAAATGAGCGAAAAGTCACCCAAACTGATCAATAGCCGGCAATCCTTCGCGTTATCTTCTTTTGCTTCTTCAAGATACTTTTTGCTTAAGTCGAGGTTTTGCGTATTAGTTGACAGGCAGGCATTCCCAGCTTCGAGATTATACTCAAATAAATCATAATTGAGCTTTCGGCCTTTTTCATAATACTTGAACCATTCTGTTCTATTCGATTTATTTAGCTGGATTTTCCCCAATCCAATATAGTTGAATGGATATTTCGCGTCAGCTATTGTTCCCTGCTGGTAAAATATTTCGGCCGAATCAGGTTTACCATTAACGTAATACAACTGTCCCATATAATAGAGGGCTTTTGCATCTGCAGGATTCTTCTCCAGGATTGACTGGAAAATTCTCCTGGACGATTCATATTGTTTTTCTCCGGCATACCATTTGCCCTTTTCAATGTCCTGAGATTCCATTTGTTTGAATGGCAACAGCAGGACGCCAAGTAATATCAAATACATCTTTTTCATCTTCATTTTATTATCAATTGATTTGACATCTATTGAGAGATTTTGGATGAATCCAGGATAATTTATCATGAATCAAAGATTTTTCCGGACATTTATAATCCTGACCGGTGCAACTGCCGGAATTATCCCTGACTTGAGAATAATCCTCTGACCCCGGTCGCTTGCAAGAAACGACATAAAACCGGTTGCAAGGCCGTTTCGTGGCTCCGCATTGATAATATAAACATCTCTGGTTAAAGGGTACGACCCCTGGTAGATATAAGCCTGATAAGGCTCATAGCTGTTTTCTGCAGTCGGGTGATCGCTCTCCGACATGGCAACAATGTTGATACGTTTTAAGAACGACATTTGAGTTGTATCGTCACTGTCGCTGACAAGGCTGACACCAATCAAGCCTATAGAATTCCTGTGTTCAGCAACATAATTCACAACATCGATCGTTGAATCCATAGCGTAAGAATGGTCGGATAATGCTGAAAAATCACAAACTGAATCAAGGACAAACCGTAAAATGCTGGAATTTTTATTGTCAAAAATTACATCGATATCTCCAATTGTTGATTTTTGGTTGAGTTGATTCCATTGCTTTATATCACCGGTCAGGATTCCTTTTAATTCCTTCATACTTAGCAAAGTATCCGAATTTTCCGGATGAATTATCACAGCAATCGCATCAGTGGCAATCTTCAATTCACGGGGAATGATATGTTTTTTCTGAAAAGATGCTTTTTCATATTCGTATAAGGGCCTGTAAGTAATAATCAACCTGATACTATCATCAAGAAGCATCTGAACACACTCATTTTCAGTAGTATAAACAGGTGTAATCTCAGCGTACTCGTATAAACCTTCAAAAACCATCAACTCGGCCTCAGTAATGTTTTTAAAGTTTTCATCCACTCCGATATTTATAATACCGGTTGTCGGGGTATCAGCATAAGGATTCCTGTTGATTCCATTGCAACCAGATAAAAGACCTGCAGTGATGAACATGAGTATACTATGCCGGACTGTCATGCTGTAAGTTTTTAATGGCTCTGTAAGCCCTGAAAAATGCATAGATCACCAATATGCAACCAACAATCAATTTTGTGGTCCGGCTTAATTCAGGGAAAGCCCCGGTTGAAAAAATGAATATTAGACCGAGTACTAAATATAAAAGTACCATGAAAAAACCAAAATATCTGGTAATATGCTGAGTAATAAGTGAAATATTTTTGAATTTCGCTGTCATTTTAAAATAAAATTGATTGGGAGAGTAAACCAAACCGGAACTGGTACTCCATTTTGTTTCCCGGGTTTCCACAAAGGCATTTTCTTTACCACCCGCATGGCTTCTTCATCACACCCTCCGCCGATCCCTCTGAGTAAAGCGATATCGCTTATCTTACCATCTTTATTTACGACAAACTTTATAAAAACCTTACCGGTAATGCCCGACTCTCTGGCCATTGGTGGATATTTGATGTTCTCCTCCAGAAATTTGTATAATTCCAATTCACCTCCCGGGAAATCAGGCATTTGTTCGACAACAAGGAAAGGCTCCATCTTTTCTTCAACGATCTGCTGGTCTTCATCGGGCATCACATCAGGCATTTCAGCGTTTGGATCATCGGTTCCTTTGTCATAATTAATACTCCCAATGGCAGCTTTACTTTCAACCACCTCCTCCTGCATCTTTGGCTCTTCTTCCTCTGCAACTTCCTCATCGGCTTTGATGACCGGAGCAGTGAATTTAATGACATTTTTAAGGGGAGGTGGAGGCGGCAAAGCTTTGACGATTTCATCAACAGCTTCCTTGGGTTTATCCAATTTGATATCAGTAAGGGTTCTGACAGAAACATCTTTCTCTTTTTTTTCAGGTGTCATAACCTTGATAATTGATGGTGTACTGACACCAAGGACGAAAATGACTGTCGCAATTACCAGGGAAATCGCATGGCGCCTGGATGACAGTTTGCGTAGCAGGTAGCCTCCATATGACTTATTTCTGTCTTGAAAGACTAAGTCGGTCCATTCCTCCGAAAAAATATTTGAATTTGAAGCCATGATTGGACAATTTAATGATTATTTAAAATCTCACAAATTCTGTGTCGCAAGCAATTCTTTATCAAAGTCTGTTAAATCGACAATAGCATACCTTCCGATATTGCATATCGCCATTTCATCGAGAATATCAATCAGGTTCCGATAAGTGGCTTCATCCGTTGCTTTGATGATCACAATCGGGGCTTTCTTATCAGATATGATATTAAACTTTTGTTTATCATATTCTTCCTGGCTCATTTCTTTTGTATGCCTTTCTGTATCAAGCTTTTCCATGTTCAGCATTACATCAATATTTCTTTCAACAAGGAATTTCCTTATACCGGTAGCGGAAAAATCAGTTGACTTTACTTGCGGATCCACCTCATTCTCCCTTGTACCTTCATAATAAAAGACTTTATTTTCTTTTCCAAGTATGATGGTGATTGCCCTGGAAGCCTTAACCTTAGTCTGTTCCTCTTCAGGGACATTATCTCTGGAAGGCATGGCTATCTCCATTGTCTGAGGCTTGATCATTGTAGTGGTCAGCATAAAGAACGTAATGAGAAGGAATCCGAGGTCAACCATTGGCGTTAAGTCAACACGCGTGGATACCTTTTTCGTACCTTTCTTTTTACCTTTTTTTGAACTTTCAGTGCTAATTTCTGCCATTTTAATTCAATTACTGATTATTATTCCGGAGCTTGTTCCAAACTTGTGATCAGATTGTACCTGTTTTCATCAAGGTCCTGGAGTGTATTCATGACATTTTTAATGACCGGATAAGCAAGTGCTTGATCCGCTTTTATAGCAATCCTCAATTGAGGATTAACAATACGGGCAAACCGCACCCAATTCTTTAACTGGTTGTTCAGCGAGTCATAGGGAATGCCCAGTTGATTTTCCTTCATGTCGCGGTCAGCCGGTTTTAAGGCAAGGAAGTCTTTCATTTGTTCAATAGGGACTCCAAAACCATTGATCACGCTGAATTCTTTCAGTTCCTTATCAGTATAGGTATAGGTATAGGCTTCACCCATCTTTTTAAGCAACTCAATTCTTTTTTCCTGGCCATCGATGCCAAAAAAAAGATTCCCTGACTTGTCAATAATAATAGTCATAATATTTCTTTCAGGAATTTTTATTTCCGAAATCGAAGATGGCGTGCTTACCAAAACAGGTTCCTTCTGCGTAAAATTGGATGTCAGCATAAAAAATGTTAGCAGAAGGAAAGCCACGTCAC